>Ga0210003_1004168_pt1 | contig 11523 bp, 10 predicted proteins | sample LantaG_FD_182804 | JGI IMG/M metagenome (GOLD analysis project Ga0210003, IMG submission 182804) | Deep subsurface microbial communities from Baltic Sea to uncover new lineages of life (NeLLi) - Landsort_02402 metaG (SPAdes) (version 2) | ecosystem: Environmental > Aquatic > Marine > Oceanic >...
TGCTGGATCGTCATGGTGCGGCCCTTGCCGTCAACCAGACTCATCTGATCGTCCATACCCGCATGGGCGGTCCCCGCCCCGACGAACAGGGCCGAGGACGCCGCAACCAGTGCCACCAGAACACGCATTGCCTTCATGAGCTCCCTTTACCTGCTTCGGATGTGCAGATCCAACACGGACGTACGAACTTCATCGGTGCCAGCGCTCACATCATTACCGGATGTCGGGAAAACTTCTCTGCAACCGGCGTTCGTGCGTCGGGTTGGGTTGACTAGGCCGGAACGGCCACCACGGGCATGACCACAGTGCCCCGGCAGGCGCCCTCGGAGATGTCGGTGTGCCAGGTTCCGCGCAGTGATCCGTCTGACTGCGGTGTGTAGTACGCCCATGAGGTGGCCCTGGCCCACTGCTTCTGGTTGCCGTCTCCAAGCAGGCAATCCCACAACCATTCGTAGCTGGATGTCCACTCCGCGCCGTTCCAGACGTACCGCGTCGGCTGAGGAATCGTCGGGTTTCCGGGCCGCGGGCCGTCGATAACGGTGGCCACGCACCGACTCCCTGAGCACTGGGTGGCCAGCGTGAATACTGCCCCGAAGTCGATCTCCCGCTGTCGGCTCGCGGGACTGGTACCCGCTTTTTGCGAGGCGTAGGTGACCATCTGATAGCGCCCGTTCCACGGTTGGGGCGTCGCCGCCGCGGCCGGTGGGGCGATCATCGCCGCAATCAGCGACGCTGTTGCCAACGGCAACAGCGCATGACGGCGGCGGGCTAAGACCGTCACGGCGCTGGGAATGGAGCGGACCGCACGGTCTGACCAGGCCACATGACATTCAGCGTAGCTGCCATCAAACCCCACCCGTCGCATCTGCAACACGACTCGCCGGATCAGGCGGTAACCTCGCGAGGTGTTACTGGCCTCCCTGAACCCGGCGGCGGTGGCGGCCGGGGCCGATATCGGTGACGCGGTGCGCATCGGCGGAGCCATTTTATCGAGAAGCGATCTCATCGGAGCGGCAACCTCGGTGGCCGAGCGGGTCGGGGGCGCACGGCGCATCGCCGTGCTCGCCACTTCCACGCCGTCGACGGTGTTGGCGGTCACCGGGTGCCTCATCGCGGGGGTCCCGTTCGTCCCGGTCCCCGCCGACGTCGGAATCGCCGAGCAATCCCACATCCTCGCCGACTCGGGCGCCCAGGCGTGGCTGGGGGAGTGCCCCGCGGACCCGTGCGGACTGCCCCACGTGCCGGTTCGGCTGCATGCGCGTTCCTGGCATCGTTATCGCGAGCCTGATCCGGGTGACGTGGCGATGGTGATTTACACGTCCGGAACCACCGGGCCGCCGAAGGGCGCGGTGATCAGCCGCGGAGCCCTGGCCGCCGACCTTGACGCGTTGGCGCAGGCTTGGCTCTGGACGCCGGAGGACACCCTGGTGCACGGTCTGCCGTTGTTCCATGTGCACGGCCTGGTGCTGGGGCTGCTCGGATCGCTTCGGGTGGGCAACCGTTTCGTGCACACCGGCAAGTCGACGCCGCAGGCCTACGCTGCGGCGGCCGCCGACGGTGGCACCCTGTTTTTCGGTGTGCCGACCGTGTGGTCGCGGGTGGCCGCCGACGCGGGGTCGGCGCGCGCGCTGTCCTGTGCCCGGTTGCTGGTGTCGGGAAGCGCCGCGCTGCCGGTGCCGGTCTTCAACCAGCTGATCGAGTTGGCCGGACAGGCGCCGGTGGAACGCTACGGCTGCACCGAGACGTTGATCACCGTCAGCACCCGCGCCGACGGGGAGCGCCGCCCCGGTTCGGTGGGACTGCCACTTCGGGGCATGCAGACCCGCTTGTTCGGCGACGACGGTTCTCCGGTTCCCCACGATGGCGAAACCATCGGGCGTCTGCAGGTCCGGACACCGACATTGTTTGAGGGCTACCTCAACCGCCCGGACGTCACTGCAGAGGCGTTTGAACCCGATGGTTGGTACCGCACGGGGGACGTCGCCGTCATCGACCCGCAGGGCATGCACCGCATCGTCGGCCGCGAATCGGTGGACCTGATCAAATCCGGCGGCTACCGGATCGGTGCCGGTGAGATCGAGACCGCTCTACTCGGGCATCCCGGGGTGGCCGAAGTCGCCGTCGTCGGAATTCCCGATGAGGATCTGGGCCAACGGATCGTTGCTTTCGTCGTCGGTGATGCACGCGCAGATGAGCTCATCGAGTATGTGGCGCAGCAGCTTTCGGCGCACAAGAGGCCGCGGGAGGTGCGGCTGGTGGACTCGCTGCCACGCAATGCGATGGGCAAGGTGCTCAAGAAGGAACTGAGCTGAGCGGCCGTGCCTGGCCGGCGAGCGTGCGGTTTTCCACACCGCACCGGCGTGTCGCGCACGAAACCGCACAGTCGTGAGGCAGGGGCCCGCGCTAGTTGGCGTGCAATGCCTCGTTGAGGGCGATGCCGCGGTCGCGCGCGACCACCTCGACGGCACCGGAAACTGAATTACGCCGAAACAGCAGGTTGTCGGCGCCGGAGAAGGTGCTGGCCTTGACCGCTGAACCGTCCGGCGCGGCGACCTTCGTCCCAGCGGTGACGTACAACCCCGCCTCGACGACGCAGTCGTCGCCCAGTGAGATTCCCAGACCGGAGTTCGCGCCCAGCAGACAGCGTCGGCCGATCGAGATCACCTCGGTGCCGCCACCGGACAGCGTGCCCATGATGGAAGCGCCACCGCCGATGTCAGTGCCGTCGCCGACCACCACGCCCGCGGAGATGCGGCCCTCCACCATCGAGGCACCCAGGGTGCCGGCGTTGAAATTGACGAATCCTTCGTGCATGACCGTGGTCCCCTCCGCCAGGTGGGCACCGAGTCGGACCCGGTCCGCGTCGGCGATGCGCACTCCGGTCGGCACCACGTAGTCGACCATCCGGGGAAACTTGTCCACGCCGTAGACCGTCACCGGGCCGCGTCGACGCAACCGCAGTCGTACGGTCTCGAAGCCGTCGATACGACAGGGCCCGTAGTTGGTCCAGACCACGTTGGTCAGTGCGCCGAACACACCATCGAGGTTGCACCCGTGCGGCTCGATCAGCCGGTGCGAGAGCAGATGTAGGCGCAGGTAGGCATCGACGGTGTCCGCCGGTGAGTCGTTGAGGTCGGCGATCACGGTCCGGATCGCGACGATCTGCACGCCGCGGTCGGTGTCGGGCCCGCACAGCGCGGCGAGGTCGTCGGGAATGTCGCCGCCAGCCAGCCTGGTGGTGCCGGACGGGTTGTCGGCACCGAGTTCCGGATCCGGGAACCAGGCGTCGAGTACGGTGCCGTCGTCGGTGATGGTGGCGAGTCCAAAACCTGCGGCGGAAGTCACGAGGACACGGTACGTCTGCCGCGAGCAGACGCAAAGTGCCGCGACACGCCGCGCGCGGGGGTGCTTTTACGTCTGCTCGTGGGGAAGACCGACCCGCTAGCCTGGTATCTGTGCTCGACCTCCGCGCCGATCCGGCGGATCTGACCGCCGCGCTCGTCGATATCCCCAGCGTGTCCGGGGACGAACGGCGCATCGCCGACGACGTCGAACGTGCACTGCGTGGACAGACCGACTACGAGGTGGTCCGCAACGGCAATGCGGTCCTGGCCCGCACCGATTTCGGTCGGCCGACCCGGGTGCTGCTGGCCGGCCATCTCGACACCGTGCCGATCGCCGACAACGTGCCGGCGCGTCGCGACGGCGACCATATCTACGGGTGCGGCAGTTCCGACATGAAGTCCGGGGACGCGGTGTTCCTGCACCTGGCCGCCACCATCGCCACCCCCGCCCATGATCTGACGCTCATCTTCTACGACTGCGAGGAGATCGAAGCACCGGCCAACGGCCTGGGCCGTATTGAGCGTGAGCTCCCGGACTGGCTGCACGGCGACGTCGCAATTCTCGGGGAGCCGTCCGATGGCCGGATTGAGGCGGGCTGTCAGGGCACCCTGCGCGCGGTGATCTACGCGTCCGGGGTCCGCGCCCATTCCGCACGTCCGTGGTTGGGGGACAACGCTATTCACAAACTCGGTCCGGTGCTTGACCGGCTTGCCGGCTACCAGGGCAGGTCCGTCGACATCGATGGCTGCAGTTACCGCGAGGGTCTGTCCGCTGTGCGGATCGACGCCGGGGTGGCCGGCAACGTCATTCCCGATGCGGCGTCGGTGACGGTCAACTTCCGATTCGCGCCCGACCGCTCACCGGCGGCGGCGCTGGCCCACGTGCGGGAGGTGTTCGCCGACCTTGACGTCAACCTCGAGCAGACCGACGTGGCCGGCGGTGCGCTGCCGGGCCTGCACCATCCCGCGGCGGCGGCTCTGGTGGCCGCGGCCGATGGACTGGTGGGTGCCAAATACGGCTGGACGGATGTGGCGCGGTTTGCCGCGATGGGCGTCCCGGCGGTGAACTACGGCCCGGGCGACCCGAACCTGGCGCATCGCCGTGACGAACGGGTGTCGGTCACCCAGATCGCCGCAGTGACGGCGACCCTTCGTCGCTACCTCACCACTGCCTGAGTGCTCACTTTTCCGCGGCGGCCAGCGCGCGGGCGTTGTCCAGGGCTATCCGGGTGAATTCGCAATCAGCCGCCGGTGCCACCTTTGCCAAACCGTCGATCGCCCGCACGTCACCGAGTCGCGTCGCCTCATGCCAGCACCGCACCGCGATCGCGTGCTGACCCGTCCGCTCGGCCATCCTGGCGCCGCGCCGGGCCGCGGCGATTGCGCCGTGCCGGTCACCGACGGTGGCCAGCCGCCACGCTCGAGCCACGGCGAGTTCCGGGGCGAACAACGCCGACTTGGTTCCGTGCCGGGACTCCGCGCGGCTCAACGCCTTCGCCGAATCGGCGATCTCGCCCTGTTGGGCCAGCGCGGTGGCCAGGTACGTCAGCGACAGCGGGCCCCATGAGTATCCGGTGCGCTCCAAAATGGCCGAGGCCGGCTCGAGCAAGGACGCTGCGGCACCGGGGTCGCCCTGTGCGATCAGCACCTCGGCGAGCAACAATTCCCCGACCGACCGGCCGGGCTGTGCCAACTCGGCGAGATCGGTGAATCCCGCGGCGGTGTCGTAGGCGGACTGGGACTGGCCCGCCATCATGTAGGTGGTGGTCTCGGCCAGGCCCACGGTGAATCGCAGCAAACCGGGGTACTCGGTGCCCAACGCACGGGCCACCAGCCCCCCGACATCGACGAACCGTCCCATCCGCGCCGAACTCAGGGCCGCCGCACTGGCCGCCCACGCCACCGCCATGTCGGGCGCATCCGGTGCCGCGAGCACTTCGGTGGCGATTTCGATTGCGCGCGTCACGTTTCCGGCATTCATCGCGAACGTCGCGGAGAGCGCGTCGAGCGTGATTCGTGCTGATGGTCCGCTGACGCGTCGACGCACGGTATGAAGAAAAGCGGTCGCCCGCTCCGGCTCCGACAGCATCCAGAATTGGTTGGCGGCCCGCGGTAACGCCCATGCCAAGACCTCGTCCTCGGAGAGCGTGGCGGGATCCACCGCAGCCAGGATCTGGTCGGCCTCCCGGCCGCGGCCCTGCCAGGCCAGCGCGTAACTCAGCGCGAGCCGGGCGTCGAAGCGTTCGTCGCGGTCCAGCGCTGCGGTGGCCAGTCGCTCACTCAGAGCCAGGTCACCCAGGCGCAATGCCTCTTCGGCGGCGGCCACCACGTCGTCGACCGGTTCGGGGTTGTCACTGTCCATCGCAAGTACCGAGTGACCCAGCCGGTCTCCGATATGTCGTTGCCGATGGGTCGCGAGCCGATCGGCGACTTCGGTGCGCAACCGGCGCAGGTGCGTCGCCGACGCAGTGCCCTGAACGTCGGCGGTAGCGGCGTATGCGACGAAGAGCGGATGCCCGCCGTACACGGCCGATCCCAGTTGCTGGGCGGCCCCGGTCGCGATGGCGATGTCGACGGCGTCGACCCCGCTCAGAGCGACAAGATCAGCGTGTTCAAGAGGTTCCCGCACGCTCAGATAGCCAAGTACCTCGCGGGCCGGGGCGGGTAGGCCCCCCAGGTATCGCTCGATTAGTTCCGGTAGTGAGCGCTCGGCCTCGCCGGTTTGCACCATCAGCCGAAGATGCAGCGGGTTGCCCACGCTGCGGCGGTAGAACTCAGCGGCGTCGAGCGACGGTGCCGCTCGCAGGAGAACGGCGGCGGTCTGGGCGCCGTCCAACGGGGTGACGTCGATGCGGCCCAGCAGGCCGTCCTGCCAGAGCGCCGCAATGGCGGCGGGGATAGGCGGAGTGGAGCGGGCCGTCACGATGATCCGGCCGCGGTTGGACTGCGCACCCCGGCACCGCTGCGTCAGCTGGTAGACCAGGGCGGCCGACAGTGGGTCGAGCAGGTGGGCGTCGTCGATGACGATGAGCCCGTTACCGGTCCGTGCCAGAAGCGAGTCCAGCGCGGCGTGGATGAGCGTGGCAGGTTTTCCGACCTCGGCGACGTCGACCAGCGAGTTGAACGCGCCGAAGGGTATCTCCGAGCCGGTGGCGGTACCGATCACGTGGATCGGATCCGGCTGTCCCAACCGCTCAGCGATCTGCGCCGCCAGCGTGGTCTTGCCGACGCCATCGACGCCGAGCAGGGCAACACCGCCGTCGGCGCGTGCGCCGAAAGATCCGACGACTTCGTCCAAAACCGGTTCGCGCGGCACCGTCGCCCACGGGATCGACATAGCCGGACTTTATGGCCCGTGGGGCGCTTCGCACGCCGATAGGCCCAAAACGCGTGGAATTCGGCTGCGGGTCGGCTCTGGTCTAGGTTTTTCGGTGTGCAGCAGGGAATGGATTTCGATGCCGAGTGGGCCGTGTGCGTGTACTGCTCCGCCGGCCCGCGGCATCCGGAATTGCTGGACTTGGCTCACCGGGTGGGTGTGGCGATCGCGCAGCGGGGTTGGACGCTGGTCTCCGGGGGCGGAAACGTCTCGGCGATGGGTGCGGTCGCCGCTGGAGCGCGGGCGGGCGGCGGGCGCACCGTCGGCGTGATTCCCAAAGCCCTGGTGCATCGTGAACTGGCCGATATCGACGCCGACGAGCTTGTGGTCACCGACACCATGCGCCAGCGCAAGCAGGTGATGGAGGATCGCAGCGACGCCTTCCTGGCGCTGCCCGGTGGAATCGGGACCTGCGAGGAGCTGTTCGAAACCTGGACGGCCGGGTATCTCGGAATGCATGAGAAGCCGGTGGTGCTGCTCGACCCGAATGGTCATTACGACGGGCTGCGCACCTGGCTGGAATCACTTGTCGGATCCGGGTATGTCGCTGCGGCGGCGCTGGATCGGCTGGTGGTTGTCGACGAGGTCGAGGCCGCACTCGCGCTGTGCGCCAGGGATTCCCGCGAAAGGGGGCTTAGTTGATGGCCGCTGACAAGTCGATTTCATCACGTTCGGTGGGGCTGCTGGATCTGCTCATGCGATTGCCGGCGGTCCTGATGGATGTGCCGGTGATCGTGCGCGGAGCGCGCACCGGGCTGCTGGCCCAGCCGAACTCGAAGGTCTCAATCGGCACGGTATTCGCCGACCGCGCCGCCCGCTATGGCGACCGGATTTTCCTCCGGTTCGGTGACGAGGAGATCAGCTACGCCCAGGCCAACGCGACTGCCAACCGGTACGCGGCGGTGCTCGCCGAACGCGGCGTGGGCCGTGGCGACGTCGTGGGCATCATGGAGCGCAATTCACCGGATGTCGTTTTGACAATGCTGGCTGCGGTCAAGTGCGGCGCGGTGGCGGGCATGCTTAATCACCACCAGCGCGAGGAGGTGCTGGCGCACAGCATCGGACTGCTGGATGCCAGCGTGGTGGTCGCCGAAGCCGATCTGATCGAGCCGATCAGATCGAGTGGGGCTCAGTTGTCCGGGGTCAAACTCATAGCGGTCGAAGAGTTCGCCGTGGCGGCCGAGGGTAAGTCGACGGCCAACCCCGCGTCAGCCAAGGAGGTGCAGGCCAAGGATCCGGCGTTTTACATCTTCACCTCCGGCACCACCGGCCATCCGAAAGCCAGCGTGATGACGCACCTGCGGTGGCTTCGCGCGCTGGCGGCCTTCGGTGGACTGGGCCTGCGGTTGCGGGGGAGCGACACGCTGTACTGCCCGCTGCCGATGTACCACAACAACGCGTTGACCGTCTCGCTGTCCTCGGTGATCGATGCGGGTGCGACGTTGGCACTGGGCACAACATTTTCGGCGTCGCGGTTCTGGGACGAGATTCGCGGCGCGGATGCCACCGCGTTCGTATACATCGGCGAGGTGTGCCGTTATCTGCTTAACCAGCCACCGAAGACAGACGACCGCGCGCACAAGGTCCGGGTGATCGTCGGCAACGGGCTGCGACCGGAGATCTGGCAGGAATTCACCCGCAGATTCGGCATCGGCCGGGTCGCTGAGTTCTATGCCGCCAGCGAAGGCAACACCGGATTTATCAACGTCTTCAACATCCCGGGGTCGACCGGGGTCAACCCGATGCCGCTGGCCTACGTCGAATACGACCCGGAGACCTCCGAACCGGTGCGTGATACCGACGGCCGGGTGCGCCGGGTCCCATCGGGCCAGTCTGGCCTGCTGCTGAGCCCGGTGAGCCGGTTGGCGCCGTTCGACGGCTACACCGACAAGGCGGCCAGCGAGAAAAAGTTGGTGCGCAACGCCTTCAAAGACGGTGACGTCTGGTTCAACACCGGCGATCTGATGACTCCGCAGGGACTGGGGCACGCGGCTTTCGCCGACCGCCTCGGTGACACCTTCCGCTGGAAGGGCGAGAACGTGGCCACCACCGAGGTCGAGGGTGCTCTGGCCGCCGACCGTTCGGTCGCGGAGTGCACGGTATTCGGTGTGGAGGTGGCTGACACCGGGGGACGGGCCGGCATGGCGGCGGTGAAGTTGCGCGACGGCGCGAGCTTTGATGGCCGGGCACTGGCGGACACCCTGTACGACAACCTTCCCGCGTACGCGATGCCGCTGTTCATTCGGATCGTGGAGTCCCTGGAGACCACGTCAACGTTTAAAAGCCGCAAGGTCGAATTGCGCAACCAGGGCTACGGCGCGGAGGTGGCCGACCCGTTGTACGTGCTGAACGGCCGGGCGGCGGGGTATGTGCCGCTCTACGCCTCCTACCCGGCCGACGTCGCCGCCGGCCGTCGTCCCAACTAGCCTTGATCCGGTGGACGCGACCCTGTGCGGACGGCCGGTCGCCGGTGATCGCGCGCTGATCATGGCCATCGTCAACCGCACCCCAGATTCGTTCTACGACCGCGGCGCGACCTTCACCGACGAGGCTGCCATGGCCGCCGTGCATCGGGTCATTGCCGACGGCGCCGACGTCATCGACATCGGCGGGGTCAAAGCAGGACCGGGAGTCCTCGTGGATGCGGCCGAGGAGATCGAGCGGGTGGTGCCGTTCATCGAGTGGGTGCGCGCCGAGTATCCCGAGCAATGCATCAGCGTCGACACCTGGCGCGCATCAGTGGCCAGGCTGGCCTGCGCTGCCGGAGCGGACATCATCAACGACACCTGGGCCGGCCACGATCCGGCGCTGCCCGAGGTTGCCGCCGAGTTCGGGGCCGGTATCGTCTGTTCGCACACCGGCGGTGCGGTACCACGCACCCGGCCATTCCGAGTCAACTACGGGACAACCCTGACCGGAGTTGTCGACGATGTTATCGCTGAGGTGACCGCGGCCGCCGAACATGCTGCGGCAGTAGGGGTTTTGCGTGAATCTATCCTCATTGACCCCACCCACGATTTCGGTAAAAACACGTTCCACGGCCTCATTCTGCTGCGTCACATCAGAGACCTCGTTGACACCGGGTGGCCGGTCCTGATGGCACTGAGCAATAAGGATTTCATCGGCGAGACCCTGGGCGTTGAACTCACCGAACGACTCGAGGGCACTCTTGCAGCGACCGCCTTGGCGGCCGCCGACGGTGCCCGGATGTTCCGAGTCCACGAAGTCGGGCCCACCCGCCGAGTGCTGGAGATGGTCGCCTCGATCAAGGGAGACCGGCCACCGGCGCGGACGGTTCGGGGGCTGGCATGACCGCCGGGGCCGGTTACCCCGGTGATACCTGGCTGGCCGGACACAGCTGGCACCGACCGGCCTGGACGGTGGCGGAATTGGAGGCCGCTAAACGCGGCCGCACCATCTCGGTGGTGTTGCCCGCACTCAACGAGGCTCCGACCGTCGGTTCGGTCATCGACACGATCACGCCGATGCTGGGCGGGCTCGTCGACGAACTGATCGTGCTGGACTCCGGATCCACCGATGAGACCGAAGCCTGCGCGCGTGCCGCCGGCGCCCGAGTTATCCGTCGCGAGGAGGCACTGCCCGAGGTCCCGCCGCAACCCGGCAAGGGCGAGGCGTTGTGGCGCTCACTGGCGGCCACCTCCGGCGACATCGTCGTATTCATTGACTCCGACCTGATCGACCCGGACCCGATGTTCGTGCCCCGCCTGGTCGGTCCACTGCTCACCGAGGAGGGCATCCACCTGGTCCGGGGCTTCTACCGGCGACCGCTGAAGGTCGGGGACGGCGAGGACGCCAACGGGGGAGGCCGGGTCACCGAATTGGTCGCCCGGCCCCTGCTGGCGGCGTTACGGCCTGAACTCGGGTACGTGTTGCAACCCCTCGGCGGGGAGTACGCCGGAACCCGCGAACTGCTGACCTCGGTGCCCTTCGCTCCCGGCTATGGCGTCGAGATCGGGATTCTCATCGACACCTACGACCGACTGGGCCTTGGGGCGATCGCGCAGGTGAATCTCGGTGTCCGCACCCATCGCAACCGGCCGCTGAGCGAACTCGGTCCGATGAGTCGCCAAATCATCGCCACCCTGCTGACCCGCTGTGGCATCGCCGACAGCGGGGTCGGGCTCACCCAGTTCCTGCCCGATGGCGAGGGTTACCGCACACAGGCCTCCACGGTGTCACTCGCCGACCGGCCGCCGATGAACACCCTGCGTCAGGTCAAACGGGATCCGGGTGAGGCAGGATCGTTCCGGTGACGCTGATTCTGCTGTACCTGGTGGTTCTGATTCTGGTGGCAATCGTGCTGTTCGGGATCGCCAGCGTGGTGTTCGGCCGCGGCGAGCCGTTGCCGCCGTTGCCGCGGGCGACGACAGCGACCATGCTGCCGGCATTGGAGGTCACCGGCGCCGATGTCGAGGCAGTGAAGTTCGCCCAGGTACTGCGCGGCTATAAAACCAACGAGGTGGACTGGGTGTTGGATCGCCTCGGTGCTGAGATCGACCAGTTGCGCGCCGAACTCGACGCGGTGCGGGTTGGTGCGGGGCCGGTTGGCCCGGACCCCAATGGCCCGGACCCCAACGGCCCGGACCTGAATTGGTAGTTGGTCACGGCGGTGATGCTCGTTCGCGATGCGATTGGGCGGCCGCTGGACCGCTACCGCTGCAGGAATACCACGACCGGGAGTGGGCCCGGCCGCTGCGCGGCAGCGACGCTCTATTTGAGCGGATGACGCTGGAGGCTTTCCAAAGCGGGCTGTCCTGGCTGACCATTCTGGGCAAGCGGGAG
>Ga0210003_1004169_pt1 | contig 11522 bp, 1 predicted proteins | sample LantaG_FD_182804 | JGI IMG/M metagenome (GOLD analysis project Ga0210003, IMG submission 182804) | Deep subsurface microbial communities from Baltic Sea to uncover new lineages of life (NeLLi) - Landsort_02402 metaG (SPAdes) (version 2) | ecosystem: Environmental > Aquatic > Marine > Oceanic >...
ATTAAAATCTTTATTTAATTTTGCTATTTGATCTTCAACTTCATATCCTTTTTCTGCTAGATTACCAAAGATAAGTCTGTTACCACCTTCTAATTTTGTAGCATTTACTACATCAACAAAGACACGGCCTCCACTTACTTCAACATTACTAACACTAAGATCTACAGTACTTCCAATTACAGGTTTGTTTGTAGCTCCAAATATAGTGTGTTCTCCTTCTTGTCCTTCTATTGTTACAACATAATTAAATGTTGATACATTACTTGTAAGAGCAGGTGAATTAGCAATAAGTTGTAATGCTCTATTAGATTGAGTTTCACTTATTTCACGTACAACAGTTGCAGTAACTTTTTTATTTGGAGAAGCTTTAATAACTTTAACTAAATTATCTTTAAACTTTCTTGTCTCAGATCTAAGATCTTCTTTTTCTTTTTCAATTGCTTTAGCTTTATTAACTCTTTTTATAAAAGCATTATCTAAAGTAAATCTCATGTATGCATTAAATAAAGGAATTGTTTTATTTCCTTGAAGTTTAATTTTACCATTTTGTTTTGCTAAAAAATCTATATAGTTTTTTAAAACAAAAGCTCCATCTTCATAATCAAAATATTCTTCACCTATAAGACTAGTTTTATAAATTATCTTAGATGGATATCTTGTACCTGATTCAGATGACTTTCCAGACATTAATATATCAACTATATCTTTTTCTGCAGTAGCTGATTTTAGATCAATTCCCAATAGTTTTTCATTAGCTTTCTTAGAGGTAGTACTAAGTGATGCTTCTTTACTTGTAAAAGGAGAATATGAAAAAATAAGTTTCCCACCCTTGTATATAAAGTCATGTCTTTGAGTTGATGTTGGTACATCTATTTTTTCTTGATCAGTATAAAACTGATTGTAAAAAGCAATTTTTTCTTTAGCAGTAAATTTAGAACTAGTTAAAACAGCAGCTATTTTTTTTGCAAGATCTTGTTGGATATCAGATCTGTCTACTTCAATTACCTCACCATTAATTTGTACTATACTTCTTCCTTTTTTAAATCCCTTAAATGGCTCACTTAAGTTATCAATACTTTCTAATATTTTTTTAGAAGTTTCAGGAGAAAAAATGTCAAGTTTATTTAAAGTTATGTTATCTGCTACTTTATAATTAATTACACCTATACTAGCTCCTGTTAAATTTAGTATAGGAGATTGACCAGTAGCAATTAGTTTTTGTCTAAAGTCATAAACTCTTTTAAATTCTTCTTGCTGAGTTTTTTCAATATCTTTTACATACTCAGCAAAAGACATTCCAGTTTCTGCTTCAAGTTCTTTAACAGACATTTTTTGTTCTACAAGTCTTGTAGTTGCTTCTTGAAGAGGAGACATAATTTGATCTTCAATACCATAGATATCTGTTACTCTATACTTATTATTTTCATATCTTACATCTCTAAGCATTTGGTAAACAATTCTTCCACCAGCATCTTTAGTTGTTACTGTTCCATTCTTAGAAAAATATACAAACTCTCCTTTTGCATTAGTTAATACTAAAGTAAATTGTTCAGAGATTGGAGTAACATTAGCTTTATTTTTACCTTCATTAACAAGTGCATTTTGTATTCTAACAATTTCATTAGAGTACTGTGTTCTATCATTTGAACTTAGTTTACTTAAGGGTAATACTTTAAGATAAAGTTCTACACCATCCAACATAATTCTATCTAACAGATCAATGTCTCTTGTTGCATTACTTATTCTACCAATTGCATTTATTATATGTAGTTTATCTTTATCTATAGTTTCAGTATTATCTTTAAGACTTTCTCCTGGAGACTTAGCTACAAACTCTTCATGTGTTCCTGAATAAATAGATCTTGCTTTTAATCTTTCATCACCATAGTTTTCAACTGGTGCTTCTTCTTCAGTTTCCTCATATGTATCTTCTGGTTTCTCAGCATTATCTTGTGCTATTAATGAAAGTTCTTCAGGTGTTAATGTTTTTTCAAAGTAATTTGCAACAATTTGTATACCATCTTCAGATCTAAAAGTTTTTGATAAAGCTCTTAAATTTGTTTCATTTCCATCAGCATCTTGTGCTATATCAAGATCTTCTAACTTTGCTAAAAGTCTATTTGTTATATAGGGAACTTGTTGCATGTACTGGATAGCATTATCCACACCTTGTTTTTCTTTAATTTTTGAATATAAATCATTCATAAAATTATTTACATCAAAAGCTTCTCCAGCCTCTAATGCATTTAACATTGACTTAGCAATAACTTTTGTTAAAGCCCCAATATGTTTATCCCCTAATGCACAAGTAATTGCCATATCTTAACAAATTTCCATATTAAATAAATCTTCTTCTAAATCATTTAAGTCTAAAGTTTTTACACTACCAATGATTTCATCAATTTCTGAATCTGATAAGTTGTCTGCAGCAGTCTTACTTGTTTGAAGTACACTCTTAACTTCTTTAGTAATTTCAACTACTTGTGTAGCAGTACTTTCTTTTGCTTGAGCTGGTGTCATAATATTTCCAATTAGTTTATCAAATTTAACACTTTTTTTCGTATTAGAGTTAACAATTGCAACAGTAACATTATCACCTACTACAGCAGTTATTACAATTAAAGTTCCAGCTTGTATATCTCCTATTGGATTAACAGTAACATATTCTGTTCCTATGTCTGTATTTAATTGATCTTTAACTTCTTCTTTAAATTCTTTAGTAAGTTCTTGTAATCTTTCTTTAACAACATTCAAGATTATTTTTATTTCTCCTGGTTTAAAATCTTTTAAATCTTTTGAAAGTTCTGTTATTTCTTCAGGTGTTTTTGCTTTACTAATGTCTTCTAATACAGTTCTTAAATCTTTATTTACTGCTTGTTCTCCAGTAATAGCTTCACCTAAATCAGCCATGTCAGCAAGTGAAAAAGTACTTATTACTTTATCATCTTTTGAACGGTCAATAGCTTCAATAGTTTGTTTCTTATTTTCAGTAGAAGCTTTTTTAGTTTCTGTTGGTTTAGGACCATTAGAGTTCTTATCACTTATTTTATTTTCTAAAGATTCTCTACCACTTGGTTCAAGAAGTTCATTAAGATATCTTAACTGGTCATCATATTTTTGAAGAGCTCCTTGTAACTGATTCAATCTACTTTTCTCTTCAGCCTGTACATCTTCTATTAGTTCAACAGAATCCATAGCATCTAATAGATTAGACTCAAGTTTATTAAATTCTTTTGTAAGGTTTGGATAATTTGCTAGAGTTGCTTTATCTGCAGAGTCTACTGAATCTATAAGACTTCTTATTTCTTCAGAAGATAATGCTTTATAACCAGTTTCTTTTTTAAACTTATCATAATTCTTATTTGATGTTTGCCAGATCTTTACATATTCTTTTAAATAAGCAACAGACTTAGATATAGCATTCTGAATAATTCTTATTAATTTTTCAATTGTAGAAATTTTTCTTTTTACTGTTGCAATCTTTTGTTTAATTTCAGCAGCATTATATATAGTCATGTTTGGATCATCAAGTAAATTTTGATAATAGTCTCCTTGTTTTTTAAGATCCTGATTAATAGCTTCTAGTTGTTCTTTTTCTCTTTTAAGTTCTTTTATTCTATTAGTAATATCATTAGCAATAGAAAACTCTCTTCTTAATTGAGCTCTAAGATCCTTTGCTCTTAGTTGAATTTTACCACCACGCTTAGTTAGTTTAGATTTTATTAACTGTCCTGTTACTTTGTCTAAGCTTGCAATGTTATTAATTAAACCTATTACATCTTCTGTAGTAAGGTCTATAGACTGATTAAGAATAGTATCTAGAAACTTAAGTGTATCATTGATTTTAGAAATATCTCCATCTAAAAGAGTTTGTCTCTCTCTTAATGTTTGAATCTTTTCAATAAGAATTCCCATATTTCTATCTTGAGATTTCTTTTGTCCAGCAGTAAGTTTTTTTACTTCTTCTTGAATTTCTTCATCTTCAGGAGTTAAAGGAATTTCTTCTATTGTTTCTCCTGTAGGAGTTGTTCTTGCTATAATAGTATCTACTAGTTGTTGAAAGGTTTTTCCATAGTTTACATTATTATTATCATCTACACCTACTATTGATTCTTCATTAACATCAACTTTAAATGTTATTCTATCTGGTCTTAATACACCATCAGCTCTTTTTGCTGTAAGTACTTGTCCTGTTTCTGAATCAGTAGTTACCTCTATAGGTAGTATACCTATACTAGCTTCAATACCATACATGTTATACAACATGTTTTTATATGCTGTTAATTCTAAAGCATGGCTTTGTTTTGGAGATAAGTTATTTGTTGGTTCATCATAATTATCCCAATCATCTTTCTTACCAGTTCTAATATCAACTATAAATACTTTACCCTCTCTATCTATAAGTAATAAATTCATTTCCCCGGCAATACCTGAAGCCTCATCATAGAGCTTTATATTGTTTGGTATTGCAATTAAGTCTCCATTATCTATTTGTTCTTTAAGTGATGATAGAATAGAGTCTGTTCCAAATAATGCATCAAAAGCATTATCATCTATCATCTCTGAATTTTTTTCTATTTCAATTCCAGATAAGAAATTTCTTATTTGAGCATTTACATAAGTATTAGTTATTCCTTTATTTTCATAAGCTTTCTCTGATACTAAAGCAAGTACTTCATTTAATGTTACTTTTCTTTTTGCTGTAGATTTAGGTTTAGCATTTGCTTTAGTTGTTTCTTCTAAAGCAGCTAGTTCTGCATCATATTTAGCATTGATTTCAAGTTTACTTTCATTGTATCCTTTTTCTATAATATTATGAGAGTTTAAAAGGTCCATTATTTTAGAAAGTTTACTATTTTCTATACCTAAAATATTGCTTACAATATTTAAAATACGTTTCCAAAACCCTTCTTTATAATTTGTAGAAGGATCTTTTAATAATGAAAGTACTTTTATCATATATGGATCTGTTAAACCCCATGTTATTATTTCTTCTGGATCATTTTTTGCTAGTGTATTAATTACAAAATCAGCTCTTCTTTTTTCTTCTTCTGTTAAACCTAAAGAATTACGTTCTTTGTTATACTGAGTTTTTATTTCTTCATAAAGTTTACTAATATCACTAGTAAAGTTTTTTCTCTTATCACTATTTTTACCTTTATTATCTAAAGAAATATTTATTAGAGCATGAATAAATTCATGAGTTATAGTTACTAGTTTATCTCTTTTTTCAAAATTTTCTTTACTTAAATTTAATGACAAAGATAATTTTTCAGTGTCTCCTTTTTTTACTCTTATCCCTCCTAAATCAGCTAATGCTTGAGGATTATCAACATAGGAATATTGTAACTTATATTCATTTAATATTTTAGTTATTTCTTCTAATTTAATATCTAAACCAGCATCAATTAGTAAATCATCTAAATTTTTTCCTGCCAGTCCTAAATCTTTTCTAGATATAAAATCATCAGGATTAGATAAGTTATCTAACTCTTCTTGTCTTGTTCTTTCTATATCAGCTTTAGTATCTGTAGAAACAGTTTTAGCTGGAGCATTAGTAATGGTTCTTTTACCACCTACTGATAATTTAGTTATGTAATTTCCAGCAGGAAGTATTTCACCTTCTTCTACATATCTAAATCCTTCTGGTAATTCTTCATCTGTAGCAAGTTGTGTCTCTTCACCAGTACGTGTTTTTAATTCACTTTCTACTTCAGTAAATGTCCATTTAGAAAAACCTTTAAGACCTTTTTTAGCTTTTAAAGCTTTCATAAAATCATCAACAGTTCCTCCTGCTCCTATAGTTGCATCATATACTTCAGTAATAATAGCAGTATCTGGGTATTCATAATAATTACTTAGTAATTTACTAGTAGCATTTTTTACTTTTTCAAATTCTTGTTCTTTACCCTTAACAATATATTTATTTTTTACTCTATCAAGTTCAATATTATTTTGTTCATCTAAAAGCTTTCTAATTTTTTTTAAAGTAGTTTCTCTTTTAGGAGAATCTTTTATATTTAATTTATAGCTTAAATACTTATTTGCTTGAGTTATATGAAACTGAAGTAAAGCTATTGCTTCTTTGTCAGCAGCAGTAAGATCTTCTTCTGGTTTGTTTGTTAACTTCTCTAGATTTTTTTCTAATTTAGTTATGTTAGATTTAATTCCTTTAACATCTAATTCTTCAAAGTTTATTTCTTCACCATTTATTTCTATAACTGGTGCTTCAATTTCTTCTATTTGTTCAGAAATTAATTGGTCTATTCTTTTCTTATTGTAATCAGCAATAACTTTTTTAGCTGCTGGATCAGTTCTTACAAAATTTTCAAACATTTCTCTAACATCTTCTGGATTCATTGCCTTAACTTCATCTTCCATGTCCTCATCTACTACAGATTCTATAAATTTTGTATTTAAAGCATCTTGTAGATCAGCATCCATTTGATCAAGTGGTGTATTTACAGTAAAAGGAATATAACTTGAAGCTTGAGTAAGTTTTTCTGTTTTAGCTTTTTCATTAAGCTTATTAATTAACTCTATTCTTTTTTCAGCATAATCTTTTTCAATCCTTGCAACTTCAGCAGCATCTGGTTTTAAACTTGTTTTATATCTTCTTCCAGCAACAAACTTTTCAGCAAACTTTTCTATATTTACAAGTTCACCTTCTTCATTATCATATTTTAATCCATCTTGAGATTTAAAAAAAGTAACCTTTTTTCTTTTCTTACCAGACATGTACTCTGCATCTATAAAGTCTCCAACTTCCATTTGTTCTTGGAGAATTTTTATAGATATACTTTCTTTACCATTTAAATTTATTTTACCAAGTTCTTCAGTAGTTTGAGTTTTTGGTAAATTATTTATTTCATTTTGCATTTCAGCATTTAACTTAGCTAATGCTAAATTTAAAGCAGTAGAATCTGTAGCTCTTCCTTCAGGACTAAAAGTTCTGACAGCATTAGCTCTTTCAAATAAATGAGCATAGTTATTATATTCAGGATGTCCTTCTTTTATTACTACCTTTCTTGTATCATCAAAAAATTCTAATGGTAGTCTTCCTGACCTTTGAAATTCAGCAGCATCATCTGCACTGATATAAACATTTTTATCTGCTAACTCATTAAGTAAAGCATTAAGTTCAATATTATTAAGCTCTTGATTTACTAAACCATTATAATAATCTTTTCTATTAGTATAAAGATCATTCATCCATGTATAATTTTTTTCTACATGTGATATAAATTCTCTAGGGTTATGTAACATATTAACATGACCAGCAAGAATTGTTGCTTCTTTACCTAATTTGTAACTATCTACTAGTAACTCAAATGCAGCATCGGCATCTCTTTCTATATAAGTATCAGAATGAATACTTGCAACAGCTTTTAAATAATTTTTATATGCTAGTTCTAATCTATCTTCTGCTTCTTGTGTATTTTCTTTTGTTCTTGACTTTATTTTAAGAGATCTATTAATTATTTCTCTTGCTTCAGTTTCAGCCTCAGCTTCAGTAATTTCATTTCCATTAGCATCTTTAAGACCTTTAAATCTACCTTCAGATTTTAATTTTTGTATCTGACGTTCTTTATCTAGAACTTCATATCTTTCATAATAAGCAAAGGCTTCTGAAAGATCTTCTAAAGCTTTTAATTTTACTTCTTTTTTTGCAATTTCTGCAGCTGGTAAAATACCTCTTTGAGATTCTATTTCTGTTCTTAATAATTCTCTTTCATTAGATAGTCTTGAAGGTTCAAGTAAAACTTGAAGTTCAGTATCTGTCATTTTAGATAGAGGCTTATTAGCTTGTAAAGTAGTTTTAATTTTTTTTATTCTTACAATAGCATCTTTATATCCTTGTGACATAAAAATTGCATTTTGTTTTGCACCTTCCCAAGCTGTATGAAATATAGCTGCTTTTTTATAGGCATCTGTTCCCTCTTCATATTGTGATAAATCAATTGGACTAGGAAACCTTTCATTTATTTCTGAATAAGATTTTTGTATTTCATTTGCTTTAACTAATATACCATCTATTCTTGCAATATATTTAGCTCCTTCACCTTTTGGAATTGAAGGAAATTCAATTTCAAATTCTTCTGCTGTTAGATCTTTATATGATGCTAGTTGATCTTTAAATCTATCAAAAGTATTTGTCTTAAGAGCTGTAGAAATTTGTGAAACAAAGGCTTGGTCTGAAGCATCTAAAGATTCTTTTCTTCCTCCTGATTGTTTTATTGCAGCCATTATATCTTGATTACCAAGGTTAAATATTTTAGATTCAAAAAAATCAATAGGATCATCAGATAAATCAGTAAGTTCTTGTCCTACACTTTCTCCATATGTATTTTTAAGTTCTTTATACTTAGCAAATTCTTCTGGTTTAAATATTCTATTGTAACCAGTACTTGCCCATCCAGGCAAACTATTTAACGGTCCAGCAAAACCCCCCATAACAAAACCAGTTGCAAAAGTTTCAAATCCTTTTGCTGTAAATGGATTTTGTTCTCCCCAAGCTTTAGTAAAATAATCAGTTTTAGAAGCCATCATAGTTGCACCTCTTGAATAAAGATGTGATTTAACAAGAGTACTTTTAAATGAATCTGTATAATATCCTTGAAGTGCTTGAGCTATTGTTTCTTGAGCATTTTCTTGTAAACCTTCTACTACATTAGCTTTAAAATATGTACCAACTCCTTTTGCAACTTTTGGTATACCTTGTGTTTTAAGTATTTCAAGTGTATTCTTAAATTTATTTTCAATAAACTTAAATTTACTTTTTACTATTTTACTACCTGCAGCCTGTACATTTTTAGCTACTACATTTCCTGTTCCAAGATTTAAAACATCATCAGTTTTAGAACCAAGTATTCTACTCAAACCACCTTTTCTATTTAATATATTACCAAAGGTTATTTTATTACTTGCATATATTAATGCTGTATTCCAACCTAAAGTTTCTAGACCTGCTAGTTTAGATTGTTTTACCATTGCATATTGTTCATCATTTGTTGCAGTTTTTCCATGTTCTTTATAATGTTTATCATAAAGATCTTGATAGACTTTATTCTCAGACATACCAGCCTCTAATCTTGCTTCAGATAAAGCACCATTAATACTTTTAACATCCATGTAAAAGCCACCAGCTGTTTTAGCCATTTTTGCAAGACCTGTAAGGTTATCAAATTTTTCTGCTCCTCTAATAGCTTTTGCTGCAGTAAATGTATTAGATAAAGGATTAAAGAATCTACCTGCTTTAGTTTGAGAAGCATTCCAAAATGCTCTTGCAGTAGATGAATTTTCTAATCCTCTCACAGTACCTCTAAATACATTACCTGCATTAGTAGCAAATTTTGTAAGTTTTGGAACTGATGATCCTAACCTTGCAACATTTCTTGCAGTTGTTGCTGCAAACAAAGGTGTTGCTCCTCCTAGTGTTGCTGCTGTTATAGCAAATGTAGCCGCTTCTTCAGCAAGTATTTCTGTGATTATACCAGCAGTATAACCAAAATTCATAAAAGCATTATTTAAAAATCCAAATCCTCCACCTTTTGTTGATTGACCAATACCCGCTGCTTCTTCATACAATTGTGCATCTTTTAAATCTGAAGATGTAAAATCACCATGAGCCATTTTCCACAAACTTTTTGGACCTGCTTTAATTCCTTGCCAAGCAAGAGGCATAAATGAATGATTCATCATTCTTGTAAAGTCATTCCACTTAGTAGTTCTTTCATTAAAGATAGCTTCATTATCTCTTATTGGACTAAAACCTATTTCATCAAATTTCTTTTGTCCATAAGCATTATATCTTTTATAAAAGTTATTTCCAGAAGGTCCTGCATTATAAGAGTACATTCTTGCATAAGTATTCTTATCTTGATTTGCTTGTGCTAAAGACTTACTAAAATCTATAAAGGCTGATGCTATATCATTAGTAGATTGTCCACGTTTTGCACCTGGCTTACCTGGAGGAAGACCTGTTATAGTATTCTTTATATTTAGTTGTGGCTGAGTAAGTGATCCAAATGAAGGTGTGGGAGATGCAGGAAAATTAATTTCAGGCATCTTAATTCTATCACCTTCAAAAGGTTGATAACTTGCTTCATCTGCACTAGGTGCATTAATGTTTCCATATTCTGGCCCTAATGAATCAAGTGGGTTAAAAGGAGTATCAGTATTCGCCATTAGACAGTCTTTGATTTTTCATTTTCATTTGATCATAAGCAGTATAAATTTGATCATCTCTTTGCTTAGATAAATTATTTCCAGATATTAATGAATTTGATGTAGAGTGATATATATCATATTCTCCTTTCTCAACATTCCAAACTGGAAATTCTGATATTAAAGTATAATCTCCCATACCAAAGTCATCTTTATTAATAGTAAACTTATACTTATTATTTGTAGGATCTGTATATGAATAACTACCTGCTACATCAACATAAGAAGCTAATGGATCTTTAAATGAATCTTGATATAAAGCATTTTTAAAGTTACTATTATTAGTTATAATATTAATACCATTTGTCAAAATATTATTATATTCTTCTACACTAAGTATATTATTTTTTTCATCTTTATCTGTAGATTTAAATGCCGTTAACCATTCTGCAGAAGGTTTAATAATAACAGCTCCTCTATTTGTAGAACCTGTTGCTATTGGTGCTACACCTAATTCAAATGTACCTATTTTAGATTTAGGATTATTCATATCTCTTCTTATAGCATCAATTAATGTTTGTCCTTTATCTAGTGTTCCTGTTTCAGCTGTTGTCCAATTATCTAATGAATAACCTTTAAAAGATACTTTAGTATTAGTTCCACTACTAAAATCTAATCCCATTAAATCTTTCATTACACCATCATAGTAGTATCTTCCTTTTGAACTTCTTGGACTTACTGTAATAGCTGTTGCTCCTTCAGTAAATACACCTGTTCCTGGATCATAAAATTTACCAAGACCAACAACAGGAGCTTTAACTATATCTGCTTTTTTCCAAACTTCATTTGCTGCCTTAAGTAGTTCTTGATAATTTGTTTTTTCTGATTCAGAACCAAGAGCAGTACCAAGTGCTCCAAGAGCTTTTGGAATTGGAGCTAATAATGTACTAATTACATTCCAAGTTTTATTTTCTCCAAATACTTTTTTAATTTCTGCTTCTGATTTTTGGTTCCCATAATTATCTTTTACATACTTACTACCACCAGCTTTTTCAATAGCATCATAAAATTGTTTTTCTGTTCTAAGGTTTCCTTTAGTATCATAAAGATATTCAGCATACTGATAACCTCCAACTCTGTTTATTTCATTTTCAACAGCAACTGATGTTGATGCTCTCCACTTTTGATCTTCACTAAGATAATTTACATAATCTTGAAATTTAACATTCTCTTTTATAATTTGTGATGATCTAGATTTAATAGTAGATAGCTCAGAGTTATTTGAAATAAAATTATTATAATTTTCTTTAATTCTTTGAAGACCATCTGCACCAAGAAGTGTTGATACAAAAGCA
>Ga0210003_1004172_pt1 | contig 11512 bp, 10 predicted proteins | sample LantaG_FD_182804 | JGI IMG/M metagenome (GOLD analysis project Ga0210003, IMG submission 182804) | Deep subsurface microbial communities from Baltic Sea to uncover new lineages of life (NeLLi) - Landsort_02402 metaG (SPAdes) (version 2) | ecosystem: Environmental > Aquatic > Marine > Oceanic >...
TCGTCTTGTAAAAAAGCTTCGTAAGATACTACAAATAAAAAGATTACGATCGGTCAAAACAAAAATCGATCATAAAAAACAACGTTTTGAAAGATAGTATTACTAAGCAATGGGAGATGACAGGACAAAACATGCCTATCAGTTGGAATGAAATAAAACATCGCGCGATGGATTTTAGTAGAGAGTGGGAAAGCGAGAGCCGAGAACGTTCTGAAGCTCAATCTTTCTGGAATGCATTCTTTAATATTTTTGGCATTACCCGTAGGCGCGTTGCAAGTTTTGAAGAGCCGGTAAAAAATTTAGATGACAATTATGGATTTATAGATTTATTTTGGAAAGGAATGCTGCTTGTAGAGCATAAGTCAAGAGGTGAAGACCTTGATAAGGCATATTCGCAGGCACTCGATTATTTTGCTGGATTGAAAGAGCATGAACTCCCCAAGTATGTACTCGTTTCTGATTTTGCACGGTTTAGATTATACAATCTGGATAACAATATACAGCATGAGTTTAAACTTGCTAAACTGCACAATAACGTAAACCTGTTTGGATTTGTAGCAGGATATACTCAAAAGAAGTATAAAGAAGAAGCGCCGGTAAATATAAAAGCTGCCGAGCAGATGGGTAAGCTGCACGATGAGCTTTTAGAGAGTGGGTATAGGGGGCATGAATTAGAAGTGCTTTTGATGCGTCTGCTCTTTTGCATGTTTGCAGATGATACTGGCATATTTGATAAAAACATCTTTACAGATTATATCAGGGATAAGACCAACGCCGATGGTAGCGATCTGGGCGGGCATTTGACTTCCATTTTTCAAACAGTGAATACTGAGGTAGAGGATCGACAGAAAAATATTGATGAATCTCTGAATGATTTTCCGTATGTCAACGGCGGACTTTTTGAAGAGAACCTGCGGACAGTATATTTCAACAGTAATATGCGAGGGGTGCTTTTAGAATGCTGCGAGTTTAAATGGAACAATATTTCACCGGCAATATTCGGTTCAATGTTTCAATCGGTAATGAATCCTAAGCAGCGAAGAGAGATTGGGGCGCATTACACAACGGAGAAAAACATACTGAAACTTATAGAGCCGTTGTTCTTGGAAGAACTTCGGGCTGAGTTTGAGCATATAAAAAATCTTAAGAGCGGCAGAGACAAGCGGCTTAGTGTATTTCACAAAAAACTTGCAAAGCTAAAATTTTTTGATCCTGCATGTGGCTGTGGTAACTTTCTGGTGGTTACATACAGAGAGCTTAGGCGACTGGAAATCCAGATTCTAAAAGAAACCCATCCGGATCAAATGTCGATGGGCGACTGGGTTTCGTCGGTCAATGTTGAACAATTCTATGGTATTGAGATCGAGGAGTTTCCAGCAAGGATAGCCGAAACTGCTATGTGGCTTGTGGACCATCAGATGAATATCGAGCTTTCAATTGCCGTTGGCTTACAAAGGCCATCGCTGCCGCTTATTAAATCAGCACACATACTAAACGACAACTCTTTGCAGGTTGATTGGGAAAAATTTACTCCAAAAGCCGAAATTAACTATGTCTTAGGAAATCCACCATTTAGTGGGAAGCATCTGCAAAACAAAGAACAGAATAAAGATATGGCCTTGGTTTTTGACGGTGTTAAAAATTATAAGAGTCTGGATTATGTTTCAGCATGGTATCTAAAAGCAGCAAAGTATATTCAGGGGACGGAGAAGAAAGTCGCTTTTGTCTCGACAAATTCAATTACAATGGGTGAGCAGGTGGGAATACTTTGGAACGAATTGTTTAATAGATATAACATTAAGATACATTTTGCACATCGCACGTTTAGTTGGAGCAGTGAGGCAAAAGGAAAAGCCGCCGTTCATGTTGTAATAATAGGTTTTGCGGTCTTTAACACCGATGAGAAAAGAATATTTGAATATGAGGATATAAAAGGCGAGCCGCATCAAAAAATTGCTGTTAATGTCAACCAATATCTGCTGGATGCGCCGGATGTTCTTATAAATAACAGATCAACTCCACTTGGTGATGTCCCACCAATGCAGTATGGCAGTAAACCAGTTGATGATGGCAATTTACTCTTGTCAGAAAAAGATAAAGAAGAATTGCTGTCTGTTGAGCCAGATGTTAAAAACTACATTAGACCCTTAATCAGTGCTAAAGAATTCTTAAGTGGAAAAAAGCGATGGTGTCTTTGGTTAGAAAACATAAGCCCTGCAGAATTAAAGCAAATGCCTTCTGTTTTAGCAAGAGTCCAAAATGTAAAACAATTTAGATTGAAAAGCACTAAGAAGTCGACACAAGAAGCCGCTCAATTCTCAACAATATTTGCGGAAATGCGACAACCTGGCAGCAATTACATTGTTGTCCCGTGTCATTCATCGGAAAACCGAAAATATATTCCATTCGGTTTTTTCGGCAAAGACGCCATAGTTTCCAATAGTTGTTCATGTGTACCTAAAGCAACTTTGTATCATTTCGGCGTTTTGACATCGCGGATGCATATGGTATGGATTAAAAATATTTGCGGAAGAATCAAAAGCGACTTCCGTTATTCCAATAAGATTGTTTATAATAATTATCCATGGGCAAAAAATATCAGTGAAAAGAATAAGGCAGCAGTAGAGACAGCGGCACAAAGGGTATTGGATGCGCGGTTGAAATACCCTGATAGCTCTCTTGCCGACCTTTATGATCCTTTGGCAATGCCCCCTGATTTGGTTAAGGCACATAATGCTTTAGACAGAGCGGTAGATAAGTGTTATCGAGGCAAAGCTTTTACAAGTGAGATCGAACGGCTTGAATATTTGTTTATGCTATACAACCAATACACTGAGCCATTGATTATGGATAAAAAGACAAAAAAGAGGAGACGGAGTAATTAAAGGAGTACGCCTGCCACAAAGTGGGGGTATTTTTCGATGAGTTGTACTTGATAATAATAGGTTTGGGGACACCTTACTTATTTCCCTATTATGCTATATATTTTATAGATTAGGCCGTTTTTGAAGCCAATAGGGTAGATTTTCAAGAATTATTTGATTATTTTTAGAAATTATATTTGACTTTTTGCTGAAATGATTACATAATGTAATCATGAGAATAATTTCGAGAGCCAGGTTAAGGGAGTTCTGGCAGGCCCATGCGACAACGGGAGCTTCTCTGAAGATATGGCATGAAGTTGTGAAACAAGCAGAATGGAATAAGCCGGATGACATAAAACAAACTTTCGGTGATTCGATAGATATTTTCAAGAAATGCAAGAAGTTAGTTTATATATTCGATGTTGGTGGAAATAATGTGAGAGTTATTTGTGATGTAAACTTCAAGACAAAGATAGTATATATTTTGTTCGTCCTAACTCACAACGAGTATAGCAAGGACAGATGGAAGGAAAAACTGTGTTAACCACAAAAAAGAAAAAAGCGAATATGGTAAGAGAAAAAATGAGTCAAATTCCAGAAGAATGGGACGATTTAAGCATACTTTTGAAACCGATTCACACAAAAGGTGATTATGATAAAGTTATACATGTTCTCGATATGCTTGTTGGTCGTACTGATTTAACCAAAGACCAAAAAGATTTTGTTGAGAGTCTTTGTATCTTAGTAGAGGCTTATGAAAATGAGCATGAGCCAATCAAAGAAATTAACGATCCAATAGAAACTCTGAAATTTCTTTTAGAAGCTAACAATATGAACCGTTCAGATTTGGGGAATTTGTTAGGTAATCGTTCACTGGGGTCTGTAATTATGAACCACAAACGAGGATTAAGCAAAAACCATATTAGAATACTATCTGAGCGTTTTTCTGTAAGCCCAAACCTATTTCTATAGTCCTTTTAATCCTGGGGGGAAATCGGCAAATCAGGGAACACCTTACTTATTTCTCCCTTTCGCTGGGGAAATTAAAGGTGTACGCCTGCCCCATAGGGGGGGCATTTTTCGATTAGTTTTGCTTGCTAATTATAGGTTTTGATCGATGACAGTGAGTGGGCTGAATTGCTGCGGAGCTTTGGGATGCAGAGATTGGGTGGAATTACGTAGGGTGGCCCCGGACAATACCCACGGTTGTCTTGTTATTTTCTTATTTCTTTACCCACTTACCATCTTCCTGCAGCTCATACGTTCCGCCTGGCGAATTGGCTTTGCTGCCGCCGGTGACAGTAATCGAGGCGAAGCCGTTAGGGTTCACTGTGGTAATATTATAATCGCCGGGACTGAAATAGATACCTTCGCAACCGGCAGCTTTAATACCCAGCGCCGACTGTGTTGCTGCAATACCAAGGTTGGTGCCGGCAAGTGCCTGAGCCTTCTTAATGCTCGTCTCGGCGGCATAAGCACGAACAGCGTTGCGGATCGTACCTGCTGTGACATTGGCCTCCATCCACTTCGCCTTATCGATACTGCCAGGCAGCCTTGCCGGTTCAGTTGATTGTGTTAGTTTCTCTTCGGCCTTAACTGCAGCTGGTGGCGGCGAATCGGCTTCTTTTTTCTTACACCCGACAGCAACAAAAATTAACACCAGGACTAAGCAGAATATTCTTATCCGTTTCATTTCCTGTCTTCCTTTCAAAGAGCTGATAAATACTCGCTGGAGCTGCCGGGTATGGCGGCCTGTATCTGGTGGCTGAGTGGATTTATGACAGGCTGAGTCCCATAGCGGTGATCCAGTTTGCGTGCCGGAGATTGTTTTCGTTGCCGGCCTTGTCGGATTGGTTAGCTCCGACCGCTTCGAAACAGTCTCCGATCTGCGCCGACATCTTCGCCACCTTTGCGATTTGGGTGTAGATGTCGTTATCCACGGCGTGGCCGGATACGAAAATGATATGATTGACCTGGGGCCCTTTGTGGATCGATCTGAACCTGGCCCGGCACATGTCCATCTCGGATTTGAGCAGATCGACCATCCTTTCGATCTCGAGGTTCTTTGCCCCCACCGGGGCCGAGTGGGCGAAGTACAGATTCTTGCGGTCGCAGATGACGATGTTTGTACAGCTCTTTCCGATATCGAGCAGCATAACCGGTTTGTCGTTCTGCGACATGTGCCTGGCCCAGAGATGTGTATAGGCCTTCAAGACTGCCATCGGCCAGACGGAGATGGACGCGACCTTGAGGCGGGTCTTCTCGTATATCGCCAGGTGCCTGTAGAGCTTTGTTCTGTCGGTCGCCATCACGAGGATGTTCTCGCTGTCGGTCTTGACGTGCTCCATCAGTACATCTTCCGGGGTGATCCGGAGTTTGGGCTTCAAATGGTTGAGTATGGCATTGTGCAATTCGCCCCTGGGCGCTTTGGGCATCTGGATGGTGTCGATGAACACCTCACTGGCAGGCATCGCGGCTATCGCCTTTTTCCCCTGGAACCGTCCGTGCGCGACTAATTCGGACGTAGCCTTGATGGCCCATCTTTGCCATGCGGTGCTGCCGGGTTTGATGTCCGGCGGGTATTCGATGCTGTCGGCCGCAAGAAGACGGATGGTGTCCCCGCCGTTGGCCATCTGGACCAGCGTCAAGGCATCGTCTCCCATATCCACGCCAATCGGATATGTATGCTTGCCGAACAATTCCAGCATATCGCTTATACCCTCTATGAAATTGCCTGGGTTCGGTGTATTTCTCTCCTGTGTTGCTGCGTCAAAACCAATAGATTTATCGTCCTTTAGAGAGTCAGACATAAAGGAATTATCGCCAAAATTTACAGCGTGTGATACGCCTGTCCGCCGGGCATCCGGAAAAACACGGATTTCGGCGAAAAATAAGCAAGGATACCTTAAGCCCTGTCCGATAATTCTGCTGCGAGCCCTTCAAGCGGGCTTTGCCGCCCAGCGGAATTTGGCTGATGTGCTTCGCGGATTTGAGGCGATTTCCTTACGTTGCGGCACGATTGCATCCTGGGCCGCCGACTGATATATGCCATTTTTGACGCCGTCACGAAATGACTGCTTGACGAGGCGGTCTTCGCCGCTGTGGAAACTGATTACGCCGATTCGGCCGCCCGGACGCAGGCAGTAAGGTGCAACTCTCAGAAGCTCTCTTATGGAAGCGAGTTCGTCATTGACCAGTATTCGCAGGGCCTGAAACGTGCGTGCGGCCGGGTGTAACAAGCCGGATTTCGAGCTGCGCTGCTGCTGTCGCCAGGTTTTCGCCGTCAGGCCCTTGGCGCTGAAAACCAGTTGCACAAGCTGCGAGGTCCGAGTAATCGGCTGCACATCCCGCCGGGCAACGATCAGGCGGGCAATTTCCCGATGGTCCGGCTCGTCGGCCAGATCCTGGAACGCATCGGACAGTTGTTCTTCGGAAAGGCTGTTGAGCAGATCCGCGCCGGTACGCTTCAGCCGGTCGTCCATCCGCATATCGAGCGGGCCTTCATGCTTATAGCTCATGCCGCGGTCGGGATTGTCTATCTGCATACTTGAAACACCGAGGTCGGCAAAGATGATGTCATAGCCGTCGATTTTTTCTTTGCCCAACACATTGGCAATCCCGGCGAAGTTACTGCGATAAAAGCTCACAGGCACATTCTCTTTGCTCAACCGCAGGCGGGTGCGTTCAAGCTCGGCGTCATCGACGTCGAAAGCGATCAATCTTCCGGCGGGGCCTATGCGTTTGATAAACTCTGCTGCATGGCCGCCGTAGCCGACGGTACAGTCTGCGACAATTTCTCCGGGCCGGGGCTTCATCGACGCTAAAACCTCCTCCGTCAGAACGGGAACATGCATGCCGGCCGGAGTTTTGCCTTTTGCACGCAGGTGGTCCTGCAACTCCGGGTGAGCTGCTATATTATGCTCCTTGTATTTCTGCTGGTAGCTCTTTGGATGCGTGCCGCTGTATCTGAGGCGCCGGCGATGTTCGGGTGACGGCCCGCTGTTATCGCCGGGTTGGTCAAGTGAATTCATACACACTCCGGACAAATCAATTCTGGTGCATACCTTTGCCTGCCGGCAACTCCTTAGAGGCCTGCTTCGAATGGCTTATATAAAGTCTTGCCCCAATTGTCAAAGATTAATATCGACAGGCCCTTATCGCTACATAATACAGTTTTGTCGCTCGGTTTGCGATTGGACTTTTTAGCTTTACTCGCCGCCTGCAAATGATACGATAGTAATGTCTATCAAAGGAACTGGAATATGAAGAAGACATTACTTGTTCTCGCTTTGTCGGTAATTTGCGGCTGTGCGTCTCAGGAGCCGAAGCCGTACCAGGTTTTCGGCATACAGAAGTTCCTGGAGATTAAGAGGAATCCGAAATCCCAGGTGGGCAAACTTTACGCGTTCGGCGGACGTGTAATTAACGCCGATAAAAAGGAAAACCAGATTACTTTTGAGATACTCGTCCAGGATTATGATCCGGGTTCAGACAGTTATATCACCAGTAATAGCTCACTGTTCGTATTTTATCCAAGCGGCAAAACCACTATCGCCGACGGCCACCATGTCAAGGTTCTCGGCTATATTCGCGAGCCGGCTGTCGGCAAGAACGTATTCGGCACCAATGTCAGTTCGCTTGTAATGGACGCAGTCGCCTTGTATGACTCTTTTACCCGGTATCCTTTCTGGCTCAGCCGGGATGAAGAGCTGTTTAACAAATGGAAGACGGGTGAGCCGTTTACAGCAGACAAAACTCCAGGATAGGGCAGTAAGCAATAAAAGCATTATCAAAGCATCCAGGCCCATGCGGGATTCTCATTATTTCCTGTTCTTCCATCCCTGTCGGTGCCGGATTCGGCGTCTTTCTACTGTTAGTTGGACTCATCATGGCGTTAGTTAGACGCCGAAAGTGTTTTTTAGTCTGGCCAGCAGATTTTCACTGAATACCTTACAAACTCTGAACTTTGATGCGTGATTTACCATTTTTCGCACTGCTAATCGATATTATTATGGAAATACCACTGCTTCAAAAACTCAATACTATGTGCTCAAAACCAGTATTGCGGGAGTATCAGGTAGAAAATGCTTGTTTTTCGGGGATTGATGTGCATAATCTAAATTATATAAACAAAGGCTTTTAAGGAGATTTTTGTATAGTAGATTCGAGCGAGATTATCCTGTTAGTAATCAAATTCAAGGTCACCGGGAACCTGAGGTTTCTTTCGCACGCTGAAATGCTCAATTTTTTTCAGCGAGCCTGCGTTCGGGCGGGTATCAATATCCAATACAGCCAGGGTTTCAATCCTCGTCCGAGGATGTCCTTGCCTCTGCCGAGGTCGGTAGGGGTCGAATCTGATGATGAATTGTTCTGTCTTCGGGTGGCTGTCGATCCGGATGAGCTGCGAGTTACGAGTTACGAATCACGAATTAATGATGATCTTTCCGCGCAACTGCCCGAAGGCTGTGAGCTGCTTTCGGTAAGTGTTGCACAGGCGGGCAGATCGTTTCAGCCTTCTACGGCTACGTACGTGCTGGCGGTTAAGGCCGAATATTTCGACGAGAAGTTAAAGGCGACTATTGAGCGTTTACTGGCGAGTGAAAAGCTCAATATCCAGCGAAAGACGGGAATAAAACTCTCGAAAATCAAAAATCTGGATGTTAGAGTTTTTTTGAAATCGATTAAATTGGAAGACCGAAGTATAATTGTTGAGTGTAATATAAGCTCCGCCGGTTCGATACGCGTTGAAGAGATTTTGAGGCTGCTGGAACTTGATGAAAGCAAGCTCGCATCACCTGTAAGGCGGACGAGTATACAATGGCAAGTTAATGAATCGTAGTTGATGAATTGTGGATCGAGCCATGATATGCTAACTACGAAATAAGAGGAATAATATGTCAAGAGAAATGCTCATAAATGTGGCGGAGAGAGAAGAGTGCCGGGTGGCGGTAGTCGAGGGAGGATGCCTTGAGGAACTTTATGTCGAAAGAGCGAGTCTAAGCAGCCACGTAGGCAATATTTATAAAGGGAAAGTAGTCAATATCGAGTCCGGCATACAGGCTGCGTTTGTTGACTTTGGCGTGGGCAAAAACGGTTTTCTTCATATAAGCGACGTGCATCCACGTTTTTTTTCCAATGGAGGCAGCGGGCAGGTTGAGAGTATCGGCAGAAGGAAATCGTTAAAGGACCGGCCGCCTATACAGGATTGCCTTCGAAAAGGCACAGAAATTGTCGTACAGGTAACAAAAGAAGGATTAAAGACCAAGGGAGCAACCCTGAGCACATATATTGCTTTGCCGGGCAAGTATCTTGTGATGATGCCCTGGATGCGAAAGCATGGGGTCTCTCATAAGATCGAGGATGAGGATGAGCGCCGGAGGCTGCGGGAGATTCTTGAGGACAGTAACCCGCCGAAAGGGCTGGGCTTTATAATCAGGACGGCTGGGCAGGGATGTTCGAAGAGGGATATACAGGGCGACCTGAAGTATCTTAGGCGGTTATGGAGAGCTATCGAAAAACGGATAGAAACCGAAGGTGCGCCCGGCGAGCTTTATCAGGAATCGGATTTGGTTATAAGAGCCCTGCGGGATGTCTTTACCAGTAAGATAACTAAAATTGTATGCGATTCGGAAAATGTAGTGCGTAAAATCAAGGACTTCTTTTCCATCGCGACGCCTCGTTTGAAACGTAGGGTTATTTTATATGACGGCAAAGTTCCTCTGTTTCATAAGTATCGAATCGAGGATGAGATTTCAAAGATCCAATCCCGGAGGGTCGAGCTTAAAGGGGGCGGTTCCATTATCATCGAGCAAACCGAGGCGCTGGTCTCGATTGATGTCAACAGCGGGAGGTATCGCAAGCAGATAAACGCAGAGCAGACTGCTTACGAGAGCAACGTAGAAGCGGCCACGGAAATTGCCCGCCAGCTTAGATTGCGAGACCTTGGCGGCCTGATCATATGCGATTTTATTGATATGCGCAATGCCAAGCACCGCAAGGCTGTTGAAAAAACTTTTAGAACTGCCGTCAAGACCGACCGCGCCCGTTCGAGAATATTGAGCATAAGCCGGTTCGGTGTCGTGGAAATGACGCGACAGAGAATGCGTCCTTCGCTGCAATCCAGCACCTATCTGGCATGTCCGAACTGCGGCGGTACTGGTTTTGTCAAAAGCCATGAGTCGCTGGCTCTCGAAATTATCCGGCTGCTGAATCTCTCGGCATCGAAGGAGCAGATAAAACGCATCGAGCTGTTTGTCTCGCCGGAGGTTGCTGACTACCTGCAGAATGTCAAGAGAGCGGCGCTTACCCTGATAGAGCAGGTTAGCGATAAACGAGTAATAATTCATTTTGCGCCCGATTACGCCGGCGAAAAACATGATATAGTCTGCTATAACGAGCGCGGCAGTGTTGTGAAATTAGAAAAATAATAGTCTGCGGCCCGTCATTCGACAGTAAATACTCGGCAAACGACAATTTGCCGGTCAGGGAAGAAACAGTTGAAATTTGATCTTGAATACGCAAGGAAAGTAATTGAACTCGAAGCGGATGCTATTGTGTCCGTTACGCCGATTGTGGATGCGTCTTTTGCCTGCGCATGCAGGATGATTTATGACTGCACCGGCTCGTGTATAGTCAGCGGTATCGGCAAAGCCGGGATCATCGGGCAAAAAATCAGCGCGACTCTGGCTTCGACCGGCACGCCAAGCCATTTCCTTCATCCCGCCGAGGCCGTCCATGGCGACCTGGGCAGGCTGCGAAGCAACGATATCTTAATGGTTCTGAGCTACGGCGGCGAAACCGATGAAGTCCTCCGGCTGATCAATCTGGTCAAGCAGCTGGAAATAAAGCTCATAGCGATAACCGGCCAGGGCGATTCGACGTTGTGCAAGTACAGTGACGTGGCGCTGTGCATGGGCAGTATGAGCGAAGCATGTCCGCTCGGTGTTGCTCCGAGTGTTTCTACTACTTGTATGCTGGCTGTCGGTGATGCTCTTGCTTTTACCGTAATGAAAGCGCGTAATTTTGGCGTTGAGGATTACGTGAGGTTTCATCCCGGCGGCTCGCTCGGCGCCAAGCTGATGACGGTCGAGCAGTCAATGATGTTCAGGCCGGGCGAAAAATTACCTGTTGTCGAGGTTGCCGACACGATAAAGCAGTTACTTGAAAAGACCGGCGAAGTAAAACGTCACGGGGCTGTAATGGTAGTCGACAAAGAAGGAAAATTAGCGGGTATTATCACGGATGCCGATATCAGGCGTCTTATGACTAAGCACGGCCTCAAGGCTTTTGAGTGCGAGGCCGGCAATGTGATGACGCCGGATTGTAAGAAAATAAGGGCCGATGCCCTGGCCGCCGAAGCGACCGCAATCTTTCATAAATATAGAATTGACGATCTGCCTGTTGTGGATGCGGACGACAAACCGGTCGGCATGATAGACGTCCAGGATATAGTAACAATAAAAATTGTAGGATAAAAATGATTGGCGATTGGCGAAGTGCCGGTTGTCGATTGATAATCGAAACTCGAAAATGAAAGACGTGGACTTTGTAAAGATAAAAATGCTGGCCCTGGATGTTGACGGTGTTTTGACCGATGGGGCTCTGGTAATTAACGCCGACGGCAGTGAAAGCAAATCTTTCAATTCACT
>Ga0210003_1004173_pt1 | contig 11509 bp, 8 predicted proteins | sample LantaG_FD_182804 | JGI IMG/M metagenome (GOLD analysis project Ga0210003, IMG submission 182804) | Deep subsurface microbial communities from Baltic Sea to uncover new lineages of life (NeLLi) - Landsort_02402 metaG (SPAdes) (version 2) | ecosystem: Environmental > Aquatic > Marine > Oceanic >...
TCTCTCTCTCTCTCTCTCTCTCTCTCTCTCTCTCTCTCTCTCTCTCTCTCTCTCTCTCTCTCTCTCTCTCTCTCTCTCCAGACTCTCTCTATCCGAACGGATTGGGAAAAAATTTAGAACAATAGAATAGCGTTGTTGTTGTTGTTGTCTTAGGTGTTTTTGTTATTCATCTCTCTCGCATCAAAATTGGTGTTTATTAACAACCTCCCGAAAAACCAAAAATCTACTCGTCGTCGTCGTCCTTGTTCCTGCCGAACGAAAAGAGGTTCTTCAAGGCCTTGACAGCAGCTGCGATCGAGAGACGAGTTTTAGAGAGAAAGAAGGAAAAGAGGGGAGGAGAAAAGGAAAAGAAGAAGAAAGACTGTGAGTTTCGAGGAAAAAGGGCAGCGAAGAAAAAGAAAAAGAAAACTCTCTCTCTCTCTCCCTCTCCCTCTCCACTCTCCTATCCACCATCGCTCCACTCTTCTAATCTCACCTTCGTTGATGATCGGCTCGTCGTACTTGTCCATCATCCTCTTGAACGCCTTCGCGTTCCCGCCCTCCCTCAAGGCGCTCAGGTTCGGGTCGCTCCGGATCTTGGCGTAGTCCTCGAAACCCGCACCCATGCAAGCCTCGACGGCCTCCATCCCGGGGGCGATCTGCCCCAGGGCCGCATAGCAGCACGCGACGTTGTACTGCGTCGCCTTGTAGACGGGCGTGACGCGAGCAAAGTCGTCGCCCAGGTACTTGGGGGGCTCCATCGCAAGCACGGTCTCGAAGTCGATGAGCGCGCCCTCGGCGTCCTTCTTGTTGAACTTCGCGAGCGCGGTGTCAAACAGCTGCACGCGCTCCTTCTGCAGCTCCTTGGCCCGCGCGTAGTTCGCCGCCTGGACTTCCTTGGTGCCCTTGCCATAGTTGCCGCCGCCGCGCTCAGCGCGGAACTGCCTCTCGGCCGTGGTCAAAACCTCGTCCTCGAGCGCGCTCATGTCGCCGTACTTGCGCTGCAGCTGCAGGTAGACCTGCCCGTTGCGCGTCTTGATCGCGTACATCACCTGGCCAAAGTTCTTCGCGTCCCAGACGTCGGCGCCGAAGGACGCGGAGACGCGCACGAGCTTGTCCCCGGGGAGCACGTTCGGGTCGGTGTTCCCCAGCGCCGGGTCCGAGCGGGCGACATAGGCCTCGCCGTCGCGGCCGCGCGCGAAGCGGATGCCGAGGGGCTTGTCGAGGAAGCACTCGTAGAGCTCGTCGGCGGCCTGCGCCGGGCTGGCCGGGACGGCGGTCGAGGAGGAGGACGAGGTCGAGACCTCGGTCGGGGACGCGGCGGCGCGGTGGGAGGGGCGCTGTGGTTGTTGAGAGAGAAGAGAGGGAGTTTTTTTTATTTTTTGGTCGAGGTCGAAGGAGGAGGCCAACGTTGGTGTTTTTTTCTTCTTTTTTTCTTCCTCTCTCGCTAGCTCGATCTCTTTTTGTCTCTCGGCTTTCCATCACTACTTGGATCCTAATTTTCGTACCTGGATGCGGAGAGACTCCCGAGCTGCCGGCGAGCGAGCGGCAAACGAGCTGCGAAAGGGTGGTAAGAGGCGAGGGGAAGAGGAGAGAGCAATGTGAGCTTGGAAGATCGAAACTCGACACCCGAAGCAAGAGACGCTAACTTTGACGGGCGCAATCGCTTCCACCTCTCCACTTCTCTCTCTCTCTCCGTCTTGCGAGCTAGAGCTCTCTCCATCTTACCGGCTCGACGCGCGGCTCGAAGCACGCGCCGCGACTGGCGCGCGAGAGGACGATGCGAGGGACTGCATTTTCGAGGAACAAGAGGAAAACGACCAAGAGAAAAAAAGCGGCGTCAAGGATCAAGAGACGTCGACGTGGAGCGAAAAGTGGCTGTGATTCTGCAGAGGCGAAAAGCTCTCGCTCTCTCTTTCTCAACTCAAAGTTTTCTCCTTCCGCGCTTTTCCCGAAGCTCTCTTCTTTTCTTCTCCCGCGATTGTGGTCATGGCCTGCCTGTGACCTAACGGCGACGCGCTCACTCTCTCTGTTTCTCTCTACCGAGCAGCATCAGCAGCAGCAGCAGCGGCAGCAGCAGCAGCAGCAGAGATGCCCCGGCGGCCTCAAAAGACGGCGCGGCGACGACGTCGTGTAATTGATGAGCCGATGTCGTCCGCGGTCACGCTCGCTCTCCTCCTCCTGTGCGCCCGCTGTAGCTCGGCAGCCGTCGATTCTCTGCCCTCGAGGGGCACTGGGAGCTCTTCTGTCCCCTCGGGGGTGCGCAAGCCGTGAGTTCGCTCGTTTCGCAGCCGAGTTACGGGCAATTGTTTTCCCTTCTTTCTTTTCTAGGGGGGGGGGACTGGTCGAAACGAGAAAACAAAAACTCAACCCCCTCAACTAAACCAAAACAATTCTTCAGCATCCCCCTCATCCGGTCCGTCGACGGAGCAACCACCTTGGAGCTCGCGCCCGAAGGCGTCGCCTTCTTGCGCTCCCTGCCGAAGGAACTCCCCGTCGCGCCCGTCGTCGTCATGGGCCCCTACCGCAGCGGCAAGTCTTTCCTGCTCAACCAGCTGCTGGGCGTCGGGTGCGAGGAGGGGTTTGGCGTGGGGCACACGAGGGACACGCAGACGAAAGGGGTGTGGATCTGGGGCGCGCCCGAGGAGGCTGGAGGAGGAGGAGGAGGAGAAAGAGAGGACGGCAGCGTCCAGGAGAGGAAGCACGCCATCCTTTTCCTCGACTCCGAGGGGTTCGAGTCCACGGGGAAGTCGGACGCGTACGACGACCGCATCTTCGCCCTGGGCGCGACGCTCGCGAGTCTGCTGGTCTATAACCTGCCCGAGGCTTTGAGAGAGTCGGACGTCGAAAGGCTCTCATTTTCGACGCAGCTCTCTCAATCTCTGTTCTCCTCCTCGTCCTCTCCGTCGTCCTCCTCCGACAGGACCGGGAGCGGCGGCGGCGGCGGCAGCAGCAGCAGAAACTCGCTGGAGCCCGGGTCCATGCTCTGGCTCATCCAGCGGGACTTTTTGGGCGGCGCCTCGCCGCAGGCGGCGCTCGACGCCGCCCTCTCCAAGGTTCCCAACCCTTCCAAGGACGCAGGCATCGCCGCGGTGAACAAAGTGCGGTCGTCGCTCCGGAGGATTGCTCCCAAATCGACCGCCTTCGGCCTGCCGCAGCCTCATCTGGACAGGACGAAGCTCTGCGAGCTCGGGGACGAAGCCTTGGCGCCCGCATACAGGGAGAAGAGGGACGAGCTCAGGGGGCTGGTGCGGGCGCTGGCCTCCCCCAAGAGGATGACCGGGAGGAAGCGCGGCGGCGGCGGCTCCTCGGGGTCTTCCTCCTCCTCGACGTCTCCTTTCGTCGACGGCCCCGCCCTCGCCGACCTCGCCGAACGCATTGTCGGCGCCCTCAACGCGCGCGCGATCCCCTCGGCGGGCTCCATCCTCGAGCACTTCAACCGGGACCTCACGCGGACAGTCGTCGCGGCGTACTCGGCGCGGATGTCGAAGCTGCGGTATCCGCTCCCGGAGGCGGAGCTGGAGCGGGAGCACGAGGCCGCGAACGCGGAGGCCGTGGACGCGTTCGAGGCCGGGAGGTTTGGGGGCGTCGGGGGCGGCGGAGGCGGAGGCGGAGGCGAGGAGGAGGAGGAGGAGGAGGAGGAGGAGGAGGAAGAGCAAGGAAAAGGAGGAAAAGAAGGAAAAGAGGGAAAAGAGCGAGACGCCCTTCGCGCCGCGCTGCTCCGGGAGCTCGCCGCCGCCGCCGCGGCCGCCCGCGACCGCAACGAGCTGGCCTCGAGCCGGGCCTGCTCGGCCGCCGCCGAGCGCTGCGAGGACGCGCTGGACGCAGAACAGCGCTCGCGCCTCCCGAGCGAGCGGCGGTTCGAGCGGCGGCTCGAGGAGAGCTGCTCAGCCGCGGCGCTCGCCCTGGCCGCTCCTCGCCGGGGCCCTGTTTCTTCTGCTTCTGCCTCCTCTGTTTCTCCCTCTACCTCCCCCTCTTCTTCGTGCGTCGGCCCCGCCGCCGCCGCCGCGCTCGCCAGGGCCGACAGGGCCGTCGCCAGGGAGCGCGTGCGCTTCAGGGGCTCGTACAACGACCGCATTCTGTCTGGCTTGCTCGTCGGCGCCCTCGCCGTCGTCGCTGCAGGCCGGTTCGTGCTGCGCTCGACGTTGTTCGAGGCCCTGGGATGGGCTTGCTTCGCGTTCTTACAGCTTTACCCGAAGTCTTTTTTGGTTTCGGGTTCGTCGATGTACGAGGCGAGCTGGTAAGAGTTTTTAAATTTCGTTTCTCCGGGGGCACGGGCTACCTTGCGTAGGCCGACTTTGGTTTTTAGAAAGAGAGAGAGGTGTCTCTGAAGAAGAAGAAAACCGAAACCGAAAACCAAAACCGAAAAAAATCACAAAAACGAAAAAACAGGTGGATCAAGATCACGGCCGCGTGGGAGGTCCTGGTCCGATACCCGACAGCGGACGCTTTCTTTCTCGCGCTGCTGGTCTTCCTGGGGGTGAGGAGGTCCCTGAGGAGGTGCCGCGACTCGAGAAACAGGAGGCGGAAGGAGAGGGAGAGAGGGAAAGGCAGGGGAGGAGGCAGCAGGACCAACAAAAAGGGCAGCCGAAGGAAAAACCTCGACGACAGCGACTTTTCTTCCGCTTCTTCTTCCGGCGACAACAACGGCAAGAGCAGCAAGGGGAAGCAGCAGCAGCAGCAGCAGCGACAGAGGGGGAGGCTCGCTGCTCTGGTGCTCGGAGGAGGGTACAGGAGGGACGGCGGCGGAGGGGGCAAGGCGCCCGCCGCGACGTATCGAGGAGGGGACGTCTGAAAATGATGTTGAAAAATTGATGTGGTGGGAAATCTGTTTTTTTTACAAAAGGTGGAAAAAGAACTGCAAACAGAACAACAAAACGAGATGAAAAACAACAAAAATCTACTTCTCCCCAACGTCTTTGCACGTCTTCTTCTCGGCCAACACCACCTCGAGCGCCGGCCTGCCCGTCAGAGGGAGCCTGATGCGCGCCCAGGCGTCGTAAGCGGCAGTCGCGATCTTTTTCAAGATAGGAACGTCGAGGAAGGAATACACCCAGCCGAGGCCGACGAGCTCGTACGCCTTCCTGAAAACGTCCACTCCCGTCATAACTAGCAACTCTCCTTCGTTCCTTTCGGAGGGCAGGATGCCGTGGATGGTCCGCATCGCGGTCTCGTAGTCGATTCCGCAGTTTTCCTTTGGGTCGTAACTCGGGTCGGCGACGTCGACGAAGACGATCGAGTTCGTTCTCTCCGAGTCCCGCCTCTTGAGCATGGAGACCTCGCGCTCGCAGAGCGGGCAGTCGGAGTCGTGGAGGAGCTTGAGCTTCCAGGGGACGGGGGGCTGGGTGGCGGTCAATAAAAAAGAGGGAGAAGAAGAGGAGGTCGAGAGAGAAGACGAAGGAGGAGCAGGAGAAGAGGAGGTCGTCGTGGCTTCGCTTGGTCCGACAACGGCATTAGTGCTCGCTGGTCTCCTCTGCTGCGTTGCTCGTGAAGCAGAAGTAGCGCCTCCTCGCAGCAGGGCGGGCGTCACGGCCGCTCGCAGCGACGAGGTGCCGACACGCGATGCGAGGAGCATCGCGAGGATGCTGCGCGAGTGCTGTGAGAGAGAGAGAGAGCGAGGGTGATTGAAGAGAGCTTAGGCGCTGCTGGCGAACGAGAAAAGTGGGAGAGTTTGTTTCCCTTCGTCCAAGAACGCCCTTCTTCCCCGTTTTCCTTTTTTTTGAGTCCTAAAATTCATTGATTTGGTTTACTTTTCTCTCTCTCTCTCCACGGCGCACAACGCTCTCTCTTCTCTCTAATGGTAGAAAAAACGGAGCGCTAACGAAAACAAAGAATGTGGCGGGGTTTGAGAATGAAGACGTTCTTTTCAACCTTTTTTCTCATATCGCCCGCGCAGCCTCGACGCTCTGCTTGATCTTCGCGATCGCCTTGCCCGGGTTGAGGCCCTTGGGGCACACCTTGGTGCAGTTCATGATGGTACGGCACCGGTAGAGCTTGAAGGCGTCGTCGAGCGACGCGAGGCGCTTGGCGGTGTCGCCGTCGCGGGAGTCGATGACCCACCTTTTTTTTTCATTTTTGTTTTTGGAAAGAGTCGAGGTGAGTTTTTTTTCCTCCCTCTCATTCACGCTCTGTCTCTCTCTCTCTTCCAACTCTAAAAACTCACCTGTACGCCTGCAGCAGCACCGCCGGGCCTAAATATTTATCCTCGTTCCACCAGTAAGACGGGCACGACGTCGAGCAGCACGCGCAGAGGATGCATTCATAGAGTCCGTCGAGCTTGGCGCGGTCTTCTTTCGTCTGCAAGTGCTCCCGGCCGCTCGCGGGCGTCGGCGTGGCAAGGTAAGGGCGGATGGACTTGTACTGGGCGTAGAAGTTGCTCATGTCGACCACAAGGTCCTTGACGACGAACTGAGCGCGTTTTGAAGAAGCGGAGGACAGAAGAGAAAGAGCGAAGTCAGAAAGAGAAAGAGAAGAGAGCATTGCTGCAGAATTTTAAAAAACCCCCAAAAAAGATGACTCACCAAGTGCGGCAGCGGCGCCACCCTCGTCGCGTTCTTCTCGTCGCGGTCGACTTTGGTGAGGCACGCGAGGCCGTTGGTGCCGTCGATATTCATGGAGCAGGAGCCGCAGATACCCTCGCTGTTGTTGAGGATATATTTTCAAGGTTTTGATTTTTTTGATGAGAGTTGCCTCTTCGAGGTCATGGGGGGGTCGAGAGAGCTTCAGAAGAAGAAAAAGAAGAAAGACTTCAACTCACCGGCACGATCGCCGGAACGCCAGCGTGGTGTCCTGCTCGTCCTTGATCTTAAAGAGCACGTCGAGCATCATCGGGCCGCAGCTGAAGTTTTGTTTTGAGAAGGTGGGAGGGGGAAAGAGGAAAGGACGGGGTTGAGCGAGAGAGACAGAGAGCTAAGGGGCGGCGGCGAAAGAGAGGAATGGCTCGCTCTTCGTCATCGTCCATTCACCCTCTTTCGAGAGAACAAAACACACAGCCAAGCGCTCCTCTCCGGCTCCTTCTCTCAGGCTCAGTTCTCGGAGCGATCCCGAGCGACACTAGCGGAGGTGCCGGGAAGCGAAAGCGAGGGCCGGAGCGATGGTCGAAAAGCGAGAGCGACGTGGACAAAAAAGGGCACCCCATCGGCCGTCGTCGTCGTCGTCGTCGGCAGCTGCTGCTTGAGAGTCACCTCTCCTTTCTTTCTTTCTTTCTCCAACGTACTTGTTGATGTCCACCTTGTAGCTTTGATACGACGGCTTGTCCTCCCTGTCGGGGTTCCACCTGTTGGAATGGGAAAAAGAGAGCAGAGAGAGGGAGAGAAGATGGGAACATTGCTTTGAGCATGGCGAACATTGATTGCTTTTTTGCGTTTCGTTGTTCTTTCTTTCCTTTTGTCTCGCGCCGTCCACTGAGAAGGCGCGCTTTTTCTTTCGAACGTACCGGTACACCTGAAACTCTTTCATGAGCGGGGCCTTGGCGGCAGGCGCCGCGGCGGGAGCAGCAGCAGCTGAGGCAGCAGCAGCAGAAGAAGCCGAAGAGACGGACGGAGCCGATGCCGCCGCGCTCGCCGAGGGCGGAGCCTGCGAGGGAGGGCCCGAGGTCGTCGTCATGGCGGCGCGCCAGAGGTTGGTCGTCGTCGCCGAGGATGAACCGCCCACCAGCCTGCCGCGGGCCGCCGCGGTCAGGGCGGCGGCGAGCGAGAGCATGGAAAAAGTTTTTTCTTCTTCTTTTTTTGCTCGAAGAGGAGAAAGAGTGAGTCCTTTCTGTCGAACACGTCGCTCGTTCATTTTCTTCGAAGAGTGAAAAGGCAAAGGAAACATAGCAAGGATTCCGCGCCCCTGCGGCCCACTCTCCCTCCATTTCCTCTCCCGCCTGTGAACGCAGCGGGCTGGAGATCAAGGCGGTGGCCATGAGGCGTGCGCGGGGTCTAGGCGGGGGAGGAGCAGGGAGACAACAGGGGCTCGCGTCTGAGGCAGCGACTCGATGGAGAGCGACGCTGCCGGCGACGACGCGGCCGCAGCCGATGCAACTAGCCTCTTTCCCTCCTCCTCCCTCGACCTCTCGACTGCTTGAGCACATCCAGCGCCGACGAGCCTCCACGCGAGCCAAGGCATCGTCGTCGTCGAGCTCGTCGAACTCGTCGTTGTCGATGAATTCTTCGGTTTCGCCGCTGCTGCCATCAAGCAGGTCGTTCCCCACCTCTGCCGTGCTGGCCTCTCTCTCCGCGGGCAACCTCGACGAGGCCCTCAGGCATGTGATACTGGCGGCGCTGGCGACGGCGGAGGGGTTCCGGGACGCGAGCGAGGAGGGCTGGAGCGAGCTGATGAGGCCGCCGATGCGGCTCGACTTCGGCGGCGACGCCACGACCTCTTCGACTTTCTCTAGCAGCAGCAGCAGCAGCAGCAGCAGCGACGCCGCGGCAGCGCTCGTCTCCTCGCTCTGCGCGGCCCGCAGGCCCCGCGACGCCCTGCGGGCCCTCAGGGCGGCGCACGCGCTGGGATCGCCGCCCAACCGCTACGCGACCTACCAGGACCTGATATCGGCGAGCTGCCGCGACGGCAACGCCCAAGCGGCGATGGCGGCCTACCGTCTGCTGCAGAGGGCGCCTTCTCCTTCCTCGGGCAGCCGGGGGCTCTTCCTGGAGCCCAACGTCGTGACGACGTGCGGCCTGATCTCGGCGCTGTCGAGGGCGAGCAAGAGCGCGAGGAGGGGCACCGCGGCGGCTGGGCCCGGGGGCGCCGCCGCCGCTGCGGCCCTGCTCCTCTGGAGGGAGCTTGTCGACGGTGCGGGGCGAGAAGGAGAGGGCCCTTCTTCTCCCTCCTCCTCTTCCCCTCTCGGCGGCAACCTCGACGCCGCCGCGATCGTCGTCGGCATGAACGCCTGCGTCGGCGCCGGCGAGGTAGACGAGGCGTGGCTGCTGCTGCGGAGGGTGCTCCGCGCCGCGGACCTCGCCGACGCCGAGGGGAGCGCGAGCGCGAGCGGCGAGAATCGAACCTCCGCCTCCGCCTCCGCCACCATCCGGCCCTCGGCCCCGATGTTCAACGTGCTGCTGAAGGGAGCTGCCCGCTCTGGCGACACCAGGCTGCCGCCGCTCGTGCTCGCCGAGATGCGCCGGCGCGGCGTCGCGCCGACGCGTGTGACGCTCAACACCGTCGTGTCGGCGCACGCTCGGGCAGGGGAGCTCGAGCTGGCGCGGGCCGCGCTGGACGAGTCGAGCGCGCTCCTTGACGGCGGCGGAGGGGAGGAACGAGGCGGGAACGCGGGCCGCGGCGGCTCCTCCCCCCCCCGCCCTCACGGCCCCGACGCCTGGGCGCTCGCGGCCCTCGCCAGCGGCTACGTCAAGGCCGGCCGAAGGCGCGAGGCCGAGGAGCTCTACGGGGAGGCGATGCGCGCCATCGCCGCCGCCGCCGCCGACGGGAGGGGAGGGGGGCGGGAGCCCTCCGCCCCGCCCTCGGGCCCCGGCGCCGTCTTCTTCTCGGTGCTCATCGACGGCGCCGCCAGGGACGGCGACGCGCCCGCGGCGCAGCGGTGGTTCGACGCCCTGGCGAGCGCGGGGGCCCTCTCCGGGGAGGGGCCGCCCAGCGCGAGGGCCTTCAACGCGCTGCTGCGGGCCTATTGCGCTGCCGGGAGCAGCAGCAAGAGCGGTGCTGGAGGCGGAGGCGGCGAAGGAGGAGCCTCCGCGCCTCCTCCCTCGGCGCCCTATGCGCCCCCGTCTCCCCCCACCTCGTCCCCCTCGTCGTCGTCGTCGTCCTCCTCCTCCTCCTCTTCCTCCTCCCCCTCCGCGATGGCGACGAGCGTCGACCCGCTCAGCGGCGCGCTCCTGGGCGCCCTGCGCGGCGCGGACGCGGCCGCCGCGGCGGTCGGCGGCGACGCCGGCCTCCTCCCCCTCCGCCCTTCGCCGCCCCCGGCCCCGCCCTCGACCCTGCCCCCGCTCCCTCCCCTGCCTCCGGCCGTCCCGTCGATGGAGGGCGTCCTGCGCACGCTGCGCCGCATGGGCGAGCTGGGCGTCAGACCGGGGGTCGACACCTACAACACGCTCATGGCCGCCTGCCTCTCGAGGGGCCACGCCGCGGCCGTGCCCAGGCTCTTCCGCGCGCTGCTCCTCTCGTCTGGGAGCGGCAGGGGCGCCGGCGGGGGCGGCGCCGGCGCGCGCGGCCCCTCCACCGATTGCCCCGCGCCGCCTCTCTTGGCGCCGGATACGCTGTCGTGGACGACGCTCATCGCGGCTCTGTCTCGCCTGGGGAGGGCCGACGACGCCGCGCGGGCGTTCGAGGAGCTCGAGCTGGCCGCCGAGGCCGGGAGCTGCGCGCCGCCGGACGCCGCCGCGGCCGCGGCGCTCGTCGACGCGCTGTCGCGGGGCGCGGCGGCGGCGTCGGGGAGCGGCGCGGCGGCTGCGCTCCCTCCCTCCTCGTCGCTCTTCTCGTCGCCGGCGCTCTCGGCGGCCCGCCGCCGCGCCCTCCTCCGCGCCGACGCCCTCGCCCTCGCCGTCGGCCTCCCGCCGCCGCCCTCCGCCTGGGGCGCCGCCGTGGCGGGGGCCTCCAGGGCCGGCGACCTCGACGGCGCCGTGGCGCTGCTGGCGGAGTTCGTCGCCCGCGGCGGCGAGCCCGACGGGGGCATGCTCGACGCCGTCGCGGCGGCGTGCGTGCGCGGTCCCACCGACGTGAGGAGGGCGCTGGCGGCTCTCAGAGAAGCTGAGGAGAAGGTGGGCGTTGGAGCAGAGGCGAGGGGCGCGATGAAGCGGGCGCTGGCGGCGCTGATAGCTCGGAGAGGCGTCGGCAGGGAAGCGGCGTCGGCGTCAGCGGCGACGGCGATGACGACGACGGCGGCGACGGCGGCGAGGACTCAGCAGCAGCAGCAGCAGCGCTCGGCGGCCTCCGAAGGGATGGAGCGGCTCAAGTTCTGGCTGGGGCTGCCGAACAGGTACTACAACGAGGAAGGAGGGTCGAGCGAGGGAGGAGGCGGGAGGAGCAGGAGGAGCGGAAGCGGCGACGAGAGCCTTTACTGGAGCGGCGGCGGCGGAGCGGTTGCGGCGGCGACGGCGGCGGTCTCGACGAAGCAGACTCGTGCCTCGGCCGCGAAGCCCTCTGCTTCTCCTTTCTCTTCTACTTCTTCTCCTTCTGCTCCCGCAGTCCGGAGAAGGGAACGGAGCGGCAGCAGCAGCAGCAGCAGTTCGGGCGGAGAGAGGGCAGGCTCTCCTCCCCCTGCTCCTCGTGCTGGTGCCGGTGCTGCTGCTGCTGCTCTGCCGTCGTCGCCGGTCTCTCGACCCTCCCGCGCTTCTGCTCCTCCCTCTCGCTCCACTCCTAGGACTCCCTGGAGCGACAACGACGACGACGAAGACGACGACGAAGAATAGAAACAATTGAAAACTCAGAATTGATACCCTTTTAGAAAAAAACGACGACAGCAAGCAATCTTTGTAAAACAGATTTTTTTGGGAAAGACCGAAGGAAAGAAAATAGTCCTCCACCCCCCCCTTTTTGCCCGTTCTTCCTCCGTTCTCTCTCTCTCTCTCTCTCTCTCTCTCTCTCTCTCTCT
>Ga0210003_1004174_pt1 | contig 11509 bp, 12 predicted proteins | sample LantaG_FD_182804 | JGI IMG/M metagenome (GOLD analysis project Ga0210003, IMG submission 182804) | Deep subsurface microbial communities from Baltic Sea to uncover new lineages of life (NeLLi) - Landsort_02402 metaG (SPAdes) (version 2) | ecosystem: Environmental > Aquatic > Marine > Oceanic >...
CATCCCATTTTACGAGTTCCAAAGACAATTCAGCGTCTTGCTATGCCTAAAAAAACCTCCTTGCCGAAGGCAAGGCAGTCTCTTAACAGCGAAGTGGATTTGTCCAATTCACGCTGAACCAGTACACTTTTATGTACAGGCTGCCGGGGAGTTGTTTGATTAGGCCTTTGAGCCGAAGGGATATCAGGCTGGCACTGGTCTTGCCGGGCTCAACATCCGTTTCGGCGGACGGGTAAGAATGGGCACAGAAAAAGCTCGTCGGAACCTGCCCGCCGCAAGCCGAGCGGCACAGCCCGGCCGAATTATACCAACGCCTTCGAAAGATCATTACCGTCTCAAAGTTTGGCCGAAGATAGAATAGCTTGAACCATCAATCAGAACCGAGCGCACTTCTTCGAAAACCCCCATAACCACCAAAAATCCCTTACCCATTCTGCCACAAGCGCTTAGGCCGTTTACCCCGGCAAAACCCCCCGAATTTTCGACAATATGCGATAGGTCGCCCCTATTACAGAGGGGCGCCCTTTTTCTAAGCACCCAGGAACGAGTATCGAGACTATGATAACAACCGCGACAAACAATCTTAGCCCTGCGATTCATTCGCGGGGTTTCTTTTCTCCTGCGATTCATTCGCGGAGTCCACACCTGCGCCCAAAGTCGTCCCAAACCGCCCATGCCGCCCAGTTTAACCACAAACCACAACCCTTTTATGCAAAACAAACCCAATTTCAAAAACCAGAAATGAACCTAATCCCCTATTGCAAAAGGGATTATGGAGAGTTTCGCGTTTGCAGCCCCCGAAAAAACAAACCCAATTTCAACCCCACCATCGAAGATTGGAGTTTATCCCGACTCGTCGGGGATCTCCTCTTGTTTCGAGCCTTCTCATTTTCGTGCTTCGAATTTGTTTCGGATTTAGATATTCGGATTTCGTGCTTCAACCCAACAATTATGCAAAACAAACCCAATTTTCGAAACGCCAAAATGGACCTAACCTCTTATGAACACAGGGACTATGAACATGAATCACCTTTCGCATTCGGCCAAAACAAACCCAATTTCGAACCCACTGCCCCTACGGATAACAGTTCAAGCTTTCTCGCTTCGCACCAACTCCGCACCCCCTTTTCCAATAGGTGCGCACAAAGCCGAACCAATTTCTTCGAAACTCTCCAAAAGTTGCAGAAAATCGCATGTTTCCCTCACATTTTCTCATTTTTTCTCACATTTTCGCAGGTTTTCGCGCGTTTCCAACACTTTTCACCCCCAATCAGTGCGTTTATGCACGCCTTTTTACCCCCAAAACCCCATTCCAAGCCCAAGAATCAACCCAAATGCGAATTTCCCACCCCCAATCTTGGAGCGCAGTCCGCCTATGACGAATCATTAACAGACTCTATTTGTCCACTATTGCAACCTGAAACAACTTGTCCCATTTGAAGGCCTTTTGGCAGATCCCCACAAAAAGTTACTTATGTGACCCCGTTTGGGGGCCGATATGATGAGGTAGTTAAGCACTAACTAATGAATTAACGGACAAGGCTCAATTTGGTGAAATTGCAATGCGTCCACCTACAATTCATACAGGCCGGTCGCCGTCCACAGAATAGCGCCGTAACGCAGTTTCCGGGGGGTTCTGCATGGAAACGATTCTGCTGGTCGATGACGAGCCAGCCAACATATTTATGCTGCAGAGCATTTTGCAGAAGAACGGATACCACAGCAAAAGCTGTCGGTCCGGCCCAAAAGCCCTGGAAATGCTCCGAAATAACGACATCGACCTTGTTCTGCTTGATGTTATGCTCATAGGTATCGACGGGTATGAAACCTGCAAAAGAATAAAAAACTATAACCCCGACATACCTGTCATACTGGTCACGGCATTAACCGGCAGCGATGATTTGAAAAGAGGCTTTGAGGCAGGAGCAGTTGATTATATCAAGAAGCCCATCGATGCCACGGAGTTGATATCACGCATTAAGAGTGCTCTTAAAATCGCAAATGCGGAGAAACATTTCAAAAATGCCTATTTAGAAGTAATGCGTGACCTGGACATCGCCTCTCAAATCCAGTCATATATGTTGCCCGAGCAGTTTGTTATCGCAGACGACCTGATCTTCTGTTCGAAATACACACCATGCGGAAAGATTGGCGGTGACCTTTTCGACATAATCAAAATATCCCAAAGCAAATACTTCATCTATATCGCCGACATCTCAGGACACGGAATACAGGCTGCTTTGCTTATGGCGGCGGTAAAGTCCATTATTAAGATGATCGTCGGCCAGAGCGAGGGAAACAGCAGCCCATGCCACATAATCAACAAGGTCAACACCGTCATGTCCGAAGACATGTTCAAGGATAATTATGTGACAATATTGGCCGGATACATCGACCTTCACGAGCAGACATTTCGCTATTTCAACGCCGGACATCCTCCCATCATTGAATATGACATCCAAACAGGCAAAACGCAAACATGCTCAAGCACCGGTTCTATTCCCGTGGGATGGGCTGCAGATATGACATACGCCCCCGAGAATGAGAGCTGCCTGAAGCTCGACGCCAACACGATATTCTTCCTCTATACAGACGGCATTATCGAATGTGAGAACGCCACGGCGGGGCAGTTGGGAATCGCCGGCCTGGCCGGGCTGTTGGAAAATATCACAACCGTCGAAAGCTGCCTGTTATTGCCCCATAAACTGGAACAGCAGCTATTGGATGCAGACTATATGGTTTCAGCAGATGATTTCTCCATGCTGACATTTCAGAAAATCGCCAAACTCGAAAAGAGATGGTGCTTTGATTTAAGCGAGATGGCTGACCTCAAAACCTGTGAACTCGGTGCCGCCGGTTCAATGCTGGCAAGTGTTGGCACAGCCGGTTTGTTGTGCAACGAGAAAATTACTGAATGGACAAATGACCCTGATTTGGCAGCCAGGACAGAAATAGTTTTGACCGAGTTTCTGAACAATATACTGATTCACAGTCTAAGAAAAAAACGCGGTTCAGTGGTAGTGGAGCTTTCCGCAAAGGATGTTGTTCGAATGAGGTTTTTCGACAGCGGCATCGACTGGCAACCGAATATGGCCTGTGGCCCGTCGGAAAACCTCTTCGACAATCAAGACCGGTATGCCGATTGCGGTCTGGGGATGAAAATGATTCGAACTCTCGCGTCATCATTCACCCGCAGAAGATTCGGACAGGTGAATGAAACGGTAATTGAGATGGATAGAGCAATGGCCCACGCACGATAACGGATGGATATATGATGACAGATATATTGAAAATCGCTCCCGCAGTCGCAGATACAAATATCAAATTGCCTGCGAAAGTGATTACTGCCGCATCGCCTGGGAAATATCGCTCTTAGCCTTTATGTCATTTGTATTTTAGGGGGTTTAGTAAAATGAAAATGCAGTTTGAAAAAAGGGGCGACGTTGGTGTGCTCAGGATTGAAGGAAGACTGGACGCCGGCAATGCTTCAAAGTTGAAGTCGCAGTTCTCAGAGTACCTCAATGAAACCAGCAAGTTCGTATTGGATATGAGCCAACTTCAAACCGTGGACAGTACGGGTTTGGGAGCCATTGTAGCATGTCTGAAGTACGCCTCTCAAGCCGGTGGCGATTTGAGAATTGCCGTCCTGCAATCCAAGCCAAAAATGGTCTTTGAGCTTACGCGGGCATACAGGCTTTTCGACATCTACGACAGCGTTGATGCCGCCGTCGACAGCTTCAGCGGCATAAAGACAGGCGTATTCTAAAACTGCGCCGCTCTATTTGGCAGGAGCTTACTGTGCTTCATATAGTAAACCATCCCAAGCGGCTGATTCGAAACCAACGCCTCCTGTAAACGGACACGTTCATCCTTCTTACGGTTCCGGTCAGGCTTGGGATTCTCCGGCGCCTTCAGCAGCAACTGCAGGCCGCCTTTGAGTACGTCCTGTAGGCCTGCTGATATAACTGCCCCGGCAAGCAGGATCCTGCCGTGAAAACCGGTTTTCTTGTATTGGTTGTCCTTGGCGACCTGTTGCTTGCAGACGCTCGCAGACCAACTTCCGCATCGTTCTACCGTTCTCAGCAGCGGCAGCATTAATACGCATAAGTGCAAATCGGGTAGTCCTGATGGCTGCACCGCCGCTGGAAGCACAGGCCAAAACAACAGTGACAACAACATAGCCGGCCGGCATAGCCTGTTTTCACTTCATCGTCGCCTGATAATCACAGGTGATAACCAGAAACACCAATCGTAATAACACTCATGTCCGGCAGGTTGGTCTTTACAGTTATCAAACCATGGAATTGGCCCTGAGGCACGTTTTCGGGCGTGATTTTCGCGGTTACGGTACAACCCGTCGCCTTTACGTCGCTTTTACCTAACTCGACCCACGCTTGGTCGGTAGAAAGGCTGATGATTTCAAAGGGTTTCTCGCCGTACAACCTGATTTGCTTCTCGATGGCCTGCTGTTGGTCATTCAGCAGTCCCAACTGTAGTTCAGCCGGTGAAACCACAATAGGCCCTTTCAACTGTCCCTTCACGGGGATTTTCAACGTGCCCGACGAACTGACCACACATAGAGATAGTGTAACTACCACCGTTTTTATCATACGTCGCATTATCGCTCCCTTCGCCTTCTCCTTCTCGGTTCCGCTCGTACATCAGAAGTGCTTCGGTCACCAAAAGGCCGCCCCTGCTCAATCGCCTTGGCTTTTCTATTCCATTCGTCAATGGTACACGGCGACGTAACATTTACCCTCGGTATTTTCTCTTTGAGTCCAGCCACACCTTTCAGGGTAATACGAGATTGCCACAGGAGCAACTCTTCTAACCCCGTCAGTCCTTCCAGGTGCTTCAAACCCGCATCCGTTACCATCGGGCATGGGTTCAGCGACAGATGCTCAAGAGCCTTCAAGTTCGACAGATGCCCAAGGCCCTGGTCGGTAATTGCCGATAGAGAAGCATCCCCAACAAGAATGTTAAGGTATCTCAAAGATGTCAAACCTGCCAGGTTTGCAAGGTTCTCGTCATCGAATTTCACATTCAGGCGTTTGACCACCAACCTTCTAAGCAGGCTCAAGCCACCTAAGTCGGCAGTCCCCCTTTTGTCAAGCTTGACCTCGTCAAGACTAACTTCGGTAAGTAATGGCAGTTCCTTCAAACCGGCCAGCGCATCGCCGGTCACGTTCCTCGTCCTGTCCAGCCTCAGGCTATAGAGGCCCTTCAACTTTCCCAAACATGCCCCCGTTATCGCAATACCGGTGATGCTGAGCTTTCGCAGTGATTTTATTTCTGCAAGTTTTTCCAAACCTTCATCGGTTATCGGGGACCTTTTTATCCCCAGTGACTTAAGGTGGCCGCATCTGGAAAGCTCCGCTAAACCTGCATCGGTTACCCTTTTGCTGTTTATCTCCAGGTTGTCCAAAGATTTCATCTTCGAAATCGCAGCCAGACCCTTGTCTGTCACATTAACACCCGCATTTATGCTCTTGAGCGACTCCAGTTCAGCCAGGTAAGCCAACCCGACATCGCCAACACCCTCGCCTGGTAAAATAATCTCTTCGAGCGATTTGAGGTTCTTCAGATGGGCCATCCCCGCGTCGCTGATGCCGCCTCTGTTCATCAGCAGGTTCAGCTTTCTCAGTTTGGTAAGCCCGCTAAGATGTGCCAGTCCCGCGTCGCTGACGGCGGTCTCTCTAAGATTCAACTCCTCCAGTTCAGTAAGTCCGGATATGTAACGCAGGCTGTCGTCGATATCCTCCCTGCGATTACCTTGAAGGCTCAAAAAGCGCAGTGATTTTAGCCCCTTCAAGTGAACGAGCCCCTCTGCCACCTCGCTACCGCCGATGCTTAAGTCGATTAACTGTACAAGCCTTCCAATCGGCACCATCTTCTCATCGGTAACCATAGGCCCACCAAAAGCCAACACTTCCAACGACGGCAATTCGGCCAGGTAAGCCAGCTCCTCGGTCTTCATACCACCAGGTATGCATAAGAATCTCAACTGCTTTAAACCCGTCAAATACTTCAGCCCTGTCTGTATGCCCTGGCTGTACGACAGGTGAAGTCCCTCCAAACCCGTCAGACGCCCGATAGCTTTCATCACCGAACCATCGGCATCTTTATACCAAAGCAATGTAAGGAATTGAATATCATCCGGCTTGAGACTCGAAAGGGCCCACCCGCTGCGCCACGCGATTTTGTAAGGGTCAAGTCTGACAGCTTTGCCCGACGGCACCTCAACCCTGCCCGTAGCTTCGACCCACTTGCTCCACCCCCTGAATGCCTTACTTCGATTCATCGGTATATTGCTGTCTCGCAAATAAACTCTGCCCACCGAATAATCGCTCGGAAATTGAAGAACCCACGCTCTACCTGCAGTGCCACTCCTCTCACCCCAACAAACCGGTATAAAACCAACACAAAACAGTATTCCCAGTACAACCGTTTTCTGCATGTTCCACATTATCGCTCCCTTCGCTTCGGCGGTTTTCGGCTTCTCGTTTTCGGTTCCGTTCGTACATCGCGGCTTGTTCGCCTCCCGAAAGCTCGCTCCTGCTTAATGATGGCATTGTATTTTTTCCTCCATTCTTCCCTGGTACACGGCGAGGTGACCGTTACCCCGGGTACCTTCTTTTTAAGTCGCTCCACGCCCTCCATCGTGATACGAGAATGGTCCAGCCGCAAATACTTAAGTGAAGTAAGTCCTTCCAGACGCCTCAAACCTGTATCCGTTACATTTTCACAATGGGTACTAAGGTTTAAGGTCTCCAGGGCGGTTAGACTCGACAAATGTGCCAAGCCATCGTCGGTGATTGATGAGCGTGAGGCATCAGACTGGGTAACACTCAAGAACTTCAAGGAACTCATGCCGGACAATTGGGCAAGATCGTCGTCACCGAAATTCATGTATGGCAAGGATAGCTCAAAGCTGGTGATGCCGGTAAGACCGGCAAGATTTGAAATCCCCGATTCACCAGGATTGAGATGATAAAGACGAAGACGCGTCAAATGGGGCAATTCTTTCAACGCGGCCAATCCTTTACCGGTGATCTTAGTCTTACCTATCCAGAGTTTCGTGAGTGATTTGATCTTCGCCAACTGCGACAGGCCCGCATCGGTTACCGAGCGGGCATTAAGGGTCAAGGATCTTAGAGAATGACATCTTGCAAGCTCAGCCATACCGGCGTCGGTTATGTTCTTTCCGCCAACATAGATTTCTTCCAGCGTTTTTATCTTCGCCAAACTGGCTAAACCTTTGTCGGTTATGCCGCGACCCACAACCTTTATTCTCTTCAGCGAGCTTAGCTCAGCTAACTGGCCCAAACCAGTGTCGCTTATTGCTTCGTAAGGTAAATCTAACTCTTCTAACGATTTTAGATTCTTTAGGTAAACCATACCGGCGTCTGTAATCTCGTGTGTAACAGGTACCTTTATCAGGTTCAGTTTCTTCAGCTTTTCCAACCCTGTCAGATGCGCCAGACCTGCGTCGCCGACCGTCGTACACTGAAGGTCCAATTCCTCAAGCTGCTTGAGCTGTCCTATGTACACGAGGTGCCTATCTATATCATAATCGCGACTCGACCCAAGAATCAGGACCCGCAGTGATGTAAGCCCCTTCAGATATGCCAGTCCTTCTCCGACCTCGCTGGCACCAAGACTCAGGGACCGCAATGATGTCAGCCCCTTTAGATATGCCAGTCCTTCTCCAACCTTGCCGCCACCAATGTTCAATTCAGTTAATGAACTCAGCTTGCCGATCTGAACCATCTTTGCATCTGTGACCATCGGCCCGTAGGAATTAAGAAACTGCAGTGAGGGCAATTTGACTAAGTGAGCCAATTCACGGTTTCGAATTTGACACGGTAGCTGGAGGTACTTGAGCTTGGTTAGCCCAGTCAAGTTTCTTAGGCCGGTCTCTATGCCGTCACAATAAGCTAACTCTAAGCCCTCCAGGCCCGTAAGCCTGCCGATATCTTTCATCACCGAATCGTCGGCGTCGGGGTACAAATCCAAACAAAGCAACTGAATGTCATCGCCTTTTAGACTGGAAAAACGCCAGCCACTAAGCCATGCAATTTTGTAGGGATGGAGTCTGACCGCTTTGCCTTGTGGTACTTCGATATCCCCGATTGCCTCTCGGACATGGCCCCACTCAAGAGACGCGTTATGCAAATCCATTGCAATACTACTGTCCCGCATATGGATCTGTCCGACGACGTAATCCTTCGGAAAATGCAGAACCCGTACCTTGTCCACAGGCTCACTCATTTTGCGTGGTTCCACTCGGCCCTCGTCCGTGCTCGAAACATTCGCATCAGCCGGCTCATCCGACGTATAGTCAACCTTCTGCCCTTTTTCATCCACGACATGGCCATCCTGCCAGGTACAACGAATAGGGATATCCCTCTTGGTATTTGCATTGATAATCATGACCCTTGCTCCGTTGAGGATGTCGTCCGGTCTGAACGAACCTAACTTCTCGTGGTCAGGATTCAATATGAACTCCGTAATCTTGTAATGTGAAGTTTGTGTGTAGTAGTCACCCTTGGGAAATCTTCTTTCTTGGCCAAATCGCGCTTCTATGGGGACCCACAAATTGTCGACACTTCTAAAACGAACGTCCGTCACGAAGACCGAAACGTTGTCATTTTCCGGCAACACATAGCCGTTGCCAAGCTTATCACCGGGTCCTTTGTTTACCTGGGCCTTTGCGATATTATATCCATGCGCCGGGTCAATCCATATTTTGTAGTTACCCGTTTTGCCGGTTGCTTCTATAACGTAACAGTCGCAATCCCCGACCTTCTCCATTTTGTCTTGCACAAGCACAGAGTCGGCTTTGCGAATAATTGAGTCCACCCGTTCGACCTCCAGGGGCAAATGTCCCATGGCTATTGAAGCAGGGAAGTATTTGAATGTTGACGCGCGCCTTGGACGTTCCCGGTCTTCTCCACTCGGTGTTAACAAGAGATTTCCTTTTGAGGACTCGTTTTTTATTCTTGCCCTGTTGTACTGATAGAAGTCCTTACCATCCCATAAGTGGCTCTGATAGTATGCCTTGTCTTTTGTTAGATGCATTTTCGGGTTGACATCGCCCCAGATGTAGGAGCGAACGCAGACCCTTGTTTCGTCAACACGGCTGTCAAAAGACGAGTGTTCCCGCAATATGACATTCTTCGAGAACGTACCTCGGCCTTCACGTAAAACATCGGATTTCGCAGTAAAAGACCTTAGTTCTTGCTGGGTGGCTGCGAACTTGTCCAGCAGGTCCATCGCAGTGGGATGCTCTTTATCAGCCTTACTGCGATTGGTCCTGCTCTGCCACGGCGGCTTCGCAGCCAGCCTGTCCTTCTCCCGCACCGCCCGCAGCAGTTCCCGCCCGGAAAGGGCATCATCATTTCCCCCACGGCATAAGGACGAACCGACCGCGCAAAACAGCACCACAATTGGAATCAGCCTTCTAACATGCTTCATGGCCGTCCTCTGCCTCAGCCTCCAACATCAGGACAAATCCCAAGCCTTGTTCCAGAATCATCCTCTGCGAAGAGAATTTCGCCTCGAACCTGCCTTCCTTATACCTGCCAAAATCAGTCTCAAAGATGCTGCATCTCGCCCACGCTTCGCTATCCACCGTAACCTTTTCCTTGCGATCCTTTATCAGAGTCCTTGTTCTTATCGTCGTCTTTCTTCTTATCATCGCTCTTCTTTGAGTCCGAACCCTTTGCCATGCTGCTAACCCCTGTAGCCCTTGACGATGTAGAGCTGGTGCTCCCTGCAAAGGTATGCGCTGCGCCTCCAAAAACGAATAGAAACACCGTCACCCATGCCAGCCATTTAGCTGCAACCCTCTTTCTTTCCGTGCTCATAACCAATTCTCCTTCCAAATTCCAATTCAATTTATGTCTTCCTGCCAATTATCCTGCATTTTGCCGCAATGCCAACACCTAAGGGCATCGTAACACCTACAAAGCCCTTCTACAAATATAAGTCGCCGCCAACTCCCAAACTATTCACAAAATCCCCCATCAAAATCGTGGACATCACCACTCAGCCATACTCTGCCTTCCCAACAAACCTCCAGGCCCGGTCCCCACACTGCTTACCCCGCCGTTCATTCACGCGGTTTGTCAAACTTAGGGGTTTTTTGAAAAGCATTCTGGCGGGGATAATTCATTCAAGGCGCACTCCTTGTGTATGACGACATAAAGGGTGGTTGATAATTTTCATAAACCCTTATTACACAAGGAGGTGCATTATGTTGAAACGTAAAGCTCTAATGGAATCAATATCGTCCAACCTGCACAACTTTCTCAAGATAATCGGTAAAAATGTGTCAGTGCCGGACAAAAAGTTCCTGCGAGACGGGCTCATAGGACTGATTCGCTGTGGCAAACCGGTTGTTTGCCAAATGGCACGGCAGCTACCAAACCAACGAACCAAATTCCTCTCGCGGCTGGACCGCCTTGAAGCTCATTTGGGAAAGGATAGTAAATTCAACAGCAATATCAAGGCTGAACTACCGGAATTTTGGTTGCCCTTTATTCAAGATGATACGCCTATCATTCTTGACCTCTCAGATATTGCCAAGCCTTTTGCAAAGAAGATGGATTATCTGGCTACTGTTCGTGATGGCAGTACCGGCGAGTTAGTAAATGGTTACTGGGTAGTAGAATTGTATGCATCACTGAGTCGTAAGAATCCCGTTCCTGTATTACTGGCGCCGTTCAGTCATGAAGAACCCTACAGTCCGGGACAAAACCCTGTAGTTCTGGCCGCTGTTCATAAAATCTTTGAGCTTACAGATAACCGTGGTGTGCTGGTAGTAGATCGTGGATTTGACGGATGGGTGATGTTCGAAGATTGGCTGGATAACAAATATCATTTTGTAGCGAGACTTGTAGGAAACAGGCATTTGCTGCGGTTTTATAGCGGTTCTGTACAATGGCTGCCGATTCGGGCAGATCAGCTTGCTGACCAAACTCCAACTCCACATCGTTTTCATAAGCTCGTCAAGCGTCACGGCAAACCCTCGTTTCGTATTACACAGATAGGTTGGGTGAAGGTTCGTCTGCCTGGTCGAGATGAGGATTTGACACTGGTTGTTTCTCGACTTGCTGGAGTCGATAAGCCGATGATGTTGTTAACAAATTTGCTTGTAGAAAATCTTAAAGATGCAAAACGTGTATTGCGTTTATATATCCGAAGATGGGAATGTGAAGAAGGAATTCGCTTTCTCAAGAGTCAAGTGAATCTCGAAAAAATACGAACATTTCGATGGTCTGCGATTTGTCGATTGGTTCTGTTGGCAGTGCTGGTGATGATTTATCTGGGTTGGCTTATTGAAGCACATCCGAACATTTGCGACCGCTTAGTTTATCTCAGCCAGCCCTTACCGGATAAACCTGACTTTCTCTCATACCGTTTGTTGGCAGGCCTAATTGAAGCAATAAATACGTGTTTCTGGCTTCACAAAGATATGCTGCGAAGAACCTTATGCTAAAACCCC
>Ga0210003_1004175_pt1 | contig 11508 bp, 8 predicted proteins | sample LantaG_FD_182804 | JGI IMG/M metagenome (GOLD analysis project Ga0210003, IMG submission 182804) | Deep subsurface microbial communities from Baltic Sea to uncover new lineages of life (NeLLi) - Landsort_02402 metaG (SPAdes) (version 2) | ecosystem: Environmental > Aquatic > Marine > Oceanic >...
AGGAAAGAGTATCACGAAGAGTTCAGGAAATCCATGATAATATTGGTGAGGACCATAAAATATTAGATGAATCGGAAAGATTAAACGAAGAAGCGTTATATGCTATCTATGAACAGAAGGATATTGAAAAGTTAGAAGAAGAAATAAATGAAGAGGAATTTAACTTTGATGAAGCCGAGTTGATCATTGAAACATTAGAGAGAGAACAGGCGGAGTATTTGAATTATATTAAGAGTTTACAATTAGGTACAAGAAGTTGCAAAAAGAACAAGAAATACGGAGGGGTTTTTGCTTATTTCAGGAAAGGTGAAGTAAATAATCTCTATATTGTGAACGAAGAAGGAAAAATTATATCAGATATAGGACAAATAATGTCAGAACTAAAATGTCCAAAAGATGAAAAACAGGTCGACTTGTCAAAAACAGACAAACAGTTAATTTATAAGTGTTTAGGAAAACTTGAAGATTGTTTTAGAAAAGATTACCAAAATAATCTTAATTCTGATTATAAAAAAGACCCAGTAATTGTTAAGGTAATTAAAAAGATTGTCAGCTATAGAAAAGAAGTCGATAATGAGGAAGATTTAATACGGATTGAAAAAATAAACAAAGCATTAAACAAAGGGATTCCGGAAGAAGCAGTTAGAGATTTGAGAAAGCTGGAAAAAGCAAAAACAGAAGGAATTGAGTATTTGAATTGTTTGATTAAAATATATAATCAATATAGGTTAGGCGAATTAAAATATACAGAAAATAATGAAGAAAAATATATACCAACTGAATTAATTTGCTGCGAAGTGCTGAAATAAGAATTAAATGTGACAATGTTTTAAAAAATTATTTATTATTGATCTTATCTGCATATTAACCTAATAGAGGGTAATAGAAATGAAAATATTTAGAGGTATTGAATTACGGGAATTTCTTGCAGCTCATCTAAATGAGTTAAATCAAGAAATTCAATCTGAAGATAAGAATAGATTATTGAACATGAATGAAATTAAATATATGGAATATCTTGTAAATAAATATCAGATTGAACCTTTAGAATTTTTTTGGGAAAAGAAATACGTGACAGAATGCGATAAAATGATCCCTGCTGAATCACATCCGGCGGCTAATTTTTTTATTGAAAAAGGTGAAAAATATTCAAGACAAATTATTACTTATCACGTTCCTTATTCAGGAAATAGAAATTTATTACATTGTAGTAGATCTATGTTGGGAGGTCGAAGAATAGAAACTGAAATTCATGAGAGTGAAATTTCTTTTGATATAATTAATTGGCTTAATAATCCGGAAAAAATAACGCAAGAAGCAGAGGAAATTATTTCATATATAAAGGAGCAGGAAAATTACATTAAAAATGAGATATGCGGATATAATTCTGATTTAGAAAATAAAGCTCGTCAGATATTCCAAGATCGTAAGGCAACTATCCTTAAACAATATAATTTAGTTGAATCTTTAGGTGTTCCCTTTAAAAGGGCTGAAAAAGTTCCTTTCACCTTTTCAGTACCTTTAGTAAAAAGGAAGTCAGTAATTAAACCTTCTACTTCAAGCGAAAAATTTACTCCTGAATTTACTCTGGACACCTCAGAATATAATTATATTTTAAAAATATGCCATGAAACAGGCATTGAAATGGAACGACATCCAAGTATTTATTTCGAAAAGGATGAAGAGACCTTACGAGATCATTTCATTATGATGTTATCTTCTCACTTTCCAAGCGTAACAGGTGAAACTTTTAACAAGACAGGTAAGACAGATGTATTAATTAGGTACGAAAATTCAAATATATTTGTTGCAGAATGTAAATTTTGGAAAGGCATAAAAGCATTTTATGAGACGATTGATCAAATATTATCTTACCTTACTTGGCGTGATTCAAAAACTGCAATCTTGTGTTTTGTGAAAAATAAGGAATTAGATCCTATTCTAAAGCAGATAGAATCTGAAACATCAAAACATAGTTGTTATGTAAAATATAATGGAAAACAAAGTGATAGCTGGTTTGATTTTAATTTTCATTTAAAAGATGATTCTTCTCGAGGGATTAAACTTGCTGTTTTATGTTTTCATTTTCCTTTATAAAAGAATTGGGTAATAATAGGGATGGACCCTATTTTAATTAACATTACTTCTATAAGATGATAGAGGAGGTTTTACTAGCTCAATAATTCAGTAACTTTTTCTAACTTTTTATGATTGGCCTTATAAGTCCAGGTTACCGGCATCTTCTTAAATGAGTAGAATATGACAGAAGACAATCCTTTATTATCCTTTTATAATATTTTAAGAAATTACGGTATATCAAATGTGAAGACCAAACCCCATATATTTTTAAGAAATGGATACAAAAAAGATGAAAAAACGTTCTACTTACTTTAAGTGTATTATAGGATTAATATTTGTAATTGCGATAAGCTTCATTTTAAGATTTCTTTTTTCAACTAATATAAATAAAAAAGATTTCGAAGCAAATAAATCTTTATTTATTGGAGAAACTAAAAATTGTAATTTGTATCTTTTTTTAGGTGATGTAGCTTTACCAAACGATGTTGATGAATCATTAAAAAATATAAGCTTGGATATTACTAGAACAAGATATGATGCATTTATTATTTCGAGTGTTTTAACTTTACAAGGAGAAGAATGGACTTTGCTACCTAAATCAGTAGGGGATGTTATCTCTTGGATTGATCCATTGCTATATGCTAATTACGAATCAGAGATTTTAAATGGTATGTCTTGGCAAAATAATCCAAATATTTCCATTAAAGAATTTTATATATCCGAAGATTATAAATATAGAAAACTTACCCATATTAATCGCATATATGCTATATCACTTTTTAATGCAATAAACAAAACAAAGAACATTCAAGATAAGAAAGAACGTTTAAAAATGGGCATTGAATTTTCAATGAAAGATATTTTTGAAAAGTACGTATCAAGCCAAAAAGATGTTTCAAGAATATGTATACCTGCCATATCTGGAACATCGGGGACACAAGATGCTAATTACTTCTTAACATATTATGAGAGTTGGAAATCAATTTTTTCAGGCATTAAAAGAGCAAATTTAAAAGGAATCAATGAGATATATTTTGTTATTTGGGAAGATTTGAGAACACAGCCACAACAACTAAAGACAGCATTGAAGGGATTTCTAAAGGCCTACAATGAGAATATTCTAATAAATTAATATTTCCATTATTTTTAGTGTGTTTTTTATCATATTTGTGTGGTTTTGTCATTTTTAATGAAGATAAATTGAAACTAGGTAAACCATTTAATTTGTTATCTATCCCTATATTATTATTTCCATTATTAATAGCTATTTTTGGCTTTTTAAAAAGTGAACTATTATCTTATAACTTTATAAATATTATAATCTGTAACTATACTATTAGTTCAATAATATTTGGGTTAATATGTTTCTTTGGCGGGACATTTGATATTAGAAAAAAATAGACATTTGTCAAATCATATAACACTGTATTGAAAGGAGAAGAGGGGTCCAACATTTTACATAACTTCTTTCTGGGGAAAGATAATAGGCTTCACAAATTCACAAAATGTAAAACGAAAATAGAATAAAAAATGTGAAGTTGTGAAGCCTGACCCCGAATCTGTTCCCTTGCATTGAAAGTGAAAAAGAATCTGGATTGGATTATATCGCTTTTAATGTGGGAAAAGGTTAGGGAAAATATTTAAAAAAATTACTTTATATAATTTAATCAGAAGAATTAAATATAATTTATCAATAATAAAGATATTCTAGTGGCTATTATATAATTTCAATTATTTAGATAAAATATAAAGGAGAATCAAATGTATTCAAATAAAATATCACTAAACTTTTTAGCTTTTGAACCGCAGAACTTTGATTTTGAAATATACAGAAAAGAGTTCAAGGGCGAGCAAAGAAAAGATTTTCCTATGGATAATATTTTTACTAAGAAAAAGATGCCAGTAACCAATGATCAGAATAAAGATAACTGGCAACATTACTGGATAACGTTCAAACCTACTAAAAGATTTGAAAAATTTACTTGTAACAGCAAATTAAACCCATATTTAACCTTAGATTTTATTTATTATAGAATTTTTGAAAAGATTAAAGCAGAAAGTCTTTTAATTATTCCTCAAAATTCATTCCGTAGAGTTGTTTGTATTAAAATTGACTCTCATAAAGAAGGAGATGAAACAATATGGATAGAACCTTATTACTTGAAATCCGTTGGCCAGTTTGGAATACTTTTAGATTTTGAGTTCAAAAAATCCAAAAATATTCCATTCTCAAGAGAAGTTCAGAGATTAAGTTTGAGTTTAAATGAAAATTATCGGGTGAATAAAAATTTTTATATTGACAAATACAACAAAATTAAGGTCTTTCTTAAAAATTATTTAATTAAAATTTTTCCAATAGATTTAAATAACGGATTCGACTTAGATGTAACAAGAAAATTTGTTGTTATTCCAGCAAAATTTCTTGAAATAAAAAAATATATAGTATTCTCTAACAATGAATCAAATTCTCAATTTAAAGGAGTTAAAAATTTTGGGCCTTTGCAAGTATTAAATAAAATAAATATAAGATACTACTTTATTTTTCATGAATCTTTCAAGCCTTATGCTAATGATTTGGTAAGAGCTTTAAAAGGCGAAACCTATGAATACACTTTTTCTGGTTTGGAACAAATGTTTAAATTACCTTTTCGTAGAGAAAATATAGTAGGGTTTCCTTTAAAAGATTATAAAATAGAAGAAATAGGAAATATTAAGAAGCAAATTGAAAATGATAATGTAGAGAAAAAAATAGTGATTTTTATACATCCTAAAGAAAATAGTGATTTTTACTATAAAATTAAAAATAAATTTATGCAAATACGCATTCCTACTCAAGGGGTTACTATAGAATTATTAAAAAATACAGATGAATTAAAATGGTCTGCATCAAGTATAGGGCTTCAGATATTTGCTAAATTAGGCGGGAAACCTTGGAAAGTTAAACCCAGCAATAATAAATGCTTAATATTAGGGTTGGGACAAGCACACAAATTTGTAAAAGAAAACGGTAGACATATAATTGAAAAGTTTTTTTCTTATTCAGTGCTGATAGATTCAAGTGGGTTATATATTGATTTGGATATTTTGGGGAAAACAGATAAGCAAGAGGAATATTTCAAACAAATTTCTGAAAATTTAGAAAAAATAGTTAAAAAGCATCATGAAAAATTTGATAAGTTTGTTATCCATACTCCTTTTAAAATAAAACGCAAGGAAATAGAAAAAATTATAGAAACTATTAAAAATTTGTTATGTGAAGACACTTTATCAGAGAAAGAATTCGTTGTGCTTAAAGTTAACACAAAAAATAAGTTTTTTGGTTATAATATAGACATAAATTCTCTTGTTCCTTATGAGAGTACATATATAGAATTATCAAATAAAGAATATTTGGTTTGGTTTGAAGGGTTACAATTTCATAACACTAAAACTTTAAAAAGATATTCAGGACCAATTCATATAGAATTTAGTTATACAAACAAAGAACTTACAAAGACAGAAAAAATTGCTTACTTACAAGATGTACTCAATCTTTCAGGAGCCAATTGGAGAGGATTTAATGCTAAATCCTTGCCTGTTTCAATATTTTATCCCCAACTTGTAAGCAGGTTCATAAAAGAATTTAGGGATAGAAATTTGCAAGAAATAAGTATATCCAATCTACCACCATGGTTTCTGTAAAGGAGGAACAATATGAATTTTAAGGAAAACGATATAATTTTTCTTTTAGGAGCAGGTGCAAGTGCAGATGCGGGCGTTCCTGTGTCAAGGCAAATGGTTAAGGATATAGAAAAATTCATAAAAGAGGAAGAAGAATGGAAACGATACAGAGACCTTTATAATTATCTAAAAGGTTCAATTTTGTACGGAGATGGTATAAGGGGAATTTTTGATGAAGATGTAAATTACAATATTGAAAGATTGGTAAATGTATTACATGAATTAGAAAAGAAAGAAGAACATCCTATTTTCCCTTTTATCGGTCAGTGGAATACAAAGATTATTGAATTAGCAACATATGATTTTAAAGAGATTAAGAATTTTAGAAAATTGATAATTAAGCAATTAAAGGAATGGATTACTATAGATAATTATGCAAAAGCTTTATATTTTAGAAAATTATCAGATTTTAAGAATGAATATACTTATCCATTGAAAATATTTACATTAAATTACGATCTTTGTATTGAAGAAGCATTAGATGATATTACCATTGAAAGAGGCTTTAATGATGAAAGATTATGGGATTATAAAAAATTTATTGATGGTCGGGAGCGGACTGAAGAAGTAGATATGTTTTTATATAAAATGCATGGCTCAATAGATTGGGAGAGAAAAGAGGAAACAGGAGAAGTTACGTATTCTGATGAAATATCACGGATAAAAAGTCCTGATTTAATATTTGGCACAGATTATAAACTACAATATATCGATCCCTATTTATTCTTTGCTTATGAATTTAGAAAATATACTTTAAATGCCAAATTGATTGTTGTAATTGGATATGGCTTTGGTGATGAACATATAAACGGCATATTAGGGCAAGCCTTAAAAAAAGACAACAATAAAAAAATATTATGTATAGGTCCGAATATTAAAAAAGAAAACATTAAAAAATATTTAAAAATTAATAATGATTCTCTTTTGAAAATTGATAAAGAAAAGGCTAAAAATTATTTTGAAGATAAATTAAATATTAAAGAATTCGGAAAATTGTTTCCAGAAGAAGACGATTATTTTAGAAGCATTTGAAATTAATTTTGAAAATGATTTAAATTAAAGACGGGAGACGAGGCTTCACAAGTTCACAAAATATTGGAGCAAATAAGAGCAGATAGCTATTTTCTTGTGAATGTGATAGGAGACAACGGTTGTGCTAGTTCAATGGGAATAAATAGGGACAGGTGCACTAGCTCAATAATTCGGTAACTTTTTCTAACTTTTCATAAGAGATCTGATAAGTCTAGGTTCCCGATGTCTTCTCAAATGATTAGAATATGATAGCAGACAGTCCTTTATTACGCTTTTATCATATTTTAAGAAATTAGAATATGTCAAATATTGAGACCCTTTATATTCTTTCGGAATATTCGCTATATTAATAAATTAAAAAAAGTTTGAATATTTAGAGAGCGGAAAAAACTATGAATATTACATTAATAGTTGGAGATAGTAAATGAAAAAACTAATTGTTTTTTATGGTGCAGGAGCAACTTATGATTCTAATTTTAATGTGAAAATAAATAGTGAAAAATCTTTTCTTCCTCCTATGGATAAAAACTTCTTTGAGACGGAAATTGTTCAAGAAATAATGGTTGACGATAATTATCAAGCAATTAAATTTTTTATAAAAAATATAATACCCTTAAATAGTAAGTTAAGCTTGGAAGATTTATGGTCAAATGTTTCATTAAATCTAAGACAATTGAGGTTTAAAACTTATGATTGGAAAAAAGAAACTGGAAAATATTTAATTAATTATAGTAAATATTATGGGGATTATTATCCTTATTCAGATTATTTAACCGAAAGTTTTACTTCTGGGCCAATTGGAAATAGATCAACTCAAAATACACCAATTTATAATTGGAAAAAATTTCTTGGTGATTGTGAGCGAGATTTAAAAAGATTGATTTATAATTGTTATTCTAAATTGTCTATTGAAGATAACAAGAATAGCAATTATGAAATAATGCACAATATAATTAAAGATTTTGATTTAAATATTTTAGGTTATGTTAGCTTTAATTATGATTTAGCTTTGGAAAAGTCTTTGTCTAATTATAATTATTTAGATGTTAATATTGATATTCGTAATCCGTATTATATTCAAAATTTCCCTTTTTCTTTAATTTTAAAGTTACATGGTTCCTTAAACTGGCAAAATACTTCTAGCTCAAGTGACATAATATTTGAGGATACCGAAATAGAACCAGAATATCCTACTGATACCCTTAGTGCAAACAGATATATTGAGCCAGGAATTGTACCTCCAACAATTTTTAAAGAAATAATAAATCATAAAAGTGATGAAAATGAGCCCTTATCAAGATTATTATTTACTCAATGGAAAAGTGTGATTCGTCTTTTATCAGAGGCTGATAAAGTGATTATTGTTGGGTATTCTTTTCCTTTAACTGATTATCACGTACAAAGAATATTTCAAATTGCAAATATGTTAAGAAGAGGGAATGATAAAGAAAGCCAAAAGCTTCTATATTGTGCGGGTTGTGATAATAAAAAAGATTTACTTGTAGAAAGATTATCTTCTATAACTCAAATTAGGAATGAAGATATTAGGATATATAATAAATTTTCAAAACTTATTCAAAGCAGAACATTAAAGAGCTTTTTAAAAGAGTGATATTTTTTTATTTTCTTTTTTAAATAATTAGAAACGGGTATTTACTAATAAGTTTTTATGAAATTTGGAAGGTTGTGGAGAATGAGGAGAGAAAAGATTCCTAAAAGTATTGAAGAAAAATTACTAATAAAAAATAGACATTGCTGTTGCATTTGTAGATGGCGTGGAATAGGAAAAGAAATAAATATACATCATATAGATGGAAATAACAGTAATAATGATATATCAAATTTATCGATTTTATGCTTAGAACATGCAAGTATGGCTGATGCAGGTTTAAGAGAGGGAAAATTAGGTTCTGGAAAAAAACTTAGTCCAAAAGAAGTAAAGGAATTTAAGGCAATTTGGGAAAAAATGAATGATATAGAAATTCAAGAGAGTAAAATATCTATTCCGAAAAATGAAAAAAGGTACCTAGAAATCCTTTATGATTTTGAAATTAGAAAATCAATTGCCGAAATAGCTTCTCTCAAAGAAGAACCAAAGCAAAATGAAAAAATTGAAGAAAAGTTTAATTATTTTAATCAACTTGCTTTTGAGGAATTGATGTCAAATATTGATATTCGAATGATTTTATTAAAAGCATATAGTGATTATAGCTTTAAAGCAATTGGAAATGATAAATTTTCCGAAATGATGGCTGAATCTATATACAGTTTTTCCTGGCATTTGGTTGGTCCGAAAGAAGTTTCAATCGTGGATAATGATAAGAAGGTTATCTTTAAAAGTCTAGAGGTGTTAAAATCATTTGGAACATTTGTTGGTGAGTTTAATAATATATCCAGTGTAAAAAAAATTTGTGAGATAATTGAACAATTAGGGATTATAATAATTTGGTATAATTTAGAGGATAAAATGAACGAAATAATTAATATTATATCCGAGCTTAAAAAATCATGTAATAAATATACAGGTTTTGAGATGATTGAAGGAAGAGAAAAGATAATTGAAAATGACAGAAAAGAAAGATTAAAAATTGTAAGTAACACTTTATATAAATTACAGAATTATCTTAAAGCTAAGTAAATCAAAAGGTTTTTGTTCTTATTCCTGTATTTCCCTTATTTTTTCTGAACCTATCCAATAATAGGATAAGACAAGGGGACATTTCATTTGTCTTATTTAAATAAACAGGGACACATCCCATTTTCTTAAAGGAGTCAATGATGACAGAAAAAGAGTGGATGGAAGATGTAAAAAAGAGATTAGAACAAGAGGAATCATTCTTAAAAAAGAAGATCTTCTTTAGCACAGGTAAAAGGGTTCCATACTCATTTGAAATATTGAATTATAAAGATGATGAGCCGGGAGATAGAAAGTATATAAAATATGAAACTGACTTACTTGAAAACGAATAGAGGGGTCAGGTCTCAACATTTGACATATAAATATTAAGTGTCAAATGTTGAGACCTGACCCAAGAATCCTTAATAATAAATTGAAGCTAATTTGTTTGGATTTTATTTCTTGAGCTACTGTAACTAATTTTATATAAATGAAATATTTTTAAAGGATAAAAATATGATAAACAAGTGTAAATGTAAAAAATTATTTAGAGCAATTGATGTTGATGAGAAAGTGAAGAGGAACGAAGAAGAGAAAAAACATGAATTCAGGACCGAATTTGAAAGGGATAGAGATAGGATATTATATTCAAAAGCTTTTAGACGTTTAAGTGGAAAAACCCAAGTATTTGTTACGGGCTATGAAGATCATATCAGAACCAGATTAACTCATACTTTAGAAGTTTCTCAAATTGCCAAAACTATAGCTTCATATTTTGGATTAGATATTGCTTTGACCGAAGCTATAGCATTGGGTCACGATATAGGACATACTCCCTTTGGTCATGAAGGGGAACGTATTTTAAATTTTATTATGAATGGTTGCGAGAAAATAAAGGAATTTAATAACAATATCCCAAATACAGAAAAAGGATTTAAACATAATTGGCAAGGTTTAAGGGTTCTAACTAAATTGGAAAAAAAGAGCGAAGATTATGATGGTTTAAATTTAACTAATTATGTTTTATGGGGCATATTAAAACATAGTAAGTTGAAATGGGAAGAGTCTGAAGATAAATTAAAAAATGATTTTTATAAAAAAAATAATAACGATTTTTTAAAGAAGATTATAAATAATAAAAATAACGAGAGTTGGACATTTGAAGGATTAGTAGTTAGACAGGCTGATGAAATAGCTCAAAGGCATCATGATATTGAGGATGGTATTATTGCTAATTTGATCGATAAAAAAGAATTAATTAAGAAATTTGAAGCGTGTTTTAACGAAATAAAGTTTTATAAAGAAGAAAAAAAATATATAAATATGGTAGAAAAATTAGACAAGAACATAAAAACAGAATATTATCTGCCTATTTTATCAAGATTAATAGTAGATTTTTTAGCAATGAACCTGATTAATAATACAAGAGAAAATTTTAACATGCTTATGGATGAATATGATATTAAAAGTAATGAAGATTTTTACGATAACAAATTAAAAATATACAATAAAGAGAAAGATATCTTTGGGATAGTTGATTACAATGAAAATTTTGGTAAACAGGAAAAGAAATTTAAAGAATATTTAAAAAATAGAATATTAAATTCTTTTAAGGCTCAGAGCATAGATGGGAAAGCAAATTATATTATTAAAAGATTATTTAAAGCTTATTTGTCTAATCCTCAACAACTTCCCGATAAGACAATTATAAGTTTTTATAGAAATTATAATGAAAATTACCTTGATCAGGCTATTAATAGAGATAAAGAAATGGGTTTTTATTCCCCCCCTGCTTTAGTTGGTGATTTAAGAGAAAAATTAAAAGAGGATCGTTTTAAAAATTGTAATGATAATAGATATAAATGTGCTTTACTGAGAACAATATGTGATTATGTTTCTGGTATGACTGATAATTATGCATTAAATCAATATGAATTGTTATATGGAACCAAACAAAGAGAATTGAGAGAATTTAATTTATAAAGTACAAAAGAAGAAGGTAGGAAAATAGTCATGAAAATTGAGTTAGATATTTTCTTGCATCCAAGAATATTAAAGAA
>Ga0210003_1004177_pt1 | contig 11508 bp, 13 predicted proteins | sample LantaG_FD_182804 | JGI IMG/M metagenome (GOLD analysis project Ga0210003, IMG submission 182804) | Deep subsurface microbial communities from Baltic Sea to uncover new lineages of life (NeLLi) - Landsort_02402 metaG (SPAdes) (version 2) | ecosystem: Environmental > Aquatic > Marine > Oceanic >...
CCCCCCCGACCCCCCCCACCCTTCGTTGTTTCTGTTTCTACCCGACGCAGCGCAAGAGAAAAGTGAGACCTCAGTCCTATCGATCGTAAAAATGCACACCGCGAGAAACCTCGCTTCTCTACGTTGAATAAAGCATGGATCTTTTGGTCTTCGTCACGGGTCTCTCTTTCTTCTCTTTTGCTTCCCTCTCTCTCCAACAAGGGGACAACTCACCTTCAGCGCCCTCGCCAGCGGGTCGCAGAGGTACTCGACGATCTTGTCGACGCGGATGCAGCCCATTGTCCTCACCGCCAGCGCCCGCACGAGCGGGTTCGGGTCCTGCGCGTCCTTGACGAACGTGTTGACGGCCATGATCGCGAGGTCGGGCTGCGTCTTGGCGTAGTTGATCAGGTAGAGGTAGACCAGCTTCTTGAGCTCGAGGTCGTCGGTCTGCGCGCGGTTGGCGACGTCGGGGAAGAGCATCGAGACGTCCTTGCCGACAGTCATCGCCGCGATGACCTTCTTGACGGCCTCCTTGGCGCGGGAGCGGTCCGGGGAGCGGAGGTCCTCTTTCAGCTCGGCGATCTCGCCTGTTGAGGAAGTATGGTTTCGTTCGCGCGGATTCATCGGGGAAGAAGAAGAAGGGGAAGCGGGAATAGTCGGTGGGCGTGGGGGGGAGGAGTCAGGGGGAGGTCGAGGTCGAAGGGAGAAGGAAAAGGAGGGGAAAGGGTTCGTGCCCGCTCGGCCGGTGCTTCCTCGCTCGCTCGCCCCCGAGAAGTAAGAAAGCACAAGCAGGCCTCCAGCGCTCTCTTTCTCTCCTTCCGGACGAGACAAGAACGCGCGAGTTCCCCGAGACGCCAGAAAGAGAGAGCGAAAGCGTTCCAAGAAGGGGCGGCGACGGGAGAGACAAGGAAAGGCGACGAGACCATCGGTTCTTCTCGCCGATCGATCGATGGAGCGATGACGGCGACAACGAAGAAGAGGACCGAAGACTTCTCCGGCCTCTTCCTCTCCCCCTCGCTCCTATCCAATCCCGAACGGAGCGTCGAGATCGCGTGCTTAGCTTACCTTTCTTGGTCGTCGTGAAGTACTTGCCGTCCGACATGGCGAAGTAAAAAGAGAAGAAGAAGAAGAATAAGAAGAAGGAGACGGAGAAGAAAACCGACGACGACGACGGTGGATGGAAGTCAAGACCCGCCCTTTCTTTCCTTCGCAGCCTCTCTGAGAACTTTCTTCTCCTGCTCCTCTTCGCGCAAGCCTCTTCCCGAGCCCTCTCTCTCGCCTCCCTAAAGAAGAGGGCGAGGGAAAAGCAAGAGGGCGCGAGGGAGAATAACAGAGAGTTGCGAAGATGAGAGAGAAAAAAACGCAGAGTGGAGCAAGACAGGCATCCACCATTCTTTTCCCCCCCCAACTCGACGCACTGCCAAGTGCCACCATTTCTTACTATCAAATGCGAGCCGCCTCCTCGCTCTCGGCGCTAGGCGCCCGCAGGCTCTATGTCGCAGGCGTGTCGAGAAGCTGGACTGTCTTCCTGACCGGCAGCAGCAGAAGCGTCGCAGCCGCCTCGAGGACGACGGAGAGGAGGCGCATGTCGCTGTCGAGGCCGACGACAGCTTCTCCTTCTTTGACGACTGCCGCCGCCGCCGCCTCGCCTCCTCCCGCCTCCTTCTCCCTCTACTCCCACCCGCGCCTCTACGACGCCGTCTTCGCCTTCCGCGACTTCGACGCCGAGGCGCGGTTCCTCGTCCACGCGTGGGAGCTCTACGGGGAGGGCGGCGAGGGCGAAGGGCTCTCCTCGTTCCTCGACGTCGGCTGCGGGACCGGCCGGCACGGCGCCGCGCTCGCCCGGCTCCTCCTCCGCGCGTCCCCCGCCCCCGCCCCGCTCTCTCTGTTCGCCCTCGACTCCAGCCCCGAGATGCTCTCCGCGGCAGCCAGGGCGGCCGAGGAGGCCGGGTGCCCCCTGAGGCAGGCGATCGAGGCCGACATGACCCGGGGGTTTGAGATCTCGGAGAGGGTGCAGCTGGCGCTCTGCGCCCTCGGCACGCTCGCGCACGCGCTCCCCGCCTCCGACCCCGGCGCCGCCGACCCGGCCCTGGGTGCCCTCCGCGCCGCCTCGGGCGCCCTGGTCCCGGGGGGGATCCTCGTCCTGGAGCTCCCCGCGGCTGGGGACCTCTTCGACGGAACCCTGCTGGCCGGGGACGCCTGGGACGTCCCCGCCGGAGCCTGGCGAAAGGAGAACGGAGACGGGGGCGGATTCGCCGAAAGCAACCCCGAGCCCGAGCAAAAGAGGAGGATCGGCCAGATCTCGAGGAGGAAGGCCTCCTCTCCTTCCTCCCCGGCGCTGATAGTCGAGTACGGCCTCCCCGACGACGACTTTGACCCCGTGTCTCAAGTGCTCCGCCGCACCGTCGTCGTCTCCGAGGCGAGCGAGGACGGCAGCGGCGAGGCCGGGAGGGAGGTCGGGAGGGAGGAAGTGAAGCAGCGGCTGTTCACCCCGGCGGAGGTCAGGGCGCTCGCGAGGGTGGCGGGGTTCGCGGTCGCCGCGGAGCTCGGGGACATGGAGATCGGAGAGGGCGAGGAGTCGATGCCGACAGCGAGGGAGGGGGACCGGTACGTTGCTGTCCTCGTGAAGAAGAAATGAGTTTTTCGTGTGTTTTTTTACTCGAAGTTGAAAAAAAAAGTGTGAAAACAAAAACGGAAAAAGTTCAAGTATTGTTTTCTCTCTCTTTTCTCTCTCAGAGGTCCCCATGCGAAGACCTCTCGCCCTCCGCAGCAGCCGCCAGAGCCTCCATGAAGACAAGGGCGTCGATCCCGGCGGAAGAGTCGTCCGAGGCGGCGGCGGAAGCAGCAGAAGAAGCGGAAGAAGAAGCAGCAGCAGCAGCAGCAGAAGAAGAAGAAGAAAAAGAAGAAGAAGCCTCCTCGAGTCCGTAGAGGCCGATGGCGTCCGAGAGCGCCGCGAAGGGAAGCCTGCGCAGGGCCCTTCCAGACAGGCCCTCCGTGGCGAGGGAGATCTCCGCGAGGCGGGCGGCGAGCGGCGGGAGGAGGAGGCGGCGGGAGGAGGAGGGAGGGGAGAAGTCCTCCTCGCGGAGCGACAGGGGGAGCAGCGCGGAAGCAGAGGACGAAGGCGAGGGAGAAGGCGGAGAAGACGAAGCGACCTCGACCCCGCGGACGACCCGCGCCCTGGAGAGCTCCGCGATGGAGGCGGCGAGCATGGAGTAGCGCGCCGAGGCGGGCGGGGGTCCGAGGTGGAGGACGACGTCGGCGCGGTCGACGAAGGCGGCGTCGAGCATTCTTGTTTTTTTTTTGAAGCCGAAGTCAGGGGTCGAGGTCGAAAGAGGAAAGAAGAAAAAGTGAGTTTCTTCCTTCTTCTTCTCCCTTCAAAGTTCTTTCTCTCTCTCTCTCTGTAAAATGACCCGCTCTCTTCTTTCTTTACCCTCCCAGGTTGGACGTGCAGAAGACGCACGTCCCCGGCGCGGAGTCGCGCAGGGCGTCGAGGCCTGTTTTCGATGTTTCGTTTTTTTCATTTTTTTCGTTTTTTTTGAAGAAGTTTCGCCGAGAGAGAAAGAGAAAACCTCTCGAGAGAAAGAAAACCCGAAAAGAGCGAAACGATTCCGAGCGCGCACCTGTCAGCAGCGCGTTCACGGCCCTCATCGCATCTCCCGGGTCCCCTCCCGAAGAAGCAGAGGAGGAAGAGGAAGACACGCGAGAGCCAGCGAGCGACTCCACCTCGTCTATGAGCACAAACACCAGAGCTTGCTCGTCGCTGGCCAGGGAGGCAACGCGCTCGAAGAGCCTCGCGACGGCCCTTCCCGACTCCGAGAACCACTTGGAGAAGAGGGCCGGGGCGGAGACCTCGAGCAGCAGCGCACCCCCGGGGAAGCGCGAGGAGGTCGAGTTCGAGGCCGGAGCGGAGCCTCCGCCGCCATTGTCGCCCGAAAAGCAGAGGCGGACCTGCGCGGTTCGTCCGTTTTTCCCCCCCCGGGTTTTTGAGTTTTTTCCCTCCATTTTCGGTTCTTCCTTTTTTACGAGATAAAAAGAACCTCACAAAAACTCACCGCCAGCCGCTGCGCCGCGGCGCGGCAGAGGCTCGTCTTCCCTGTCCCAGGCGGTCCCAGAAGCAAGGCAAGCCTCCCCGAGGGCACCAGCCTCGGATCAACGCCGGCGCCGCCGAGCGCCAGCGCCGCGCCGAGGCGGCGGAGCACTCGGGACTTGTGCCCCGGGGGCAGCGCAAGCGCCTCGAGCGCGCCCTCGAGCGACGCGTGGGGGAGCACCGTCTCTCTGTAGGGCGGCGCTCCCGCTCCCTCTCCGGGTCCTCCCTGCCCCCCCTCGTCCTCGAGGCTCGGAGGCACCGCCGGGGGCTCGCTGCTGACAGAGTAGCAGGCGACGCGGAGCTCTACCTGCCAGAAGAGCAGCACCGTCCCCGGAGGGCAGGCCCGCTCGACCGCCGTGTCGACGACGGCGCACGTCTCGAGCGCGGCGAGCAGCTGCGGGGGGGCCCCGGGGAGTGAGACCGCGGCGCAGTCGCGGTAGACCCAGCTGCGGTCGCGGAGGAGCAGCGAGAGCTGGCGCTCTAGGTCGCGGCGGAGCGAGGGCGAGGCCGAGGCCGGGTGCGAGGCGCGGAGGCGCGCCTCGATCCGGAGCCGGATTTTGTGAGGGGGCGGCGGCGGCGGCAGCGGAGGAGGAGGAGGAGGAGGAGGAGGAGACAGAGGGGCGGCGTTTGCGGCGGCGTTTGCGGCGGTGGCGGCAGGAGAGAGGTGAGCCGAGGCGGCGGCCCTCGCAGCCGCGGCCGCGGCAGCCTCGGAGCGCGGGGTGAGGGCGAGCGCGGCGATGTTGAGGGAGTTGGCGTTTGCGGCCTTTTCGGCGGCGGCGGCGGCGGTTGTACAGGCAGCGGCAGAGGTGCCGTCCTCGCTGACGCTCATTTTGTTCTCATGCTTAGCCGGAGCAGACGCGGGTAAGGCCGGCTGCTCGAGGAGGAAGGGGTGCATGCTGGCTGCTGCTGCGGTGGCGCGCTGCGAGGGACGAGGGAGGACGTGGAAGAAAAACGAGAGAGCACAAGCGAGAGAGAGAGTTTGGAAGGGGAAAAAAGTGAACAGAAAGAAAAAAGAGAGACTCTGAGAGTCTCTCGGAGAGAAATTTCGATTTCCAGATCTGTTTTTTTCACTTTTCCCTTTTCTTTCTTCTCCTCTCTCTCTCAGTCCTCGCTTCTCGCTTTCTCCCCTGCGCGCGAGAGCTTCTTCTTTTCTATCAAACGAAAGCAAGCGAGACGTTTCAAATGCCTGCAGCCCTGCTCGCCCGCCGCGCGTCCCTCGCGCCGGCGGCGGCCCCGCGCGTCGCCGCCGCCGCCCGCATCGTCCGCCTCGCCCCCGTGGCAGCCAAGAAGGGCGAGGTCCTCCACCTCGAGGTACGGTTGTTCCGATCGCAAAGCTTCTACCCGGAGGGAAAACTGGTCGATTGAAGCTCCAGCGGAGGCGCACGAGACCCGCGAATCGAGAGGAGAAGAAGCGAGCGTATCTTCTTCTTCAGTTGGCTCGGCGACGACCAAGACCTTCCTCCGACGTGTTTTGTTTTTGTTTCTCACCCCTCTCGCATTCCTCCCTCTTTATTTGCACACATTCTCTCTCTGTCTCTCAAAACAGGTCGAGGTCGGGACCGAGGAGGCCCCCGAGATGGCCGTCAAGCGGTTCCGCCGCTCGGCGGGGAACGCCAACGTCGTGATGGAGGTAAGTGTTGCAGCAACGATGACGAGTTTTTTGGGCGAGAAACAAAAGCAAAAGGCGGCGGCCGCCGCCGCTGGCTCTCTCGTTCCTCTCGACCTCAAAAAAAAAAAAAAAACCTCAAAAAAACCTCACCCTCTTTCTCTTCTCTTCTCCCTCTTCCCCACCACCCCCGCAACCAACCACCCAGGCCAAGAGGCGGCGTCAGTTCGAAAACTCCCAGGACAAGGCCAAGCGCAAGGACAAGGAGGTCCGGATGCGCCGCTCCAAGAAGTACCAGTACCAGGCGACGACCGCCGAGGACTCTGCCGCCTCGGGCGGCGGCCCGGGCGCGCTGCAGCCGGCGCCGTTCGCCGAGTTCTTCTCGCCCGCGGCGGATGCGTTCGTCGGGAGCTTGACCGGGGCGCGCGAGTGAATTCGGAAGGAGGGAGGAAGGGAGAGAGAGTTGTGCTGGTGATTAAAATTTTGGTTTTTTTTGCCTCGTCTTCCTCTACTTTTTGTTTTTGTCCTTGTTATTTAATCCAAAATTTGTCAATTTTCGCACCCCAAAAATCAATCAATCGGTCTGACGAAGCGAGAGAAGGGCGGTTCCATAAGGGGAGGTGGTTCCTCCAAGTTGGCTGGTCGCGGAAGGAAAAGAGAGGAGGAAGATGGAAAAGGAGAGTGAGGAGGTTGTCTTCGTCTTCTCCCATCACTTTTTCTCTCTCCTCTTTCTTCGTTTCGTTTCCACTCTCTCATCTCTCTCTGCTCTGTCTCCCTTTCCCTAGAGAGCATGCAGTCCACGCTCGTCGGCGGCTCCTCGGCGCGCCCGCAGGGCGCCAAGGCCACGCTCTACGTCGGAGGGCTCTCGGACGGCGTCAACGAGGCGGCGCTGCATGCGGCGTTCATCCCGTTCGGCGAGATCAAGGTAAATTTGACGTCGCAATCTTCTTCCGCTTTTGTGGGGGGCTGTTCCAATTTTGAGTCAATCCTTGCGCCTGGAGTGGAGGCAACAGATGTGCGGCGTCGATTTCAATGCACAGATATCGATTTGGAGATCAGAGAGGTCCCAGACGAACGCGATTCTCCATCATCAACGCCGTCGTTGCCGCTCGCTCGCTCGCTTTGCTCGACCTCCTTCCTCCTCCTCTTTTTCTCTCACCTCCTCCTCCTCCCCCCCCCGCCCCCAACCAATCAAAAACGCAACAGGACGTCTCCATACCCATAGACAATGCCACGGGCTCGCACCGTGGCTTCGGCTTCGTCGAGTTCGAGGAGGCCGCCGACGCGGCCGCGGCGGCCCTCAACATGGACTCCGCGGAGCTCTTCGGCCGCACGCTGCGCGTCAACCAGTCCCAATCTCGGATCGGCGGTGGAGGGAATAAGCGGGAAGCGGTCTGGGCCGACGAGGACGCGTGGAACGAGCGGGCTGAGGCGGACAATTTGGGCGCGAGCGCTGCGTTCAAGAGGCGGGAGGTCGGGGGAGGGGGAGGAGGAGGGGGAGCTGCGGCGGCGGAGGCGGCAGCGAGGGAACAGCAGCGTCCCTCTTCTTCCGTTGGTGCTGCTGCTCCAGATCCGATGGCGGCTGCCGAGGCCGCGCTCGGCTGAAGAAGAGCGCAGTAGTAGTAATCTTGTAAAAACCATCATCATCGTCATCACACTCTTGTAGCAACTCGAACTTAAAAGAAAACGAAGAAAAAAAACCCGAAAAAGACAACTGAAAGAACCCTGCTTTCAACCACTTTTCTCTCTCTCTCTCCTCCTCCCCTTTTTTCACGTGATCACCGTCGGCTCCTTCCGCCCAGTGAGCTTGGCCACGTCCGACAGAGCCAGAGCGACGTGCACGAGCGGGGCCAGAGCAGTGGCCGGGTGCTCCCTCAGCGCCGCCGGGTCGGCGTCGGCGGCGACGTACTTCTCGATGTAGCTGTTGTCCGTTTTTTTTATAAAAATCATTGTTATTGTTTTGGAAAGGGGGTTTAAGGTGCGGCGAAGGGAAGCCCGTGAGCGAGCGAGAGAGGGGGAGATGGGAAAGGGAAGAAAGAGGAAGAGAGAGCAGCGAGGCAAAAATGAAACGGAGGATGGCTGATGAGGGGGGGGGAGAAGCGAAAAAAAGGACCCCACCCAAAAAAACCATCAACCCAACAAAAACTCACATCCTGATCGTCGCCCCGGCGGACCCCGTCCCGGACAGCCTGAAGATCGCCCTCGACCCGTCCGTGAACAGGAACCGCACGCCCTGGTTCTTGGAAACGGACCCGTCGACGGGGTCGACGTACTCGAAGACGTCCGCGGTCTTCACCACGAAGCTCTTGACCTGCGTGACGTCTTTCGTCTTCGACTTGAGGGTGTCCATCACCTTTTCGGCGGCGGCCGAGTCGACGCCCTCGTAGTCGTAGCGGGTGTAGAAGTTGCGGCCATAGAGCGACCAGTGCTCCCTGACGACGTCTCCCACGCCCACCAGCTGCCCCACGCTGGAGCTCTTGTTCGCCTCGGCCAGGATGGAGAGCCAGGCGAGCACCGCCCACAGCCCGTCCTTCTCGCGGACGTGGTCGCTCCCCGTGCCAAACGACTCCTCGCCGCAGACGGAGCACTTGCCCGCGTCCATCAGGTTGCCGAAGAACTTCCAGCCCGTCGGGACCTCGAAGAAGGGGACCCCGAGCTTCTCGGCGACCCTGTCGAGGGCCCCCGAGGTCGGCATCGACCGCGCGACGCCCTTGAGCCCGGTCTTCTTAAAGTAGGGGATGCAGCGCTGCGCCCAGGCGGCGATGATGGCCACGGAGTCGGAGGGCGTGACGAAGAAGCGGTTTCCCAGGACCATGTTGCGGTCCGCGTCGCCGTCAGCGGCGGCGCCAAAGTCCGGCACGGTCGCGCCCCCGCCGCCGTCGCCGCCTCCTCCCTCTCCGGTCTCCTCCGCGATCTCGCCCTTGGGGGTCAGGCCCATGCGGGCGACGAGGTCGTGGGCGTAGGTGAGGTTGGGGTCCGGGTGGCTTGACATTTTGTTTTTGTTTTTGTTTTTTTGGAAGAGAGAGTGAGAGAGAAGAAAAGTGAGTTTTTGTGAAAAGTTTTTCGTTCGAGAAGAGGAAAAAAAAAGCTCGAAAAACGGGGGAAAAACTTCTCTCACCCTCCTCCAAAGTCCTCCTTCGGGTCGCAGTTGACCAGCGACTTCGCCGCGTCGGCCCCGAGCTCGTCGACGAAGACGGCTCGCGCGTAGGGGCCTGCCACGCCGTGCATCCCGTCGAAGAGGAAGGAGAAGTCGGGCCTCGCGAGCAGGGACTTGAGCGCTCCTGTTTTTTATTTATTTTATTTTTTTTTGAAGAGGAAAAAGTGAATTTTTGAGAGCGAGAAAGATAACTCAAAAACTTCAAAAACTCGAAAATCTTCCTCCTCTCTTCTCACCAAAGTCGTAGATTGTCTTCAGCAGCTTCAGGTAGTCCTCGACGGGGTCGATCACCTGCAGCTTGAAGCCTCCATGGCCCCCCAACCCAAGCTCCTCGGGCAGGTCGACGTAGACATCGTGCGACGAGGGCTTCGAGAGGTCGATCTCGCCGAAAGTTTCCTTGTCGGAGACGAAGTACCTGTCGATCGTCTTGGTGCGCTCGTAGATCGCATCGGTCAGGCTCTCGGGTGCCGGTCCACCGTTTTCGCAGTTGTACTTGATCCCAAAGTCCTCCGTGGGTCCCCCGGGGTTGTGCGACGCCGTCAGGATGAACGCGCCCGCAGCGGCGCCGCGCTCGCGGCCGCGGACGACGGCCGAGACGGCCGGGGTCGACAGCAGGCCCCCGACCCCGACCCAGACGCGGGCGACGCCGTTGGCCGCGGCCATGCGCACGATGAGGTCGATGGCGGGCTTGGAGTAGTAGCGGCCGTCGCCCGAGACGACGAGGGTCTGGCCTGTTTTTGTTTTTTGTTTTCAAGGTCGAGGTCGAGGTCGAGAGGTCGGAGGTGAGCAAAACTAAACTCTCTCTCTTCTTCTCCTTCCTCTCTTTCTCCAAAGCTCCTCCTCCTCCTTCTTACCTTTCAGCGACCCTTTGAGGGCGTCAAAGGTGGCCTGGACGAAGTTGGCGAGGTAGTGCTCCTGCTCGAAGACGGTGACCTGAGGTGGAAGGACGGAGAAGCAAAAGAGAGAGGGGGAGAGAGAGGGGAGAGGAGATTCAGCCTCTGAAAAAAAAAAAGGTGCCCCTTTGGCGGGTGGAAAGATGGGTTTGACCGATGCTTTCATCTCGCGCGCTCCCGCCTTCTTTCGGGGCTCCAACTGTCCCCATTCCGATTCCTGCGCGTAGATCAGACACGCTTGCTTCCACCGGGCCACGAGACAGCACGAGATAGCACCCCGCGAGGAGTGGTAAACGCTTAGCGGAGAGAAAAGGGAGAAGACGAACGATTGCCGCTTTTCGCTTCTCCTGTCACCATCCCATCAATAGTCATCAGTCATCTTCTCCTTTTTACCTTTTTGCGCAGGCCGGACGTCCCGGGCTTCTGCCCCTCGAACGGCGTCGTGGCAACCGTGTGCACGGTCGCGTTGCCGGAGAGAGCCATGGCGAGGAAAACGTTTGCTGTCTCGGGAAAACGGAAGGAGAGCTGAAACGAGAAGAAAAAGAAACTACGAGAGGAATGGAAAGAAAGTGTTTTTTCCCCCACCCCCTCCTAGTTCACCTCCACCACCACCACTCTTTTATTTTTCACGAGCACAGTTTTTTTGTTCGGTCACATTATGTTCATTTAGGAAGCAGAAAGAATCACGACGCTGGATAAAACGAGAAAACAGAGGAAAAGAAGCCAGCATTCAGAAGTCGGAGGAACAAGAGAGAGAGAGAAAGAGAGCGAGAGAAGAGAGAGCGGGAAGGTGGCAAAGAGGTCACGGCCGCCAGCTCAAAAACCCGAACAAGGCTTTTCCAGCTTCCCCTCTCTCTCTCTCTCTCTCCCTCCCCTTCTCAGTTGTTTTCCTCCCCGAATTTGGCGCCCATCACGTCCGCCAGGAACCCGTAGATGTCCGAAAGCTCCTCGATCTGCTTGGCGGTCGGCTTCCCGGCCCCGTGCCCCGCCCGCGTCTCGACCCGGAGCAGGATCGGGTTGCGCTGCGGCGCCGTGGCGGGGCTCGGGTTGCGCGCGGCGGCGCGCTGGAGCGCCGCCGCGAGCTTGTACGAGTGCAGCGGCGGCACCCTGTCGTCGTGGTCGCCCGTCATGATCAGCGTGGCCGGGAAGTTGCGGGTCCCCCCGGAGGGCGCGGCGACGTTGTGCAGCGGCGACCACTTGGTCATGGCCCTGAGCTGCTCCGCGTCGCGCGGGTCGCCAAAGTCCGAGCGCCACGCGTGGCCGATCGTGAAGCGGTCGAAGCGGGCCATGTCGTGCACCCCCACGGTCGGCAGGGCCGCCGCGAACAGGTCCGGCCTCTGGTTGGCGCACGCCGCGACGAGCGTGCCGCCGTTGGACGCGCCCTGGATCGCCAGGCGGGCCGGGGAGGTCAGGTTGAGCCTGGAGATGAGGTGCTCGGCGGCGGCCTCGAAGTCGTCGAACACCTTTTGCTTCTTGAAGGCGCCGGAGCCGGCGTCGCGCCAGGAGATACCGTACTCGCCGCCTGGCCGCGAGGGAATGGTGGCGGGGGATTTGAATGAGAGAGAGGGAGAAAAGAGAGTGAATTTTTCGTCTTCTTCGACCCTCTTTTTCCTCCTCTTCTCGCGACCTCGACCTCGACCCCGACCCGGAAAAAAAGAAAAAAAACACCAAGGAAAAAAAAAAAAAACCTCTCCTCCTCACCTCCGCGCATGTTCGCAGACGCGTACGCGGCGTTGAACGACCGGATCCACAGCATCCTCGAAACGCTGAACGACGGCTTCAC
>Ga0210003_1004178_pt1 | contig 11508 bp, 9 predicted proteins | sample LantaG_FD_182804 | JGI IMG/M metagenome (GOLD analysis project Ga0210003, IMG submission 182804) | Deep subsurface microbial communities from Baltic Sea to uncover new lineages of life (NeLLi) - Landsort_02402 metaG (SPAdes) (version 2) | ecosystem: Environmental > Aquatic > Marine > Oceanic >...
TAATATTTTTGATTATCAATATAAAAAATGTTAATATTTTTTAGATAACATAATGCCTTAATACAAGTCATAGTTATCATTTTATTGTGTGCTAATTCGGTTTCTACTGTATTTTTACTAACTTTAATTGGTTTAAAAAGTGCTTTATTATTTCGAAATTCTTCAATCCATTTATATTTAATCTCCGTTTCTTTTGTAAAATAATTGGATACCATATCATACTCAGAAAGATTAAATAAAATTATATAAAAACACCAAAATAATTTGTCTTTTTGTTTCGGAAAAAAAACATCATTTGATATTGTTTTTATATTTACCACCTTTTTATCTTCCTTTTTAATTGGAGGTTTTATATTATTGTTGATAACTTCAATATTACATATGTTTTTTGAAGTTAGCATATAATTATTTGCTTCATTTAATACATCTTCTACGCTAAGCATTAAATGTAATTGATGAATTATCTTTATTATCTTTATTATCTTTATTATCATTAAAATATGTATTTGATAATTCACTCTTCTGAGCTTCAATATCATTCAATTGTTTTTCTTGTTTATTCACATATTTTAAATAATCTTCTAATTGTGTTATAGCAAAATCTTTAATATTAGTCATATTAATAAAAATACCATTTTTATTTTCATTAATCGTGATACTTTCATCACTTTTTAGAATTTTTAAAATTTCCACTTGGTGAAATTTTGTCAACTCTTCAATTCTTTCCTTTAAACAATTTAAATCCGTCATTTTATATATTAATTTTAAATTGTGTTTAAATATGTTCCTTTAATGTTAATTTTGGCTTTTTCTTATATTTATCTGATTTTGGTTCAACAATTTCACCAATTATACTTACTTGTTCATCATTTAACTCATATCTTTGACCAATAACCTTTGCTGTAATTTCATCACCTTCTTCAACAGAACTAAAATATTTATTGTTATAGTGATGATCTCTGGTAATATAAATTACTACAGGAGATACTTCCTCATTAATAACAGCTCTAATACCAGCTTGTGTCTTATTTTTAATAATACATTTAATTTTCATTCCCTCAACTGGACAGCAAATTAGACATTCAAATGCTACAACAAATTCAATAGTATCTTCAAATAAAAGTCCACTTGAATAAGTCAATACTCTTGTTGAATCGGGTTTAATAAATCCTTCAATAGTACATCTTCCTTCAATATCCTTTTTAATCTTGGTTTGTAATACTTCCTTAATATTCTTTCCTACTTTCTTGAAAGGAATTTGAATTTTCCTTGATAATAACGAATTCATATAAACACCAACATCACCTGGTTTGTGGGTGTTTTTTTTTGCTACTTGCGTATCCATACTATTATTATATAATAAGAAGTTTATTCTTTAATTCTCTTCAATTTTATTTTATTTAAAATGTTTTTTTTCCAAATCATTGATTATTGATTCTTCTGGTGAGATAAACCATCTTTTATTGTTTTTATTTGTTTCATTAAAAAATCTTAAATACATTTCTTGTAAAACACAAAATTCTGTTTTATTTATACCTTTTATATATTCCGACGTATATTTAACTTCACCATTTTCATCTTTTCCTATTATATTATTTAATAATTTTACGGTATCGCTCTTACCAGATTGGTCACATCTGGCTCCTTTACTTCTTTTATCACTCATATTTTTCACTTTAAAAATATTTATTTCTTCGTCTTTAAAAGGTCCCATAAATCCTACATACAAATTATAGTCTGCTAGAGGAATGATTAATTTTTTTATAGATACGGTTAGATCTGTGTAATCCTCTTGCTTTCCTTCACTCCATGAATTACTTCCTAATACTAATAAAGATTGACTATTTTTATTCAATTTAAGATTTTTCTTGGAAACAATTATTCCTTTAACGCCCTTATTTATTAATAATTTATCATCATAATATTTTTTTATTTTTAATTCTATCCGATTCTGTTTTAAGATATGAAGTTGCTTCTGTAGTTCCTCCATTTTTTTCCATTCCGTGACAACATCAGTAGTGGCTTTGATATCATTTTCAACCCGCTTAATCTCCAAATCAATTTCTTTTACTGTCTTTTCTTTTACTTTTAACTTAAAATAAATATAATTTAATATTTCAAATGTTTCGTTAAAAGATAGTTTTTCTAAAATATGTCGTAATAAAAATACATCAAACATATCATCATCAATTCCAATATCCTTCTGTAAAATATTATTATTATGAATACTCGCTAAATACAAATACCAATTTTCTTCTCCTCTGTTAACAGTTTTAATAACACTATTTTGCCCTGTATTATAATTTTCTTTAATTCTATTTAAAACTGCTATATTTTCTACTACATTAATACTTTCTTCAACTACCATATCACCCTTAGAGAGGTCAGTTATTTTATCGTTTAACTTTGAGTGTTCTTGATTCATATTTATTGGAAGAGAAATCATATCAGCTTTATAATCAATTGGAACCCGTCTATCAAATATACTAATATTTTCATTGGTTAATTCAATCGGTTGGAATAAATAGTATTCATCAATGTTAATTAATCTACCTAATCTATCGTATTTATCAATTAAATAATCATTTCTGTCATTAATTAATGTTGTTAATGCTACATTTATTTGTATTAATGGATAATTTCGTTCTACATTAATTTCACTAATTAATCTATCTTTTTTATAAAAAAATCTTTGCTTGAATAAATTTCTAATTCTTTGAATAATTTTGTCAGTATTAATAAGAATAAATGCTTCATTATATGTATCTAATTTAATTTCATCTTCGGTTATTTGTTTGAATGGTTTACATTTAAAATCACAAGTATCCATATAATCACATGATACTGTTTTTGCTTTATCACCGATTGGATAATCTATTATCATTTTATTAGATAACTGTTGTTTAACAATGGTATTCATATTTTCTTCAGTAAATAATGTTTGGTCTATATTTAATAAGCAATCTACTGATGATTCTTTTAAAATTCTACTCACTCTTCCAATTTGAACAGCTTTCATTTCTGCTATTCTATAAATATATAAATCTACTGCTTCATCCTCGTCATTGTTTAATAATGTTCCGTATAGAAATATTTCAACATTTCTCTCTTTAAATGGTAGTTGTTTATGACTACAATTTCTAACAGCTCTTCCAATAATTTGCTCAACTAAACTTAAATTATACCAAGGTTCCATTATATGAACTTGTCGCAAGTTTTTAAAGTCAAGGCCTTCTGAACCAGTCATAGAAATAATTATTACCTTTATTTTCTCTCCATTCTTATTATCTTCATCGGTTAAATTTTTCAGATCATATACTTTATCAGGTGATAATGCCTTTTCGCCGGTCAACAGTGTATAAGTGGCTGGTCTAAATTCATCTGGATTATCCATTTTATCTTTTGGTAAATAAGTCTTGGAATCTATTGTGGGATGTTGAGATGTTTTAAATAAATTCGATGCTTTATTTCCAAATCGTGTAAATCCAATTGATTCAAGTGCTAATGCCATTGGTATTACTCCTCCGTCAATAAATTGACTATAAATTAAAACAATACCATCTGAATTATAAATATTATCAACAATATTTTTTATTTTTCCACTGTATTCTCCAATGTTTTCAGGAGAGAAAATCTTTCCAAAATCATTATTCTTATATTCGAAATTATTTCTACTAGGTGGATTCGTTGTTTCTTTCCATTTCATACATCTTTTTAACCCTTCTGAACCTAATAATATTTTAGAGTCAAATTTTGGACTTTCGTCTTCCAATAATTTTGTTGGATATAACATATTTAATGCTTGTAAAGGTTTCTGTAATATTGTATATCCAAATGTATCCAAATTTTCAAAACTAGGTAAACCTTCTTTTTTGTTACTTGCTTTTTCTTTTATACTATCAATAATATAGTTATATCCTAATTGCTGAAATGAACCACATTTTGTTACATAAACATCCAAATGTTCCAAAGGTTGAACAATCTCTTTTCCATTTAATTGTTTTCGAGGATATGGTAGTTGTTTAAATGTGTTTTGAATAGAAAATAAAGATGGAAAAATACGATAAGGGAATGTATAAGGATTTTCTCCTCTAACAAATGAAACATATCCTGTTGATTTTCTCTTAATCAATTCTTCACCAATATTAGTTCCATCTGGACCAATTAATAGGTTTCCATTTTGATCAAATACATCTTTTAATTCAATCGTTGAACGTTTATCATTCTTATTCATAATGTTGAGCAACCATATTATTTCCTTATAACTGTTGTACATTGGAGTAGCAGAGAGAAATAACAATCTTAAATTGTCAACATAACTTACCAACTTCATTAATTCTTGTGCTATTCTTTTATCTTGTTTCTCGCTAATAATTCTAATATTATGAACCTCGTCTATTACTATTAATCGATTACTAAAATGTTTTTTTAATTTTCTTATAACTTCAAACTTTTTCTTCTTTGGGTTTTCTTCACTTACTTTTGATATATTTTGAATATAATTAGCAAATTCTGTATATCCTAAAAATAAATATGAATTATTGATAATTCTTTTTATTTGTCTGATTACCTTTTCTTTGGATAAACCTTTCATATTCATTGGATTAATCTCTTTTAAGTATTTGTTTCCAGTACATGCTCTTAAATTCCACAATCCATCTATTAGTTTCAGTTTTCTGTCGTCAAATAATTGTAATTTGAAATTATCTTGAACATTTGGTGAAGCAACTACAATTATTCTTTGTGTTATTCCTAATTGTTTTAAATAATCTCTCATCTCTTCAGAAACACTAATAGCACTACATGTTTTACCTGATCCTAAACCATGGTATAATAACAAACTGTTATATGGAGTTTGAAAACTTAGAAAATTACGGACAAATAATTGATTTGGAGATAATTCAAAATCAGCCTCGCATAATTTTTTTGCCTGTTCTTCAATTTCATCAATATTAAAAATAGTTCCATCATATTTGGTTTCATTAAATTCTTTTTTTAGAGCAATTTTAATATTAAAATCTGAATCATCTAATGACGGATATAAGTTATTAAATTTATCTTCATTATTGGAAATAAAATTTCGATTTAATATTTCTTTTTTATTAACAAAAGAATTGATATCAGTGTTTTTATCGTCTAAATTTATTTTATCAAAATTGTCATTGGATAGCAATTCTACATTTTCTTCGGATAATATTGGGTCATCAACTAATCTTAAAATTGTTTTTTTTGTAGGTCTTCGTTTAGGTTTTTCCATAATACTTATATATTATTAATATAATCTATATTCTTGTAAAACTTTATTCACTTTATCTAAAATATTTAATTTTTCTAAATTATATGGTCTAATTTTCTCTATACAATCACAGTATTTTAACCATCTAACCTCACTTACTTCTGTTTCTTGAAATATATTTGTTGTTTCTATATCAGGATTTATATATCCTAAAAAATATTTATGTTTATAAGATTTCATATTTGAGCCTGTAAAAATCTCCTCGTAAGGAATTATATTTTGAACTAATTTAATATTTGATTTAAGATATCCTGTTTCCTCTTCAAATTCTCTTAAAGCACAATTTAAATCTTTTTCTTGAAAATTTCTTCGTCCTTTTGGAAATCCCCATTCAGGCTCAATCCATGATGTATCACTATCATCAATTAATGAAACTAAATTATAAGAGTCTTTTGACTCTATTCCTATAATCAAGGCATCATGTTTTTCTCTAGATGTTTTTTCTTCTCCTCGATATTGTATCCCTATATTTTCACCCCATAGATAATTCCATAACTCATCAAATGAACTAGATCTTATTTTTTCTTTTTCGTAATTCGACATCTCATTAAATATATTTAACAAATATTGATAATTGTATAATGGATACTTACCTCTCATAAATTCAACAAATCCTAAACTATGTTTTCGTTTAATCATAAGATATTCTAATTTATTATCAATTAGCCTAAATGTGATTATTCCTACACTAGTTATTGGATGTTTACATGAATGAAATTGATGTCCATTTTTTCCACAATTATTACAAAAATTAAATGATTTACTCATATGCTATATGTTTATTTGTGTATCTTTTTATATTGTTTCATTTTAATGACAGAAAAATCGTTTGATCCAAAGGTATGGGGGCCACACTTTTGGTTTTTATTAATGACACTAGCAGTTTCATATCCACTTAAAGCTAATGATACAACACAGAAAAAGTATTATGATCTTATTTCCAACCTACCATTATTTATTCCACATCCTCCAATAGGAAATAAGTTTAGTGAGTTATTAGATCAATATCCAGTTTCTCCCTATTTAGAGGGAAAGGATGCTTTTTTAAAATGGGTTCACTTTATTCATAATAAAATTAATGTTATTACTGGTAAAGATAAACTCACACTCACAGAAGCTCTTGAAAATTATTATGATCTTTATAAACCAAGGGAAATCATATTACATGAACAGATTAAGTATAGGAAAAAATTATTATTTGGTGGAATCATTGTCGTATTAATTGGTGGTGGATATTATTTGTATAAAAAATAATTCTCTCTACAATATAAGAGAATTATGAATAGAACAATTAAAAACAAAAGAAGAAGAAACAGAAACGGAGGTGAAGCATTAGCATCTGGTGGTTTTGGATGTATATTTAAACCTGCTATCAAATGTAAGAATAAAAATGACAGAATTAAAGGTGTCAGTAAAATGTCTATTGAACAACATGGTAAACAGGAAATGTCAGAAATTGAAAAAATTAGAAAAAAATTAGAAAAAATTAAAAATTACGAAAAATACTTTTTATTAGATGTTGAAATGTGTTATCCAGATAAATTAACAAAGGAAGATATGTTTAATTTTGATAAAAAATGTTTTGCTCTCACTAGATACAATATTAATGAGAAAAATGTTAATTCAAAACTTAATAAACTTACTATTCTTAATATGCCTGATGCTGGTATTGATTTAAAAGATTGGTTAATAGTAGATGGAAAAATTACCAAAGATAAAATGTATTTGTTAAATAAATTAATTGTTAAATTATTAAAAAATGGTGTCAAGCCTATGAATAATGCTGATGTAATTCATAATGACTTAAAAGATAGAAATGTTATGATTGATAAACAAATGGATGCTAGAATTATTGACTGGGGATTAGCTGGAGTAGTTGTTAATAAAGAAATTCCAAAGGAAATTTTGAATCGACCATTACAATTTAATACACCATTTTCTTCAATGATTATATCAGATGAATTTAAACTAAATTATGATATTTTTTTACAACGAGTAAAAGATGGTCTTATATTGTTTAACAAAACGAATGTGAGAAATTATATTATTAATGAATATTTAATAAAATTGGCAAGATATTATGGTTATTATGATGACAATGTCATTTTATTTAAAATGATTTTCTCTCCAGGTATTAGTGATGAAACCTTTTTATCTGATGTTAAGAGAGATAATTTGATTGAATATGGCTATTATTTATACTACTTATCAAATTATATTACAGATATATTAATGAAATACACTGATTCCAAATATAATTTTGACTTAAAAAAATACTTTTTTGAAGCTTATATACATAATAGTGATGTATTTGGATTAATGACTGTATATTATAATTTCTTTGAAGTAGATTTGTCTAATATTGATTTAGATGATGATGGTAAGAAGATATATCTTAATCGCATTCGTTCTTTATTAGTTGAACATATTTATTCCAATGGTGGAGAGAAAATAGATATTAATAAATTATGTGATGCTATTGAAGAATTAAATCAAATTATTAATTACGATAATAAAATAGTGCTACCTACCATATCCCGTAGTAAACATAGTAAAACTAGAAAATCCCCCAGAGCAGTAACATCTATTATAAGCAAATCCAGAAGTAGAAGTAAAAGCAGAAGTAAAAGCAGAAGTAAAAGCAGAAGTAAAAGCAGAAGTAAAAGCAAATCGAAAAAATAATTATAATATTTAAAAAATAAACTTTATAAATATTATATGAAATTAGAATTATTAATTTTAGTAGTATCCGGATTTTTTATAGCAAATACATACTATGATGGAAATTATGTTAAAATATTACAGTCTTGGCAAAAATATTTTAAAATGGCGGGTTTTGCTTTCGCTGGATTAAGTATGTATTTATTTATAAAGAAAAATCCTTCTGAATCTCAGAGTATTGTTCAACAAGCCACAAATATAATTAAACACATGCCTAGTGGACAATCTTCTTTAGATGTTCTTAGTCCATTTATTGATTTCACCAATCAAACACCCTTTACAGGTGGTGGTAATCAACAACATCAAGTTAATCGTATTATGGAATCTGGTAAAAAGGGTACCAAAAGATGTGTTAGTGAAACAAAAAAGAAGTTTGTAGCTTCGCAACAGAGTTGGAAATGCGGACATTGTCAAATTCAATTACCTGCTTGGTTTGAAGTTGATCATAAGATTCGATTAGAAAATGGAGGATCTAATCATGTTGATAATTTAGTAGCTTTGTGTAGAGATTGTCACGGAAAAAAAACAGCGATGGAAAACCTTTAATTTATTTCTAATGATTTATTAATGGCGTCTACTAAAACAAATTCTACTGAAAAAAAGGAACCACCAATATTTGATGATTCTGGAACAAGTTATTTTGCCAAATTTATTAATGTTATGGAGTATATTTATAAATTATTCTCATATTATGTAGTTGGTTCTATTAAAGACCATAAATTAGAATTTAGTTTTATATTAGGTCTTATAATTTATATTATTATTGCGAGTATTATTTTTGCCAAAAACCCGTATGATATTATTACTGACAATAATGAAGGACTTAGCATTCTATTAATGCTGTTTGGAGGATTTTTAATTGTATTAATGATGCTTTTTTATTCAAGAAAAAAAGAATTGTTTGAAAATGAAGAAGAAGGTGGCACATTATCATTCATTGGTAAATTATTTACCTCTATAGTTTCAGTTGGATTGGCAATTACATTAGTTTATGTGTTATTTAATTTATCGAGTTATTTTGGTGATTTTAGTAATGTGATTATGATGGGAATTAACATTCTTATTATTGTTGGAATAATTACTTTATCATTTAAATTTCTTGGATTACTAGGAGAAGGAGAACCAGGTGAAAAATCGCCATCCTGGCCAAAATTATTACTTAAAATCATCACATATTTTCCATGTCTAGTTATGAATTTAATTGATTATATTAAATATCAATATCAAATAACAACTAAACCAATTGTTATATTATTTGCTGTAGAAATATTACTCATTGGACTATATGTTGTATTACCTTGGATTATGGAAAAAATTATATATCATAATACCTCCCAACTTATTGAACAACCTGAAAACTTAAATATCCAACAAAATTTAGGCACATTTAAAGATATTAATTATGTTACACCAATTGGAAGTGCAAGTAATGAATTTAGCTATCATTATGCTATTTCTAGCTGGTTTTATATTAATTCTAATCCTCCTGAAACTAATCCTCATTATGATGAATACACATCTATATTAAATGTAGGCGATAAACCTGATATTCAGTTTAATGTTCTTAAAAATAAACTGCGGATTAAAATGAAAACCCAGGGAAAAAATGAACAAATTTTATATGAAACGACTACATTTCCTATGCAGAGGTGGAATAATATTATCATCAATTATGATGGTTCAACATTTGATATATTTATTAATAATGAATTGGTTTCTTCAACACCTGGCGTAATACCCTATAAATCTAATACTGTAATAACATCTGGAACACAAGGTGGATTATATGGCGGTATATGTAATGTTAAATATTTTAGAAATAATATCTCTAGAGGAAAAATTAATTGGTTGTATAATTCTATTAATAATTTAAATCCTCCCATCATTTAGTAAAAATTTCTAAAGCTATATTATATTATGGATCTATCAGTAAAAAATATAGCAATAGGTGTTGTAGTCCTAGTCTTAATAATACTAATTATTAGATGGATCATGGGAGATAGCACAAAGCTTAGCGGGTTAACCGATGCTAAAAAAGTTACCAAAATCTCTGCACAAGATTTAGCACAAAATAATGCTTCCAATTACGCATACTCAGTATGGTTTTATATTGATGATTGGAGTTATAGATATGGAGAACCTAAAATTATTTTAGGAAGATTAGACGGTGACTTGAATCCTTCACCTTCTATCACTTTAGGAGCAATTGAAAACAATCTTCAAATTGAAACAACTGTTTATCCTTCGTCTGACTCCTCAACAGGAACCAAAAATACATGCAATGTTGCCAATGTTCCTATTCAAAAATGGGTCAATGTTATTATCAGCTTATATGGTCGCACTATGGATGTATACATTGATGGCAAGTTGGTAAGAACATGTGTCCTTCCTGGAGTTGCCAAGATTGCCAATAATGCTCCCGTTTATGTAACACCTTTAGGTGGTTTTTCTGGCTACACCGCAAATATTCATTATTATGCGGATGCCTTAAATCCTCAAGAAGCGTATAACATTTATCGTAAGGGATATGGAGGTTCTGGTATGGACTTCCCTTACGAGGTTAAAATTGAATTCCTCAAAGATGGTGAGGAGCAAGGAACTCTTACTCTTTAAAAATAAATATTTAAAATCATATCTAAATTTCTTATGTATAATATATAGATATGGAAACAGGAAATATTTCTTCCGGAGCGAGTTCATTTGATAGTTTTAAAAGTAATAAAGCTGTTAGTGGCACAAAGGAATTTTTAGAATCAAATAGTTTAGTAGCAAAAGTTGCTTTTCTATTGTTAGTTTTAGTAGTTTTTGTAATTGCTGTAAGATTTAGTGCCCAATTTTTAGCATGGGTCTTTTCTTACAATGGTTCACCTTATTTATTTAATGGTATGGTCGATGCCAAGACTATGATGGTTATCCCTCAAGACCCTAATATCGGTGGTTCTATACCAGTCATTAGATCCGATGATCAAGCAGAAGGTGTTGAATTTACTTATTCAGTATGGATGTTTATTGATGATTTAGTATATCAACAAGGTCAATACAAACATGTATTCCATAAGGGAAATGATGATATTAATTTCTCTACATCCCCAATTGGTATGAATCAACCTAATAATGGTCCTGGTTTATATATTGCCCCCAACACCAACGCCTTAGTAGTGGTTATGAATACCTTTAATGATATTCAAGAAGAAGTTACTATTGAGGATATCCCTATTAATAAATGGGTATGTGTTCAAATCAGAGTTCAAAATCATCAACTCGATGTTTATATTAATGGTAAACTAGCTAAACGCCTTATTATGAAAGGTGTCCCTAAGCAAAATTATGGTGATGTATATGTTGCTATGAATGGTGGTTTCTCTGGTTATATGTCTGAATTAAGATATTTTAATTATGGTTTAGGAACTGCTGAAATTCAACGAATTGTTGATAATGGGCCTAATCTTCAAATGTCTGGTAGTCAATTGACTAATAGTATGCCAAGATAT
>Ga0210003_1004180_pt1 | contig 11504 bp, 12 predicted proteins | sample LantaG_FD_182804 | JGI IMG/M metagenome (GOLD analysis project Ga0210003, IMG submission 182804) | Deep subsurface microbial communities from Baltic Sea to uncover new lineages of life (NeLLi) - Landsort_02402 metaG (SPAdes) (version 2) | ecosystem: Environmental > Aquatic > Marine > Oceanic >...
GCATTCCTAATAATAGTAAAGGTAAAAACAAATCCAGTCAATAAAAATCCGCAAGAAATAGAGAATTTCATAGAATTGGCCTGTATAAAGCGTATACAAAGATAAAGTTCTCCCCGTGTGCCACATAGGTGACAAAAAATGCTGAAAATTGTTGAAATTATGGTATTAGGGTTGAAAGAAGGGTCAAGCGTAAGTCATTGATATAATTGACATTTTCCGTAAAATCAAGGGCTTAGGCATCAGGAGTGTCGTCTCCTTGCGAACGCTGCGCTCTCCCAGCTGAGCTAACCGCCCACACAGAAAATACAGTCTAAAATCACCCTAAAAATTTACCATTTTTTCGGCTTTTTTTCTACACTCTTATATATTTTATCTAAAGGAAAAGTCTATTCTTACTTCCTGATGAAGTTTCAAATGGAAAAACTTGAAATATATTTCTTTTGAAAGTCAATCATAGGCTGATAATCCAAATTGTCGGCTTTTTGAAGAGCTCTGACTATACGAAATATAATTTCGTAAAAACTCAAAACCTAGAACTTCCTCTGAAATTCCATAATGTGCCTATTCCTTAGCTATGCATAGTTGAAATTATTTCAGGATGCCTTTCTTTTGGAATGTTATCTTTTTCAGCTAATCTCTCTCTCATATTTCTAGCAGTTTCGCGAGTAAAAGTTATTACTGTTATTTCATAATGTCGAGAGCTATGTCGTAAGTTTGTCACAAGTTTTGTCGCAAGTTTATAATATTCTTTTTATATTAAAATAAACAAGTCTATTAGTTGCACGCTTACTTAGGTTAGTCCGTATAATTTATAAACCATCTGGTCAATTTGGCGTTCGTATTCTTTGACCTGTCTGCGAGCAGTCTCGCTCAGGCAGGCTTTTGCCTGCAGTTTGCATTTAATCACAAATTATTATTTCATAATGGCCTTTTCTTTTCGGCCCAACAAATTTTATTTTGGTATCTTTTTTTAACTCATGAATATCTCTTTCTATAGTCTTTTCATTTACTCTAAATTCTTTTGCCAATGTCATTATTGTGAAAGGTTCATTAGATTTAATTCTTTTGAGTATCAATTCTTTACGCTTACTTTTACCGACATTTTTTACCGACATTTTACCGACATTTTTTACCGACATTTTTCTTTTGCCTTTATTAACAAGTCTATTAAAAACTATGGTGAAAAATCCATTAGTGTCTATTTTAGGTACTTCAAGTCCGTATTCCTTCATCCAGTATCTCATCTTATTAATTCCTGTTCCTAATTTTTCTACGAAATCTAATCTAGCAAACAAATCTATGAAAACATGGCTTGGCTGGGGCAACTTGCAGATAATGGAGATATTGAGAAAATATTTATTTTTTATTTCATACTTAAAATCCCTATTTTAGCGGCAAAAAGTACTCTCTAAAGAATATGGTAAATAAACTTTGCGGAGATTGAACCAGAGAAAATCCTTAGAAAGCAGATTTTATGAGTAAAAAGGTCATTTTAAGCCTGCATAAAGCAGACAAATTTAAGTTAATCAATTAATTTAAATTATTTACTACAGCCAAGCCACAAATACCGTGAGGCTTTTATATAGGAATTTACACGAGATATCTATTACTTGACACTCATATTAAGTAATTCCTGGATAATCATTGATTACCCAATCTCTAAATGACCAGCTCGAAGCCTTCCACTGAATACATGGGTGTTCTTTAGATAAGCGTTTAACCATATTATCAGCATTGGGTGCCACAACCAGAATCTTTCTACATGCAGCATCAGCAAGCAATGGAGCATATGAGACGTGATCATATTTATTAAAACTATAGCCTATGACAATAATTTGAACGACAGAATGGAGAAATTCAGCTGCTTTTCTATATATAGATTTGATAAAATCTTTTTTAAGACCCTTTGCCTTGTTTGGTATAGGAGCGATTACTCGACCCAAAACATTTTTATAGCCAAAATGGAGAGCTGGTTTAAATGGTACAAAACAATTACCTAAGCGATCTGGATCAAAAATAAAATCTGGTTCCTTTTTATACTTTAACATGTCTATACCAGATTCATCCTGTCTTTTGAGATCAAAAGCGACAGAATAAACACAAAGGCTTCCATGAAGATGTATTACAGGACGAAGGCTTTTATATTTATTGATTATTTTAGCCGATGGATAGCTGACTTGAACAGGAACTCCGTATCCATCTTCTGGATTCCAGGTCCCTTCAGCAAGCAATAAAATTTCTGGAAGGGAATCATAGTTAAAAGTTAATAAAGGTGCTTTTGGAAAGTCCCTTAGAAACTTTGTATATACATTGTCTTGCTGGCTTCCTCCTTTCTTAAGATAAGGTGATATATAATAATCAGCTTCCATAAGCATATCATATAAAGTTTTAAGTGATCCTCTCTTGTCCTTATCGATACTATCTTGAAACAAATCTTCAATAGATTTATCTGGCGGCACAGTATCCATTCCAAAGCAACTTTTAATAAGCTCATTGACAAGCGGATACTTAGCTGGGCGTCCAGAAGAAAGAGCTCTTGGATTCCTAGCTTCTGAAGCAGCATCAACATTAAAACCAGCTCCAAGCAAGAATAGCAGTTGTTCTCCGGTTGATGAGTTATTCATTATTGACTATCACTACCTCGGCTCGCACTATTTATTCACTGCCTCTTTAATATTCAAAGTTTTCAAGGAAACCGATGCTTTACTCCTTCAACTCCGGCACCCAGCTCCTGCTAAAGAAAATTTTAATGGAATTGTTATAAAAATTAGTTTCCTCCACTTTCTCTTTACCTCAAGACCTACTAATTCTTTGTATTTTATCCTTGCCATCTACTTATATTATATAAATTGAAATATCTATATCAATAAATTAGAAACCCAAATAAAAAAAATCCTGGTTTTGTATTTTAGTTGGAACTTCATGTCTTGCTGTCTTTCACAAATACATAAGCCCATAATTCCTTGCCATTTACATCAAATAATTCGGACACACCCTTAAGCGATGATTTTGCACTCGTAATTAACCCTACACCACCATCAAAAATTAGCGAAATCATACATTTCAATCAATTTTTTCTTTTTATAATTATTTGATCTAAGCATTTTAAAACGTCGAATTTCTTCTTCAATCTTATATTTTTCCCATAATTTCCAGATATTTTCTTCAAGATGATATTCTTCTTCTGTATTTATTGAATTAAAAATAGCCCAAAAAGACTTACTACTCTCAGAATCTGACAATCTTTTATCTATCATTCCTTTAACCATTTCTTTTCCATATAAATTAATTACAACATCTTTCGATTTTACAATTGCATCATATTCAATTGGATTTTTTTCTTCTTCAATTATGTTTTCACTTAAAAAACAGTGAATTATCCGGCCATAAAAGTAGGTTTTTTTATTTTTTCTATATTGAACCGCATGTTGAAATTCATGGCTAATATTTATGGCTTTTATGAGTTTATCTCCTTCGATATGGGTCTTTGTAAAACGGAAGGCAAAATCAAGATCCGGATAATCATTACATGTCATGGCTAAATTAGGAAATTCATTTAGATTTGAATGTGGATATTTTATAGGAATCATAGTTGCAGATCGGTTATATAAATCAGTTAAAGGATCAAAATACATGCATCCTTTTGTATTTTCTAACTCTGGAAAATGTCCGAGAATTATTTTAGTATGTTTTTTTATCTGATTGATATCAAAATTTTTTATTCTGTTACAATGTGGGTCATATTCAAATATGGTATTCATAATTAAGATAATAAGTTTACATAATGTTTACTATGCGACACAACTGCATTCCTTACAATATCAATTCTTAAAAATATAATTATTCAAATTCAATCCTATTTATCTCATCGACACTTGCTTCGAAGTCTCCTTCTTGTCCCTCGATAACAGCCTTACCTATAAAATATCTACCTTCCCAATAATCACCCTCATATTTGCCTTCACCTTTCATCATTGAAAACCCAAACATCGCCATCGTTACTCCTGGCTTATATGTCTGCTTTTCTCCTTTTGAGGAGATTTCTATAATTTCAGCAGGAACAGAGCTTATGACAATTTTTCTCCTATCCTTTAGGGTAATTTCAATTGATTCTAATGTGACAAAATTCTTTTCTATTTCTTTTTTGAACTCCATAAACCTGATTTCGGAAAAAGAAATTATTTTTTGAATTGAAACATTATGAATATTGATACTGTAATAAATTTTGTCATCTGTTCTCTTTGGATGATCCCCAAGATACGTCCCAGGTGCCCAGTATTCGATTCTTGGCTGTTTGACAACAATAATCACTCCATCCTTTAAAGTTACAATCGCCTTTGTTTCCTTCTGCTCCGAAATTGCTGCTACTTTGAATATACTCATAAGAAGCAGAAAGGTTAGAAAATGTTTTGTTTTCATTGCTTTTTCTCCAAATAAGAAGTTTTTAATTCTTCCTTACTGTCTATTTTTTTAGTTCACTATTTAAGTAACGCCTTAAAGTAGTTACATCTACATTTAACTCATTGGCCACCTGAGAGAAACCATTTTTTTTAGTTTCTCTTTCTAAATATTTGAGCTTATATCTATGCAATCCTGACCTTTTGGCTTTTGTTCTCCTTTCAATTCCATATTCCTTCAAGCCTCGGTAAACCATATCCTTTGAACATCCTAAGATATTAACTATTTCTCTTATAGACCTAGATTCTTTGATATAAAGCTTTTTAAGAATTTTCTCGCTCGGCTTATTTCCTTTAGCAGGCCTGCCCCTTTTTACCTCAAGCCCGATAGCTTCTTTATATTTTATTCTTGCCATTAGCACCATTATTCAAAATGTGATGTGATTTAAAGTTAGAACAGAATATATTTTATTTCACCGCCTGAAAATATGATTAAGTCGCTTTTTTTATTATTATTCATATCTTGAAAAATGTAACTATTGATATTTTGTGTTTTAATATTGAATTCAGGTTTACTTTGAAAGCCATTATCCAAATTTATAAGCGGGAAAATCCTTATAGTGCCTTCATCTACAATTAGCAAATCTTTTTTTCCATCTCCATTAAAATCACCTTCGACATTTATTGGAATTCCTTTTAAAAATTTCATTTTAACTTTTTTTAACATCATTCTTTTTGAATAGCCTTCATTGAATGGTAAAATCCAAATCTCTACATCAACCCCGCCTCTTAAAAATTTATTTATAATTGATCCTAGGGAAAATCCTTTTGTAATAGGATTAATTAAAATTAAATCTTTCATTTTGTCTCCATCAACATCAACTAATAAATTATGTACCAGGGGAAGGAATGTGGTTTCAAAAGTTTGATTAGGTTTGTTGCTGTAACTTCCATCATTTTTTGCAATAAATATAGAAAAAGTACTTTTATGATGTTTCCTTAATCCCGTCTTAATATCTGTTTCAATTTTTATGAAGTCCAATAGACCATCATTGTTAATATCAGTGCAATTTGGGGATATCCAAGCACCCTGTGGATCATATATTGTAAAATCGGGAGATATGCTAAATTTGTTATCATCATTAAAAAGATATATTTTATACTCAAAAACAATAATATTTCCTTTTTGTGGAATTTTTTTCTCTGTAGGTTGCATAAGAATGAAGTCCTTCCGGGAATCTTTATTAAAATCCCAGAATAAACATCTCTGAAAAATTTTGGTATTTGAGACGAGTGCATACTTTATGTTGTTTGGCCACATTTTTTCGAAAAATCTTTCCGCGGGATTTAAGTCTTTTATGTTCCAGGGAGAATTTGTAATTATCAATCCAGGAGAAATGAAATAATTTTTTGATTCATAAGGGATTGATTGGATAAGTTTATATTTATATGAGCTATTTCTTCGGTAAATATTTAAAAAATTCTCATCCCATAAGATTAGTTCTGATATTTCATCCCCGTCTAAGTCGATAGCGAAATATTCCCTTTGTAATCTAAATCTATTTCTATAAATCGTCTTTTTCTCCACCAAAGCCTCATCCAGATAATTCCATTCTCCATTCTCTTTTTTAAGACAAGAAATACCATTTTCGTTCATTATCAGCAATTCTTTTTCATTTCCATTTATCACATTCCCAACGTCAATCGCACCAATATCATTTAATGATAGTTCTGTATATTTCGAAAATCCACTTTTGTTTTCTTGCTCAAAAATGTATATTTTGTCATTAAAAAATATCACTATGTCTTTGAGAGCATCACCGTTAATGTCTTCAAGAATTGTATTCCTAATCAAATTTTTGTCTTTCAATACATTTGGAAGAATTATTGAACCAGAAATGAAAGCCTCATTCACAGATATTATTCCACTCCCTGAACTTGCCAGAAAAAATATTAAAAGAATAGCGCAAAAAATTGTTTTCATTTAAGAATCATTGAGATAGATACAAAATTATCTTATTTCCTGTTGTTAATAATATGTCACTTTTGTTGTCATTATTGATTTCTATTGAAGTGAACTTGTCCACATATTTTGGTACGGAAATTCTAAAAACTCTACTGATATTTACTTTTTTTTCATTAAAAGTCATTAAATATATTAAAAGATTTTCTGGATTTATTCGAACACATAGATCTTTATTTCCGTCACCATTGAAATCACCAGAAAAATCAATGGGAATGTAACTTCCAATATTGGATAAGTTAGCATATTTTATTTTTAATCCCATAGAAATGTCGGGCGTTTTCGAATAACCCAGACCATTGATATATCTATAACATCTCAAAGTGTACTTTAGAATAGAATTCGTCATAATTTGAATAATACTTTCTTTTGAACCTAAGGAAACATCAGACCAAATGGATATAAAATCTAAATCTCCGTCATTTTCTAAGTCAATAAAAGGAATATGATTATTTAATATGGTGGATTTAAAAAAATAATCTGGTTTATCATTAAATTTGTTATTGATATTAAGAAATAAAAAATATTTCGCATAACGAAAGAATTTAAAATCTGAATAAAAATCGTCATTTATTTCAATTGAAATTTTATCGATCCTATTATCTCCGTTTATATCAAAAAACATGTTTTGATACTTTTCGTCAAATAAAGAAGCTAAACTGGGAAAATTTGTTTGATGCTTTGGTCTGTTGAGATTAGGAATGATGTCATAATTAAAATTAGAAGTCTTAAAAACAACTAATTTTGAAGTGAGAACCTCAGGATTAAAAAAGAGGGGCATATTGCTATTGTCTGAACAATAAAACTCGTTTTGTAATGTTCTGGAATTTAAAGAAATATCTTCTATTTTATATGCATTTTCTAACTTGCTTTTTTCTGTAGAACCATTTCCGTTATTGATATATTGATAAAAATCATTATCATGAAAGAGCAATAAATCATCCAATCCATCGCCATTCATATCAAAAGCAAAATCGGACAAGATTGGTGCGACCAGGAACAAAGTTCGTTCTATTTTTTGATTAATGAAGTATACTGGATTTTCTTTATAATGTTTTCCATCAAAATAAAAATACTTCACGCCATTTTCTGAAATTCCTAATAGTTCCGATCCAGGATAGCCAGGGTTGATATCTCCTACATCAATAAGTTCTCCGATTTGTTTATAGAAAATTCGGTCATCAGGATCTTTTTTGAAACCAAATTCGGATTGCTTATAAATATAGATGTGTCTCCCGGAAAGAATAATAATATCACTCAGCCCATCTCCATCTAAATCGGTGATTATTCCGTCTGTAACTTCTTCTGGGAAAGATAGTTCTATAACTTTCCAATCAAGGCCAAAGACGTGTCTTATGAAAAGCATGAGCATAAAAACCAAACAAATAAGATTTTTAAATTGCATTATTTAAAATTTTTCCTAGAGAAAATAAAGTACCCAATTACAAACATAAGAATCATCCAGATCCCTGGTACACCTATACAATAGAATACGTTAGGAAACCAGTTGATTTTAAACCCATCAATAAGATTCTGTGCAAGTTCAAAGGAATTCTCAATATAAGACTGAAACAAAAAATGTGAAATATCTAAGCGTTCTTTTAAAATGTCGAATATTATAATACTTCCAATACTCACTCCAATTGCCAAACCAATGTTCTTGGTTAATGTGGAAATCAGCAAACCGAAAATACAAATAGCAAAAATTGGAAATAATAACAACAAGAAACATAATGAAAAATTCAGAAATATTTCATTTTGAGTATATATTGTAATTCCGTTCTCAATATAATCTCCAAAAGTAAAATTTATCTTGGCTATTATGAACGAAGCTAGAAAAATTGTCCCTAATATCAACAACGAAAAAACCATTCCAATTACGATTTTTGAGACATAGAATTCAAATCTAGATATTGGATTAACCAGAACAGCTTGGATGGTCCCAGAAGAAGCTTCGCTGGAAATTAATAGTGATGAAAAAATTAATATTAAAATAACTCCAAACATGTTAATGATTGTCCGTGAAGAAATGAGGAGAAATAAATAACCTGAACCTATCTCTGAGCGTTCAATAAATAAATAATTGGTTCCAATCCTACCAAGGACTATCATAACAACGACACAGAAAATAGAAAAATAGGTGATTTTTTGTCTAACCAGTTTATAGAATTCGTTATGACTTAGTTTTAATATTCTTTTTATCATATTGCTAAATCAGTCTTTCAACTCAAGAAAAAGTTCCTGAAGTGTGCGTTTGCTCATTTTAATTTCATAAACTTTATAACCTTTTCTAACTAAATATTGATTAAGTTCTGCTGAAGATGAATTAGAAAGCATCACTTTAACAGTATTGGAACTGAGTTTTACGAGTTTTCTTAAACCTTTAAAGGACTTTAAAGTAGAATAAGCTTCGTTAAAAGGCTCTATCTGAAGAGTAAAGGAGTTTTCAATAGGCTTTAATAGTGCATCGACCTGTTCACAGAAAATTGCTTTGCCTTTATCTATTAGAAGAGCCCTATCACAAATTGCTTCTATGTCATGAAGTAAATTACTTGATATTATGACGGATTTGCTTTCATTTTTTGATAAGGATTTTATTAAATCAAGGGTAATTTGTCTCCCCTTCGGATCCAAGCCACTTGTTGGCTCATCTAAAATGAGGATTTTAGGATTACCTAATAAAGCACAAGCAATACCCAGTCTTTTTTTCATTCCGGAGGAGTAATTTTTTACTTTTGTCTTTGCCCAATTAGCCATTTCCAATTTTTCTAAGGTCGAATATATTTCTCCTTTTTTAACCATTTTTACGCGACTCAATAACTTTAAATTTTCCAATCCAGAAAGGTAACCATAGAAGCTTGGGACTTCAACCAATACTCCCAAATTTTTTACTGCTTTAATAAAACTCTTTCTCAAATCACAGGAGAAAATTTTCACCTCTCCTTCATCTGCTCTAACTAGACCAGTTAGAATTGCAAGAGTCGTGCTTTTCCCGGCCCCATTTGGACCCAATAATCCGAAAATTTCCCCTGATTTCAATTCAAAACTCAGATTATTGACAGCTGTAATATCTTGGAATTTTTTCTTAATATTTTTGACTTGAAGAACAACATCTGAATCTCTATCCATTTTTTTATACATTAGAAATTCAAATCATATATTTTCGAAATCAGACACCTTCTATAAATATAATAAATTTAACGGATGGAATTACAGAATAGAAACATCCCTTAATTAATCCTTCTAGCAATCTAGATTATTCTATAAGTTGTAATGAGCTTAAATTACTATTTTAAAAAGAAAACAGTTATAGATCCTTTCCTTTCTGATATGAGATAAGAATTTTTAAAAGGGTTTTTGTCTCGAAAATTTATATTTTGATACGCTTGATTAAATCCTTTTAATTCAAACCTTTTTGAACTTAATTAAACTCAAATTCCACATCATAATCTACATACGCTTTTATTTCTGAGCCTGCTGTAATTACTCCATGTTCTCCTTTTATTAAGAATAGTCCGAGTATACAAAGAACAAGACCTACTATAAGTGCAGTTGTTTCTTTTCCTTTTCCTTCTCTTGTAAGTGTAGCTCTAAGAGGTACATTTTTTCCATCTACACCCACGACGCTTTTCACAGCAATCGAAATTTTTCCTGGCTTCCCAATGACACCTTTTTTTTCCACAGCGGATACCTCTCCTCTAACACTTGATCCAGTTTCAATTACTGTTTTGCCATCAACTTTAACCTCTCTTATTACAACAAGATCCACTGGATCTCCTACGTTTGCAATGTCCGTGCTTATGCTTTTTTCTAAACTAAGTATTACTGGTGTTCCTGCTCTCAAAATCACTTTTTCAGCAATAGTTGTTGCCGAAAAACTAAAGTTTATGAGTAACATAGACCACAATGAAAGCACTAATCCCAGCGTAAACAATAGTTTCGATCTTCTAATAATCATTTTGCCTCCTCAAGATAAATTGTTCACGGTTGACATCTTAATCAAAATGTTTGCTTTTTAACTAATCTATTCCCACCTCCTTTTTTGATAGATTTTTTTATAAGAATTACTAGTCTAAAATATAATGGATAGAAAATTGATCCAATTCCAAGACCAAAAAGAAAGCCAGTGACAAATCTCAACAAATTATCACTTTGTCTTAATCCTATTGACTGAGTTATTCCATCAATTAAAAGCGGAATCATAAAAATAGTTGAGACTTTCAAATTGATCTTAATTTTCGCTTTTATTCCTAAATAAATTCCAATAAGAAAAATTCCTAGATAAATACCAAAACAACGACTGCATAATCCCATATTGCTTCCAAAGATCCATAGACATCTAGATGGCAATTGATGGCAGAAATTTCTTAATATTGAATAAAAATAATAAGATGCAGGAATCATTTTTGATTCTAGAAAAGGAGCTAAAACACTATCTAATAAAATGAGAAACAGAATTACATAAACAGGCAGGAAAATTTTCCAATGTTTAATTCCATTTTTTGATGAGTTAAAGCATAATTGCATCATTAAAAACGATAAACAATTAGTTTGAACTTGATAATTCTATTTCTTATTGCTTTTAATTTATTGTTGTTTGCAAAAAATAAAACCTCCCTTCCACATAATTTTATGTAACACCAAAAAATTCTCATGTCAAGGAAAAACTATTAATTTGTCAAAGCAAAATAAAAATGTCCGGTTCTTAGCAACTTGAAAATGTCCGGTTCTTAGCAACTTGAAAATGATATTTTTGTCTTACTATTCTAGATTAGTTGTGTATTATAAAAGCACTAATGCACTTTTAACTAAATACAAAATAACACTATAAAGTTACTCCATGAATCATGCTAAGTCATTTGTTTAATAAATCCCCAATAAAAATACTTCCCCCTATCTTAGGATTCGAAGTCCAACATTATATTCCAGTATAGATATCTCCCCGTGTGCCACATAGGTGACAAAAAATGCTGAAAATTGTTGAAATTAGGGTATCAGGGTTGAAAGAAGGGTCAAGCGTAAGTCATTGATATAATTGGCATTTCCCGTAAAATCAAGGGCTTAGGCATCAGGAGTGTCGTCTC
>Ga0210003_1004181_pt1 | contig 11504 bp, 5 predicted proteins | sample LantaG_FD_182804 | JGI IMG/M metagenome (GOLD analysis project Ga0210003, IMG submission 182804) | Deep subsurface microbial communities from Baltic Sea to uncover new lineages of life (NeLLi) - Landsort_02402 metaG (SPAdes) (version 2) | ecosystem: Environmental > Aquatic > Marine > Oceanic >...
CGACATGACATTTGAAGCAAGACCACTCGGAACACATCCTATCAGAATGATTCCTGCTGCTATTTCGGGCGGGAAGCTAAAAATATTTGCAATGGTCAGACCCACCAGCGGCATGATGGTAAACTGCAGGAAAACCCCTATAATGACCCCTTTAGGCATTTTTATCACACCTGCGAAATCAGCGAAGCTCATCTGCGAACCCATACCAAACATGATAATCTGCAGAAGAGGCACTATCAGCAGCTTAAGCTGAAAATCACCTATCGATGTAAAATACTGGGGGTAAAACATTGAGGCTGTTACGGCAGTAAATATCCATAAAGTATATGAAAACCCCTTCAGCTTCTCAGATCCCCTCACTCCTGTTGCCAGGGCAATAAAACCCGCAATCAGGAAAATCCCTGTCATGAAATTATTATCACACAGATGTGATATTCCTGAACCAATAAAAAAAATAAGCGATACGAACAGTAAATATTTGTAAATACCTTTTTGCATCACGGCTTAAAATATTTTTAATTAACTTGACTGTTTAAAGATAACAGGATTCTGTCGAAAAAAAACACACCGAGTTATGGATCAAAAAGAAACATTGCAGCCTTGTGAGGTTGTCACCAAATTGCTGCAGGAAGATAACAGGATTGAGCTGACCAGGTTCATGGAATCACTTCCGACAAGTGAAGTGGTATATCTTATGAGCAAGCTTGCCAGGAAAGACCAGCATAGATTGCTGTTAATGATCAATCCTGAAGAGGCAGCAGATGTTATTGAAGAGCTGCCCGAATCGCAGGCTGCCGATATAATCGAAGAAATGGATGCCGGAAGTGCAGCTGCCATTATCAATGAAATGACGAGCGATAACCGTGCTGACCTTCTCAACGAAATGCTCGAAGAAGATGCAGAGGCGATTCTTACACAGATGCATCCTGATGAAGCTGCTGAGGTCAGAAAAATGATCGAATATGATCCTGAAACTGCCGGTGGATTGATGCTGACGGAGTATATTGCCTACAATGAATCATTAACTGTAAAGGATGCAATTGAAGATCTCAGGGCAAACTCTGAAAAATACAAGAACTATCATGTCAGGTATATTTATGTAGTATCGGGAAATAACCTGTTTGTCGGGGTTTTACAGATGCAGGATCTGTTACTGAGTAATCCCAGAAAGAGACTTTCTGAGATAGTTATTAAAGAAGAAGTAATGGCTGTTAACGTGGATACTCCTCTGGAAAAACTGGATGATTTATTTGATACATATAATTTCTACGGGTTTCCGGTTATTGATGATCAGAACCAGCTAATAGGTGTTGTAATAAGGAACGATGTACTTGAAGCTGTGAATGAAAGGAGTGCCTTTGAACACCTTGAAACCCAGGGTATTGTTGGAGGGGATGAATTAAGGACCATGCCTGTTTTACTCAGGTCACGGCGGCGCCTCTCCTGGTTGTCAATTAATATTGTGCTTAATTTGATCGCTGCCAGTGTAATCGCATTTTATCAGGAAACTCTTAGTGCGGTTATTGCCCTTGCCGTTTTTCTTCCCATAATATCTGATATGAGCGGATGTACGGGAAACCAGGCTGTTGCGGTTAGTATGCGTGAGCTTTCTCTTGGTACCGTAAGGCCTGGTGAGGTATTCAGGGTCTGGATACAGGAGATATCCGTCGGAATAATAAATGGCCTGGTACTCGGAATCCTGATCGGGGCTGCTGCATATCTCTGGAAAGGAAATATCTACCTGGGTATTGTGGTTGGGGGGGCCCTGACAATAAACACATTAATAGCGGTTTCTATAGGAGGTACGGTTCCCCTGATTCTTAAAAAGATGAACATTGATCCGGCTCTTGCATCAGGACCAATCTTAACGACCATTACCGATATGGTCGGATTCTTTCTTGCCCTGAGCTTTGCTACAATGGCCTTACATCATATTTCATGAACCTGATAAATCCATTATGCCATCCAGGGGCGCCTGCGCTCTTTCGCCTCAGCCAGTGCCTCAAGTGCAATATTAACATCATCAACAATCTGGAAATCATACATTCCCAGGCATATAAAATCAGCACCGTTTGTAAATGCATATTTTAATCCCTCTTCTGGCGGGATCGCACCTGCAGCAAGGACTTTAAAGGCGATCCACGGCTCTTTAAGTGTTTCCATGAATCTTATTGTCTCTTGCGGATCGTAGTCAAACATGTTATCTCTCCATGGAGAATCGGGATGTGCTGACCAGTAGTTATGGCTATGGCATGTTTTAACCCAGAAATCGGGTTTAAGTTCATATTCAACACATTTCTTTATAGCCTCTATTCTATGAGCACCAATACCTGCCGGTTTACCATTTCTGCGAATCTCTTCAAGTCCTTTACGGATAAGTTCCATCCGTTGTTCCACAGTTCTATTTTCAGGATCTTCCCAGTTTTCATCAGTCCATCGGTCAGTGATTTCTCCCTGGCAGTAAAGAGCATCGGAACCAACACTCAGCGACATTGCTATACCTTCCTGAAAGTCGAGGGCAATACCGCAATCGGATATGAACTTCAGTTTCCCTTTGAATTCATGCTTATATTTCTGATATATCCTTCCAAGCTGTGGATTTGTTATTATTGCATTTATCCCGCATTTTTCGGCGAGGGCCATTGTTTGCATCACCTTTTCATCGGTGTGGTAAGTCTTTACCAGTTTTGACACATAAATAAGGTCGCGGGCATGAGCCCAGCCCCCGATAAGGTTACCGCCCATTATCAGCCTGCTTAGCTCGAATTGTGCCGGTTTTCCGTTTATATCCGCATAATTTATTACAGCTTTCGGAACTTCTTCTTTCAGTTCTTGAAGAGTGGAGTAATTGAACTGCAGAAGTGTTGCCCCTGAGTTAGCATCAATACCCTCTACCTTTAACAGTTTTTCTTCAAAGCTATCCCACTTCCTTTTTCGGTATAATGCATAGGCAAAAATCCCTAAAGCCGGTACTGTGACAAGATCTTTAAGGATTTCCCGTCTCCCTCTTGCTTTTGCCTCGTCCGGTGGCATATCCGGAACAGGTCTACGTGCTTTTTCATCTTTCCACCGCCTGTACAATCTGTCAAAACCGAATTGCCAATCTCTTGAGATGAAAACAAAGCCGATCAGCAGGAAGAATTCGATCAGTGTTTTATTCACCCACAGGTAACTTCCCTCGACCGGAACACTTATAGTATATCCCGGTATCGGGGGATATGCAACAAAATAGAAGAAAAGCATTATGGCTCCCGCAATGCTTGACCAGCGGGTAAATACGCCGAGTATAAGCCCCAGCCCAACAAGAATCAAACCCCAGATATTAAGAAAATCGACAGCTGAGGTCATAGCGGTGCTTTCAGCCATCCAATGGAAAATAGGGGCAAAAATCCACCTTGATCCGGCCAGGTAAGGTGCAGAACTCCATCCGCCTTCAATGATCTTTGAAATCCCTTCATATAAAAAGTGCCATCCTATGGCAATCCGGATTATTGTCAGGGCCCAGGAGGTTACCTGGTTAATCTTTGTTTTGGATTTTATATTCATGTTATATCAGTTATGATTATTTATTCTTTTTTCCTGTTTGTATACTTACCAATAATTTTTTCCAGATCGCTGCGATTTATCGGTTTGGATATATAATCATTACAACCTGCTTCAATTGCCAAATCGCTATCACCTTCCAGCGCATAGGCAGTCTGGGCAATAACAGGTATTGATTTATTGAACTCTCTGATCTGCTTTACTGCCTCCAGTCCGTTTATCCCTGGCATTCTCAGATCCATGAGTATCAGTGATAGATCAGGATTTTCTCTGGCAGCTTTAATGGTATCATATCCATTTGTTGTATGCAGGAAAGTTATTCCCTTACCTGAAAGCATTTTCTCAAGGTACAAATAGCTTGCAAAGTCATCTTCGGCTATCAGTATAGTAAGCTTCTCTTCAGATATCTTAAATATACTTTCGTCTGCTTCCTGATCTTTCTTTCTTTCATCTCCTTTACAATAGGGTATTGAGAACCGGAAAGTACTTCCTTTTCCTGGTTCTGACTGCACATTGATCTCTCCTTGCAGCATCTCAACATATGCTTTGACTATTGATAAACCCAGGCCTGATCCTTCATGTGGCCGTGATAATGTATTATCACCCTGAACAAACCTGTCAAATACATTATTCAACCTTTCAGGGGGGATACCAACACCAGTGTCTTTAACATAGAAAACAATATTATTATCTTCTAGTCCGCATCCAAATTCAATCGATCCTGCCTGGGTATACTTAATTGCATTTTTAATAAGGTTTGAGATAATACTCTCAAGCTTAATTCTGTCGGTTTGAAAAGACTTAAAATCATCCGGCAGGTTGTTGGAGATGATATAATTCAAGCCTGTCTGATCGGTTTGCTGTTTGAAGAATCCATGAAAATAGGCTAAAAGTTCTGCCATATTCACCGATGAAAAATGAACTTTGAGCTCACCCGTTTCAATTTTCGATATTTCAATAATATCATTAATAGTATCCAGCAGTCTTCGCCCGCTCTGAGTAACTATATCTATATATGCAATCTTGTTTTCCTTGGTTAGATCAGGTTCTTTCAAGAGATCAAGAAAACCAAGGATACCATTCATTGGAGTACGTATCTCATGGCTCATATTTGCCAGGAAGGCAGATTTAAGACGATCGCTCTCTTCAGCTTTCTCTTTAGCTCTAATAAGTCTCTGCTCTTTTTCAAGTCTCTCTTTCACATTTATTATTGATTGTGCATAAACCTGAAAAAGCTGTTGTTCAAACTCAGTGCAAATATGCTTATGCGTCATTAATGTAAAGCCGACAAACCCCAGACATTTATCATCACTCATAAGAGGTATCGTCACCATACTGATAACATTCTCTTGTTCGAGCAGATCACGAAATCTGCCGGCAGGTATTTCCGAAACATCATCTACTTTAACAATCTCTCCTTTACTATGTATATCAAAAACCTCAGGATAATCATCAATCTTAAATACCCGTCTTGAATCTACTACCGGTTCAATACCTTCCTTGCACCATTCAAAGGCAAGAGTAGAAGTATAAAGGTCTAAATCATATTCAAAAATAAAAGAGCGGTCGGCATCAAAAAACTCTCCTATTCTGATCAAAGACTGGTTAATTGCAGGTTCAATCTCATTTACAGGAAGATTGATAAATCCGGATGACAGATCAACCAGAAATTTCCTCAAGTCAGCCATATACTGCAGCTGAATCTGAGTAAGTCTTTTTTCTGTTACGTTTTTACCATAAATTGAAGCTCCAACAACTTTTCCATCTACTACAATGGGATTCATAGATACTTCTATGTAAAAAGAAGTATCTATGACATCCAGTTTCTCTTCGAAATTGAAGTGTTCATTCCTGAAAGTCCTTTCATATCTTTCTTTCCATATTTCTCTCAATTCATCTGGAACAGTATCGAGAATATTAATTCCCGGGGCAAGACGAACTCCAAAAGAATTCATAAAAGCATTGATAAAAACCTCATTAACATACTGGATCACATAATTTCTGTCGACTGACCATATACTTTCAAGAGTGTTTTCGATTATAGCTTTCAGGTTAGCTTCACTTTTCTTAAGTGCAATTTCCGAACGTTTACTTTCTGTAATATCTTCCAGTATACCATCGAAATATTCCGGATTTCCCTCCTTATCAAATAAAAGCCGGCTGTTATCCTTAGCCCATATCAGCTTACCGTTTTTTTTCTTAAGTTGGAATTCGGACTGTATTACTCCTGATGCCTTCTTGGATTTAAAAATCTGACCTTCACGATCAGCCGGATTTGCATAAAGCTGGCTGACATTTAGTTTCAACAGTTCCTCAGCAGAATTATAATCCAAGATTTTTACAAGTGCGGGATTTGAGTAAACAAACTGACCATCTGTTGTGGTTCTGTAAGCCCCGACAGGTATCTGATCAGTAAGTGACCTGTATTTATCCTCACTTTCCCTAAGGGCTTCAAGTACCTGATATCGTTCAGTAATATCCCTTGCCATGGCGAATACTACTTCCTTTCCGAAGTACATTCCCTTGTTCAGAACGATCTCTTTAGGAAATTCTTCGCCGTTTTTGCGTTTCCCCCACCATTCAAACCTTTGCGGTTCTCCCTTGAAAGCTTTCCTGACATATTCAAGTGTCTTCTTAAGGTCATTTCGTCCAGATGTACCAAGTTTTTCAGGTGTAAATCCTACCAGTTCCTCACGATCATAACCATACATTTTTGTTGCTGATGGATTTACATCAAGAAAAACACCATTTTCATCCTGGATATATATAGCATCTGTAGCATGTTCAAAAATACTTCTGTAGCTTGATTCACTCTCAGCCAGTGCAGCGTTCATTGCAGCAAGCTGCCGGGTTTCGGATAAATATTTTCCATTCTTTTCCGGTTCCTTATGCTTCTCTTTCATTTCCCTGCCTCCATTGTTAATACTCCTTTATATAATTCACCGGCAAGATCCAGTGGTTTTTTCATTTTACTAGAGAAGGAATACATTCCTAATCTTAGCCATCAAGAGGCACATTGTCTTGAATCATTTAACTGTTAAATCCCCTTTAAGTCTGAAATCTACAGACGATGCTCCGATAGAGATTTTTACACTTCCCGGTTCCAGGACAAATGAATCTCTGTCAGTATCCCAGTATGTCAGATCACTTGCTTTAAGAGGAATAATAACACTTGTCGTCTCTCCTTTCTTTATAAAGACCCTGCTATAACCTTTCAGGGCTATTGCAGGGCGTTCGACTTTCGAACCAGGGAAGCTCACGTAAAGCTGAGCTACCTCATCGCTGTCGTAATTTCCTGTATTTCTGATGCTAAAGCTGATATTAACTGTCTGGTTCTCCGACAATCTCTTCTTTTCTATATTTAAGCCGCTGTATTCAAAGCTTGTATATGAAAGACCGTAACCGAACGGGAACAGAGGATCATGTTTGAAATACATATATGTTCTTCCGTTTCGTATATTATAATCGAGTATCGGAGGCAGCTGGTCTATTGAGGTCACCCAGGTCTGGACCAAGCGTCCTGCCGGGCTCACCTTACCGAAGATTACATTGGCCATGGCGCTTCCTGTCTCCTGGCTCGACTGGCTTATATGCAAAATTGCCGGCACATGTTCCTTTGACCAGTTTATCGCGTATGGAAAGCTGGAAACCATCACCAGTATTGTTTTTGGATTGGCAGCCAGTACAAGTTTTACCAGGTCCTCCTGCTCAATTGAAATAGCCTGGCGGTCAACATCTTCTCGTCCATCACTGGGAACATGGTTTTGGCCCCAGCCGAGACCATAGCTTAACGGGTGATTACCTATACAAACAACTGTAACATCACACTCTTTAGCTGCAATGACTGCCGAATCAGCCTTATTGCTTGATGCATACCGTACAATCACATCATCTCCGAGGGCTTTTCTAATACCTTTTAAGATACTGATATTATAGGGTGGAGTACCTGAATACCAGTCTGATATAACAGAGTTAGCCACAGGACCTATAACTGCGACAGATTTTATTTTATCCTTATCAAGAGGAAGCAGCATATTTTCATTTTTCAGCAGGGTTATTGATTTTTCAGTAGCTAACCTTGCAAGCTCCCAGGCCTCCTGTTTCGTCCATGGTGCCACAGTATCAGTGACCCCAATATCCGAATAGGGATTTTTTATGGGATTATCGAGTAATCCAAGCTTCAGGAGGATCCTTAAATTTCCATATATTGCCTCCCCGATCTCCTTTTCGGAAATAAGTTTCTTTTCGAGAGCCTCATTTACAGAAGATCTGTAATCGTCGAGGAACATTGTTATCCCCGCCTTTATGCATTCCGCAGCAGCCACTGGAAGAGAGGGATAGTATGCATGCGTGGTAAGCAGCTGTTTAAAAGCTCCTCCATCAGTTGTAATAATACCGCGTAATCCCCAGTCATTCATGGTAACCTCACGCAACACAGGATGAACTGTACAGGGGATTCCGTTATATTTGTTATAAGCCGCCATGAATGCCTGAGATCCGCCCTCAGTAACACCTTTATAAAATGCATAGGCATAATACTCACGGAACAGTCTTTCATCGAAGTCGGAACTGTTATATGTTCTGTTGTTTTCATTGCTGTTAGCCAGGAAGTGCTTCATAAGTGAAGCTGTTTTCCAGTAGACAGGGTCATCACCCTGTAGTCCTTTTACATAAGCGGTTACAAGTGATCCGTTAAGAAAGGGGTCCTCTCCATAACACTCTTCTGTTCTGCCCCATCGTATGTCACGTCCTATGTCGGCATTTGGGGCAAAAACTATCATCCCGGCAGTGCCAAATTTAGTATTCTGTGCCAGGTAGCGGCATTCAGCAGCTTCCCAGTCGGCAATCTTTTTTAATAGCTCCGGATCCCATGTATGTGCCAGACCGATAGCCTGTGGGAATGTTGTTGTAGGAGAAGCTTTTGGACCTTTTACAGCCCAGTTTGCCGGTCCGCTGTAAGCCAGTCCATGCAATCCTTCGATAACACGAGTTCCCTTAACTCCAAGGCGGGGGACTGATATCCAGGAAGAAAGGCAGCTGACTTTTTCTTCAAGAGTCATCAACGAAATAAAATTCTTAATACGAAGATCTTCCTGCAGATTTGGATCCTGAAAAGGATATGTTTGTCCGTATGTGAATATTGGCATAAATGCCAGACAAACAAACAGGTAGCTAGTTAGATTGATTGGCCTTTTCATCATATAATAATTTATTTCAGTGGTATGATAGCTTGCCCCGCCCTGGCGGGGGAACCTCCATGTATCTGATTATTAACCTATTGTGTTTTTGTATTCTAATACATGGAGGTTTCATAATTTTTCTGTATCAAAACAGAAAAATAACTAAATATTTCCAATCGACAATAAATAGTTGATTTTAACTCATTAGCAAACCGGACAGGGTTTTCAGTTTGCCGGGAGGATATTTTTAATTTATCCTGATTGTTTTCTTTAAGGATATTTTATCACCCTGTGCCGTAATTCCCTGGATATCTAACACATAATCGCCTGGCAGATCTGAGGCGCAGAATTCGACCAATATTTTATTGCTTGTTTCCTTTTTAACAGAGGGATTCCAGTAGAGTGTATTTCTGAAATCCGGTATTCTGTTCTGCTTAGATTCCCGTGCTGCATAATCGGGTGATAAGAAAGCATTAACAGGTTCGGTTACCCTGTATGGTAGTCTTATAGCATGGTCAGGCAAAGCTACATTACTAAAATCTCCCGCTTCAGTTATTAAATTAATAATCCCGAAAAATAAATAATCACCAATAAAATAGACATCCTTCACAACATCAATTTTTTCTACAAGATCAGGATCCAGGTTGGCAATAAGCGCAGGATCATTGATCAGTACGCCATCAATAAAAAGACCGGGTGGTTTGTTATATGTTCTGTTCTCCACAAAATCATATATTGAAATCTCATATTCTGATTTTTTCTTTCTCATAGAAATCCCCGGAAGAAGTTCAAAGAAAACTTCCTGCATTACCGGGAGTTTAATATAATCATCCATAACCAGTTCTATATCGGGTTTCCCATAGAATCGTTTTATCGTACGAAGGGCAATGGTATCTTTTAAAGTGTTTCCTATATGTGATGTTCCATAAATTTTAGCGACCTGGTAGTGTGCACTCAGGTCAGATACATACGCCGGCGTTTCTCTGTTGGAAAAATCCGTCCCTGCAAATGGATAAACAACTTCTGAAAATGATGGTTCCATTTTTATGGAATTGTTCCGGATCACCTTTTCGGGCTGAATAACCAAATCGCTAACCCCTTCCATAACCGGGATGTCAAATACGAATTTACCTGTTATATCGGTTAATGCATATTGCAAAGAAGCTGTTTTCGAGGGAGTTGAGAGGAAAATATATTCATCGGCAACTCCTTTCAGAGTACTTCTGTTTACCAGGCTTCCTGTCAAAAAATGATTCTCTTTTTCAATCCCGTATTTGTATGAGGGAATATCATCAAATAAAATAACATTCCAGTCTATCCAGTTGCTTTTCAGGGTTGAAAGGAACTGGTTCAGTATCCCGGGATTTATTTCGTCAAGTTTTTTGTTTTTTATATTATCAGGAATAATCCCGAATTCCGTTCCGAAAACCATGTAATTATCAATATCACCAGAGTTAAATCCTCCATTCTCAGGAACTACTGAAAGGCTCAGGTTAACCAGTTCAGTTGACGGCACTATTTCTGTATTAATACTTATGTCAAGTGATATTTTATCTCTTCTCTCATATTCACCAGAAGTATTAACTGTAAGATATTTGTTGTTTTTAGCCGGTGTATAAATAAATTTCTCAAAAACCGGTTCTCCTGTCGCCTCAATAAGAGTGATATGATTTATACCATGTAAGATGTTCTGCCCTGGGATATTTACGGTGGTATTATCACTTGATATCCTCACTGTATTTTTAAAGTTTATAATACCATGAGTCTGCATTATCAGATAATACACATTACCATACCGTGACCGGAATACATCATTTGTATGTATCGCAACCTCCAGGTCTCCTGATCCGTTCCTTTTTGTTTCCAGGGTAAATTCATCATCGGATAGCCGTATTACTCTTCTTGTTACAGGGCTTTCCGGTGTTATGTTTTTATAGCCTGGTTTAACCTTAAAGGCGCGGCTGCTGAATGTATTATATATGTTTATATCCTTCATAAAGCAATTTGCCGGAAGGAAGTTCTTCATCCAGTTTGTATAGGCTCTTAATGTATAATTGCCTGAGCTTAAAGAGTCTGGCAGGACAACCTGTCCGGGACCACACCCATTCTCAACCATGATTCTTTTCTGCAACACCGGATTATTATACCTGTTCATCAGCTCTATATAAACGATCCTGCTGTAAGGCGAAGGTTTGGAACTTTGTCTGTCAACCAAATAAACATTAAACCACATTTCTTCTCCGGCAATGTAACCTTCCCTGTCGGTATGAATATAGATTTCCTCCCTGGGAACAGACTTAACATACTCATCGAACTTGCCTGTGATATAATCAAGGCTTACAACACGTCCCTGTCCAAAACTGGATATAGTATACAGGACGCAAAAAAGAGTAAAAAGAACCTTTTTAAAATTGTGAATCATTTAACGCTATATTCAGATTATCATTTATTATTCTTCATCTCTCCAGAATGAGGGTTCTTCATTGGTACCCCTAATTGTACAGTCGGCACAACCCTTAAATATTGTATATACTTTGTAAGGGTTGATGAAATCAAATGAATTGTCAATTATGAGCCAATATGATACTCCAATTCCGTCGGGTGCTGGTCCATGTCCGAATACTGTATCGGAGGGACATTGGTCATACAGATATGCCAGACCTGCAAAATTATCTTCTATGAAGATCCTTTTTGAGGTCTTTGCGGATACACTGAAATACCCCAGTACCTGCTCGGATGGATCTTCTATACAGTAAATATTACCGGGTATTGAAACAGGAG
>Ga0210003_1004183_pt1 | contig 11501 bp, 11 predicted proteins | sample LantaG_FD_182804 | JGI IMG/M metagenome (GOLD analysis project Ga0210003, IMG submission 182804) | Deep subsurface microbial communities from Baltic Sea to uncover new lineages of life (NeLLi) - Landsort_02402 metaG (SPAdes) (version 2) | ecosystem: Environmental > Aquatic > Marine > Oceanic >...
AAAATAGGCAATCTTCATTCCTTCACCTCATTTAACTGATTAATTAAACTGGCCATATAGCCGGCTCCAAAACCGTTGTCTATATTTACTACCGCTAAACCGGGGGCACAACTGTTAAGCATGGTTAGTAATGCAGATAATCCTTGGAAGCTTGCCCCGTAACCTATGCTGGTGGGAACGGCAATTATAGGTTTGTCTACCAATCCTCCTACCACGCTGGGTAGAGCCCCCTCCATTCCCGCTGCCACGATTAAAACATTGGCTGCTAACAATTTTTTTGAATTGGTTAAAAGTCGATGAAGGCCTGCTACTCCAACATCGTAAAGGCGTTCCACTCTATTGCCCATCAACTCAGCAATAACTGCGGCTTCTTCAGCTACCGGAATATCGGCAGTGCCGCCGCTGACCACTAAAATAAATTTAGAGCTAACTTTCTTCTTTTCTTCTACTGCTACAATTCTGGCCTCTTTAAAGTAAGTTACTCCCGGAATAATCTTTTTAATCTCCTTATATACCTCGGAAGCAGCCCGGGTTGCTACAATTTTCCCTTTGGTTTCTTTTATTCGTTTTGCAATTTTAGTTATCTGCTCTAAAGTTTTACCCTGACAAAAAATAACTTCCGGAAACCCTTTTCTTAAATGTCTCTGATTGTCTATTTTGGCAAAACCCAGGTCATCATAAGGAAAATGCTTTAACTTCTCTAACGCTTCTTTTATTTCTATTTGACCGGATTTATTCGGTATCCTTGCTCTCTAAATATATGTTTAACCTTATGAATTTTATGTTTTATCTCTTGTAATTTTTTACTTCTTTATCAAAAAATACTTTTCTTAGAACATATTATTCATACAATATTATAAAATTATAATACAGAATTTTACATTCTGTATTATGATTTTCTCCTTAATATTTTTATAATATTCTAAATAACCCATTCGTATAATTTTGTAATTTATTTATTTTTAGATAAATTATAAGCAACATTAATTATCATATCTTCTTGCCCGCCAACAACTCTTCTCTTGCCAAGTTCCATAAGAACATCACGCGAATCAACTTTATATTTTTCAGCAGCTCTGAGGGTATGTAAAAGAAAACTTGAATAAACCCCCGCATAACCAAGAGACAATGATGCTTTATCTATTACCTGAGGTCGCTGCATAATAGGTCGCACAACATCCTCAGCTGCATCCATAATTTTATATAAATCAACATTTGTCTCATAGCCAAGTTTCTCTAAAACCGCTACCAACACTTCTATTGCGGTATTTCCTGCGCCAGCTCCTAAGCCGCATAAAGTACCATCAACAACAGTTGCTCCCTCTTGTATAGCAGTAATAGTATTACTAAGAGCCAATCCAAGATTATTATGGGCATGAAAGCCAACTTCTACATTTAGCTTTTGCTTTAATAAACCCACCCTGGATTTTACATCTTCAGGAAGCATTGCTCCAGCTGAATCCACTACGTAAACAACATCAGCACCATAGCTTTCCATAAGTTTTGCTTGTTCTAATACTTTCTCTGGTTTCTCCATGTGTGCAAGCATTAAAAATGTAATTACTTCTAAGCCCATTTCTTTTGCCATTTGTATATGCTGTTGTGAAATATCAGCTTCAGTAACATGAGTAGCTATTCGAGCAATCTTTGCACCATTCTCAATAGCATTCTTTAAATCTACCCGGGTACCGATACCAGGTAGTAGAAGAACTGCTATTTTACTTTTTTTAACAACTTTATTAGCAACCTTTAATCTTTCTTCGTCTGAATATTTTGCAAATCCATAATTAATAGAAGAACCTCCAAGACCATCGCCATGCGAAATTTCAATACCATATACTCCCGTATCATCTAAGGCAGATGCTATTTTAGAAATATTATCTAATGTATATTGATGTCTAACTGCATGACTACCATCACGCAATGTAGTATCTATTATGCGTATTTTATTTTTCATTATTTTTTACCTCTTTTTCTTTAATCAATTTTTCTGCAATTATTTCACCAATAGCTACAGCAGCTGAAGTTTCAATATCAAGGTTTCCAGCGTAATCTGGTAAAAAATCACCAGCACCTTTTACTTCCGTACCAACTGTAACCATATTACCATCAAAAAGTGGACCCAAAAGTATTTTATAACCTGGAACATATTGTTGAACTTTTTTAGCCATTTCTTTAATTGATTTGGTTATGGCTTCTTTGTCTACTTTATTATCTTCAAGAATAACAAATATAGTATTTCTCATCATAATAGGAGGCTCTGCCGGGTTAAGTATTATAATTGCCTTTCCTTTTTTGGCACCGCCTACAATTTCTATCCCTCTTGCTGTAGTTTGAGTAAATTCATCAATGCTTTGTCTTGTCCCTGGGCCAGCACTTTTGCTGGCAATAGTAGCTACAATTTCACCGTAACTGACTTTAGCTACCTGTGAAATTGCAGCAATCATAGGAATAGTAGCTTGACCCCCACAAGTTATTAAGTTTATATTTGGTTCATTAATATATTGTTTTAAATTCACAACCGGGGAAACATAAGGTCCAATAGCTGCGGGAGTTAAATCTATTGCAATAACACCCTCTTCTTTAAGTACTGGCCAACTACTCTTATGACCTCTTGCTGTAGTAGCATCAAAAACTATTTGGATGCCTTTACCTTTAATCGCATTAACTCCCATGGGTGAGACATCTATTCCTAATTTCTCTGCCCTCTCCAAGCCTTTAGATACACGTCTTCCAATTATCAATTTTAAATTCATATATTTTGAACGTTTCTGAATCTTGTAAATAAGATCTGTCCCAATATTCCCCGGACCAATTATTGCAACATCAACTCTTTCATTCATTATAAAATCTCCTTTTATTATTGCTTATTATTTATTTGTATCACCTATTTTTTTTATGTATTATATGTTAATCAAAAGAGACGCCTACACTACCAAAATTACCAAAATCTGCAGTAATGCAATCCCCTTTTGAAATTGAAACTGCCGCTGTAAGAGCCCCAGCTAAAATCACTTCACCTTCTTTTAGCCCCATTTGATATTCAGAAAGTTTATTAGCAAGCCAAGCCACTGCAAAAGCTGGATGTCCTAATACATTTGCTCCCACACCAGTATTTTGAATTTTTCCGTTCTTTTTTAATATAAGTGGGGTATAGCAAAGATTACTATTTTCAATTGAATTAACATTGCCTCCAAGCACAACATAAGCGCTAGAAGCATTATCTGCAACAGTATCTTGAATCTTTATTTTCCAATTTTTTATACGAGTATCAACAATTTCCAAAACCGGCAACACATATTCTGTTGATTGTAAAACCTTTGTTATGGTAACACCTGGCCCTTTTATATCTTTCTTCAATACAAAGGCAATCTCGGCTTCTATTTTGGGAAGAATTAAATTTAAGCTATCCAAATTATAATTTCCACTATCATATAAAATCATATTGTCCAAAATTACACCATAATCTGGTTCATTTACCCCTAACAGCTCCTGCATCGCTTTGCTAGTAAGCCCTATTTTTTTACCCACAATTTTAGCTCCAGACTTAACTTCTCTCTCAATATTAATCGACTGAATTTGATAGGCATCTAAACAGGTAATTTCTGGAAAATCTGAAGTTAAAGGGTTTATAGGTTTTTTGTTTTTCTTTGCAACAAATAAACTTTCTGCAATTTTATCATATATTTTTTTATCCATTTTTTATATATTTCTCCCTTCTATTTATTTCTGTTTTTTCTTTGATTGAAAAGATTAGCGCTCTTGCAACTTTATTAGCTAATTTACTTTTATCATTACACCCCTCAGAAAAATCTTCGATAAATGCTTCAATTCCTACCCTTACTTCATCATTCGGGCCTGGTAAGGCTAAAATAATTGACTCTCCCACCTTCCCTACTCCTATTCTTACTCCATCTTTTATATGCCTACCTGTACCTTTGTGATAATAAGTAATATAAGGTGTTTTGGCTTCTGGATCTAACTGCAATATCCCTTCTATTGTTTGATCTTTGCTTTCTGCCCCAACTCCTCCAGTAGTAATTACTAAACCGTAACCTTCATTAATAGCTGAAAAAATTTCTTGAGAAATTTTCAGTTTATTGTCAGGTAAAATACCCCCTTTTTCAATTTTAAATCCTCTTGTTTTTAAGATATCGATTATCATCGGAGTATTAGTATCTTTGATTAATTTTTTTTGAACTTCTGTCCCAGAAGCAAAAATTTTAGCCCTTCTTAAAAAATTATTTTTAATGTTTCTTGAAATTGAATTTACTCTTGAAAGAAATTGTTCTTCCTCTTCCGGCTCAACTGCAATTAATCCCAAAATACCATCACTATGTATACGAGTATTACTATTAACCGTTAAACCTTTTACTTTTGCTAAATTTTTAAGTAATATTTTTTCTTTCCCTATCACATCCTCTATTTGTAAAGTCTTTTTTAAGATATCTAAAGTAATAAAATTCTCTCTAACATCAACAACCATAACTTCTTTAATTTCAAGATTTAATGTTCTCGCTACTGCTTCTGCTATTTCATTTAAATTAACATTGTTTAGTTTTATGTTTTCTATCCAAAGTTCTTTTTTCTCAAGTAAATTCAACTCCATTATAAATTCTCCTCCTTAAATTCACTTATAACATCTAAACTCATATCCAGTAAAGGAGCATCAATAATCTGCCTTCCAATATCTAAAATATCTATATCTAAATTTATTAACTCATCAATCTCAGAAATTTTTATATTACCTGCAAAAGCTACCTTCACCAAATTTCTTTTATTCTCTTTTTCCAACACATATAAAACCTTTTGAACATCTTTAATTCTTCCCGTATCAATCATTAATATGTTTGCACTATTTCCTATTGCTTCTAGAGCTTCCACTTCTATTAAGTTGGTTTCTCCCCTAATTTGAATAGCTTTTATTTTGTCCTTCATTTTCTCAACAGATTTAAGGGTTTTTTCAATACTTCCAAACATTCGAATATAATTCTTATCTAAATATACAAAATCTTCATCTATAATCCTAGTTTTTAATCCTCCAACCTCCACTGCTCTTTTTATAAAAGGCTTAATTTCAGTTGGCATTTTTTTCCAAGCACCACATACTATTTTTATCTTCTCTTTTGAAACTTGCCTTGCCACTGCGGCTGCAGTAGCAATACCTGAGTATTTTGAAATCACTCCAATTAAATTATCTTCACAAATACAAATCTGTTTTGGTCTACCAATAAATCTTGCTATAACTGTTCCTGGTTTTAATTGCGAAGCATCCTCTAATAAGAATAAAAACTTAATGCCAATTTCCTTTCCTTTCTCCTCAAAAATTTCTTTCCCTGCCAATAAACCTTCTTCCTCTGAAATTATTACAGCAGTAAACTTTTTATTTATTATATCTTCAAAAATTATATCCCTTAAATCAAAATTTCGTCGATTTTTAATTTTCATTTACTTCTTTCCTCCAATATAATGTAGATAATAATTAGGTTATAACTATAACATTGTACCCCTTCATTTCTTTTATTTCTTATTTTCTTTGATTTAAAAATATTCTATTAATTAAGCTTTTTTAAAATCGAGATATCCATATTCCTTTGTTTAAACCATTTAGGTAGTAAAATATTATCTACCTTCTCATTTACTTCTGGAGCATTCTTTATTAATAGTTCAGCAAGTGATTTACTGACATTAAGACCTCCTACTGCTCCGTCAAATATAATTATTTTATCTATTTCTGTTATTTTTTGTGCAAATTCCATTGCAGAATCTAAAGTATCAGCAATTACTGCATGACTTGTGTATTTTAAATTCTGCGGATCTCTACTTAATAAATCTGCTTGTTCTCGTCTTACTATTATCGTTGGTATATGTTCAGTGCAAAATGCTGAAGGATATCCCCCCCATGCATAATTATGCACTATTACTTTTATAGCTTTATTCAGTGGAGGAATTTCTTTTATCAAAGGTTTTGCGTTTTTTCCATAAAATGCTTCTGTATACCACGTATAAGGAGGAAGTGGATTATCTAAATCAAATAAATCCACATTTACTCCCATAAAATTTGCAAAAATTACACCGGCAGCAAAAACATAAACTACTGGGCAGGGAAAATCAAGAATAGTAATGCATTCATCAATTGTTCCCAAAAGTGTAAATATCTTGCCATAATATTTCATTCCAGCTGCTGTCACACGATCGTTTAAAGAATATAAACTGTTATCTGCATCAATCCCTACCACGCCCCCCGGAGACATAACCAAAAAAGTAGTAAAAGCAAATTTATCTTGAACAAATTTAGAATTAAAAATGCTTCTCGCAATAAAATTTGCTGCCCTAGGACCTAAATTTTGATGATATGTAGACCTTGTTTCTATTCTTGCATACGACATACCAAAAGGTTTAACTGCTCTATCAACTTGATGATGAAAGTGTACTTCTCTTACATCGCTATTATGAGCATGTACTATCCAATCTGCATCATATGCTGCTTTAAGCCCATAAAGTGTACCGATTTCTGTTTCAATAGCAATACCTTCATCTACGGGGGCTATGCCCTTTGCTTTACCTTTAAAATGTTCATCTAATTTAAAACGTTTGATATATTCTTCGGTTTCTCTAAATCTAAGACCTACCCCCGCACGTAATCGAATATTTGAAGTACCTGTTCTTTTCTCAATTTCATCTCTTATTGTACATAACATTTCGGCATAAGCTTCTCCCCCTACTAATGTAAATCCATGATGGGAAGCTAATATATTTACCGAATCTGACTTTTTAATCATGTCCATATTTACTTTTTCTAAAGCTTTAATTGTAGATTTCCTTATAGCCTCTTTCCCTTGCTTAGTAGGATAAATAATATTTGGTGTATCTGGAAATAATTCCTTCAAAGTTAAAGAAACCATATTAGGTAGTTCTGCCCCTCGTTTTTTCACTAAGGAAGGATCAATGCCATATTGAGACTTTCTTGCTTCCATTGGTGAAATAGGTTTTCTCATTATCATTTTTTATTCCTCCTTTATTATTATTTTTAAAATCTTTCTTTTTTTATCTTGCAATTTAAATAATCAAGAATAACTAAAAAGCTATTTTTTTATTCTACATACTTTTTCTAATAGATTTTTATCATCATCAAAATGATACCCCTTACTATTATATTTCTGCTTTACCTCCTCTGGAATTTCCCAGGCAGTAACTGTTCTTCCATACCATTGATATCCCGGTGCTTTTTCTAATTTTATTCCAGCTGCTTCTAATAATCTCAGTATGGGCTCGATACACTCTACTTTGCACCCAGTTCGGGCACCAGTCATTTTTGTAACATCTGCAGGTGTCTTGGCTCCCTTTATTATAGCTGCAGCTATTTCATCTGCACGAGTACCTGTACAATAACAAATTACTTGTTCTGGATTAAATTTGGCCTTACAACATAAATCTAATAACTTATCTTGATCTACTTCCTTAGGATTAACGCTAACTGTAAACGGAGCTTCTCTTTTTACCATTGTTATAGCGTAAGAAGGACATCTTTGTTCACAATTAGCACAACCAAGGCAATCATCTTCACTAACTATCGCCTTCTTATCTATTACTTTTATAGCAAAAATAGGGCACACCTTTTCACATGTTTTACACCCTTTACATTTTTCAATATTTACTTTTGCTAAAAATTCAACTATTCTCATATTATAATTACCTCCTTTTTTATTTTTCATAATTTTTAATTTTCTAAATTATTTAGATGGTTATCTCTTAAAAACTAACTTTTTAAATCAAATAATTTTACTTAAGCATCAAATTTAACTCCTATATGTTCTTTGAAAATTAAATAGCAAAAATAAATGGTTAATAAAAGGATAGAAATCTCAGGTATAGGCCTATTAATCAACCTTTTATCAATCTCTTACAGTTTATTGCCAATATTCTTAAACCCTAGTATAGAGCTTTAGATGTACTAATCCCCTTACCGCTATATGGTCTAACTTATATCTTCTTTTTAGTATGGAAGGAATACCCTCTATTATTACCACTCCATTTAAGAAAATACCTTATCTTTATTTAGGATTTAACCCCCAGGGAGTATAAAGATTATGTTCAATGCCCAGCTGGTCTAATATTCTTCCAACAAAAGGCTTTATTAAATCCTCTAGACTATTAGGTTTAAAATAAAAAGCAGGCATTGCAGGAACTACCGAAACTCCTGCTTCGCTCAAAGTTAATAAATTTCTTAAATGAATAACGTTTAAAGGAGTTTCTCTTGGAACAATGATAAGTTTCCTTTTTTCTTTTAATGTTACATCTGCAGCCCTTTCCAAAAGATTTTTCGAACTACCATTAGCTATAGCAGAAACTGTTGCCATACTACATGGAACTATTACCATACCGTCAACTTTATAAGTCCCACTACTTATAGGAGCAGTTATATCCTCAACATCGTAATAAAATACTTTACTACCAAAAAGCCTGTTTATAATTTTCTTATCCTTTTCATAAACATCTCTCAAAGAAATATTCAATTCTTCTTTTAAGACCTTTATCCCAGATTTTGTTATTATGAGATGGACACTGCCTTTTTTTAAAAGTTCTTCTAATAATATTTTAGTATATATCATGCCGCTAGCACCGGTAACACCAACAATAAATTGCAATATATCACCCCCTTTAAATTTTACACTTTGAAAATAATTTTTAAATTAGTATTACTATAATATTTTCGCTTCTTGAATTCTATTTAATATCTTTTTTAGGCAATTTTGTATTCATCCTCATATAAACACTAGACTTTTCATTTTTTTATGCTCTTCAAACTAATAAATAAAATGTTGCCCATAACCCAAGTTACCTCCTTTTTTTTGTAAAAATTATTACGCTTATTGTCTTATCTTTCTTTAACTATTTTAAAAATTTCATCTCCCAAACTAATAATTATTATTTCGCTTTCTTTATTGAAATTAGAGATAATCTTTTATCTCGATATCATCTACGCCAGGGATACTAATCTTCTCAAATTTACCAATAGGAGCATTAAGAGGAACTGTCGCGTCTAATCCCATCTTTGCTCCTAAGCCTTCATCGGTAGATGGATCCAACTTTGACCCTAGAGCATTTGATATTATCACCAGATCCCGATCGGCCTGGAACCGGGTGGCTATCGCCCATTCAACATCTTCCATATTAAAAATATCTACGTCATCATCAACCACAACAACATGCTTTATCTCTGCTGTACTGGTAAAAGCAGCAAACATAGCATTTTTTGCTTCACCCTCATTTCTCTTTTTTATAGAGATAACCGCATGATATCTACAGGTACCTCCTAAAGTTAGATGGACACTTCTTACCGAAGAGACCGCATGTTTTACCAACTGATATAGATTCGCTTCTCTCGGAATTACACCTAGCAATAAATGCTCTGCAGTTGCTGGAAGAATTGTATGATAAATCGGATTATCGCGATGAAAGATACAACTTATTTCTATTACAGGTTTTTCGCTTTTAGGCGCATAATATTTTGGGAATTCCCCAAAAGGTCCTTCAAACTCACGTACTTGCGGCAAAATCTTGCCCTCAAGAACGATTTCCGCTGAAGCAGGATATTCTACATCCACAGTCTCTCCTTTGACTAGTTCTAAGGGTTTCCCTTTTAGGGCTCCCGCTATTTCCAGTTCATCTATTCCATAAGGTGTTATAGCTTGGGAAGCTAAGAGGGTAACAGGATCACAACCAATTGCAATAGCTATATCTAATGGCTTATTATTTTCTTCGGCTTTTTGAAACATATACGAAAGATGCCGTGGTAGAATTAATATCCCTAATCTATCCTTTCCTATTACCTGCAACCGGTGAATTGACAAATTTCGGATACCGGTATCAGGGTCCTTCGCTATTAGTAGCCCTGCAGTAATATAAGGACCGGCATCTTTTTTGTGATGAGTAGGAACTGGAAAATCTTTTAATATATTAATATTCTCTTTTATTAGATTTTGTTTCACAGCTGCAGATTTCTTATCAACTATTTGACATTTAATAGGATTTGCTAAGGCCTGACTAAATTTTAATATCATTTTATTAAAATCAGTATCTAAAGCTTCAGCAAACAAGCTTCGGCTACCACAAATATTCGACATAACAGGAACATTATAATCCCCGACTTTTTCAAAATATATTAGTTTATTTTCTTTTTCTAATTTTTTAATTACTGCAGCTAATTCATATTTTGGGTTCACTTTTCTTTTTACTGTTATAAGATAATTTTTTTGTCTCATGTAATCTAGCCAATCTCTTAATGAATTAGTTTTCACAAAATCACCACCTGTTCGCTTTAATTTATAAAATTTTCTCTTGACTGATTTAACCAATAAACAAACTAAGAATATAAATGATTATATTTGTCGTTATAGCCTAATGACAAAGATATTTTTTTGGCAGCTTCTTTAACTAATTTTGCAATAGAAGAAATTCCTTTCTGGTTAAAATCTTCGGGCGAACCTGAAATACTGATTGAAGCTATGGTTCTACCAGTATAATTTTTAATAGGAGCTGCTACACACTTTAATCCATAATTTATCTCCTCATTATCAATGGCGTAACCCCTATTTCGGATAGTTTTCAATTCTTCTTTTAATTTGTCAAGGTCGGTTATAGTGTTTTTAGTATAAGCAATTAACTTCTTATCTTTAAACAACTCATCAATATCTTTATCTGGCAAATAAGCCAAAAGCGCTTTCCCTACTCCTGTACAATATGCGGGAGCACGTCTTCCTAACTTAGAATACATTTGGAAAGGTCGCGTGCTTTCTATTTTATCAATATATATAACTTCCGTACCATTTAAAACTGTTAAGTGAACAGTTTCATCAGTTGCCTTGACTAATTCTCTTAAAACGGGCCGTGCTTTTTCATGAAGTTCCATGCTTCCCATTACTATACTGCCTAACTCAAAAAATTTTAGCCATAAGCTATATTTATTGTTTTTTAAATCTTGTATTAAAAATCCTTCTTCTTCCAAGGAATGTAAAATTCTATAAATTGTACTTTTAGGCAAATTTAGTTTACAACTTAATTCTGTTACTCCCCACCAAGGTTTTTCAATACTAAACATCTTTAAGACTCTGATTACTTTTTTTATTATTTTCATATTATTTCCCTAATACTTTAATACTTTTCCTTTTTTTGACATTATCTTACATTTTATTATTAATCTTCTACTAACTAGTGCCTTGTTAAATAATAAATGATATAATTTATAGTGACATTTTTAAAGTTTTATGATATCCTTCTTATATATATAAGAAGGAGGCTATCATGAGTTTATATATTCGTTCTTTGACATCCGAAGAAGAAATTGAATTAAATAACATCGCTCGTAATGGAACAGAGGTAAAATTTGCCCGAAGGGCTCAAGTCATTTTGGCTTCAAATGCCCGAACACCAGTTAAACAAATTGCTCAAGTTTTGGGATATTCCCCTCTTCAAGTTAGGCGAATTATTCACTCTTTTGA
>Ga0210003_1004184_pt1 | contig 11497 bp, 8 predicted proteins | sample LantaG_FD_182804 | JGI IMG/M metagenome (GOLD analysis project Ga0210003, IMG submission 182804) | Deep subsurface microbial communities from Baltic Sea to uncover new lineages of life (NeLLi) - Landsort_02402 metaG (SPAdes) (version 2) | ecosystem: Environmental > Aquatic > Marine > Oceanic >...
TTAATTCACCTGTCCATGATGCTTCTCCACCAATCTGTACACGATGAACTGGATCCCATACGCCACCGTATTTTTCTTGCTCAACCGGATCAGTAATAAATCCTAATACATTATGATAATGAGTATTGACATCATAATGTAAATCTAATACACTAAATGCAGAATACACTCCAGCTTCCCACTCACCTGTATCTGGATTCCATACTACATCTCTTGGGTTACTAGGACCGTCATGTTCACAACCAACATCATAATAATCACAACATTCACTCCAAGGTCTGCAAGGATAACAATCATGAATAATGTTATTGATACCCATATAAATTGGTCTATGATGAACAGGACCGCTATAAAATTCAGCAGGTAATTTAACCCACCATACAGGGAATGTTGATTTATATGTTATATCCGCATTTAATGCTGGAGGTGCAGTAAACTCAATATAAGTTTCTGTTATAGTATAATTAGCAGAAGGTATAGCCACATCATCAACATAAATAGTTATATATGTTAAAGGTAAATCTCTAAGATTAATCCAGAATTTAGTCGTGATTGCATCACCTGTACCAATTTTCTTTTCATATAAATAAGGAGCATTAAACTCTGATGGAGAATAGAATGTACCGCCCGCAACAGTTGTTCTGGTTAGAACTGGGGTTGCTGCATCTTTAATAATCATATCATCAACATAAGGATAAGTTCTCCAGAATGAATGCTGCTCTTCATAATTCTCACTATTTCTGGCATCACCATTATAACCAGAAGTTCTAGCTCCAGTAATATTTTCAGGATAACCTAAAATTTTTGAATTGGTTGTTGGTTTTTCAATAGTAAGTTGAACATTATCATAATAAATACTACCGGCGCCACCTGCTGATAAGATAATCAATTTCAATTCAAAGTTTGTTGGTTTATCCCAATCAAGAGGAACTACAAATCGTCCCTCAACCAATTCCCAAGATCCAATTGTTGTTGACTCTGTTATCAAATAATCACTAGCACCAGCACCATATTTAAAATATATACCATTGTATGTCATTGCTCCAGCAATATCATTTCTTATTGCTGCAGTAACAACCAATTGATCTCCAGGTAATATATCATCAACATCAAATAATTCAGCTTCTATTGAGTAAGTGTTGAAATGGAATGCTGATGCAACAACATCAAATCTGCAAGATTTAGTTCCAGCATAAAATATAACTGTGTCAATATGCGGATTCCCACCAGTCTCAGCTGATACATTCCACCCACTAAAATCATTTTCAAAACCATAATTAGTTATTATTGTTTCTAATTGCTTTTCTGTTCCTACTGGAAACACAGATCTCATATTATATGGATCTTTACAAACAGCGTAAGGCCATTGTGTTAATGACTGAGATTCTAGTCTATCTGTTTTGAACCATGGTGATGGTAAATTAGTCACACCGTAATCAGAATCGTATGCATCTGGTCTAGTATATATAGTATTCCAGTTATCCTCTTTATTCATAACATAAGGAGTTAAATCAACATCTGTTGTATAATCAGATTCTCTTCTTAATGTAATATGAACACTATCAGCATCTACAAAAAATCTAAAGGTGGTTGGTGTTATTGCTGGATCTTCTGTTGGAGTATGCCATAATCCAGAAACAGCTACATAAGTTTTAAATGTTCCATCAATATTAGGATATGACCCACTAGGTAACCACCAGTGTCCGCCAGTATATGTACCATTAACTTGAGCAACTAACCACACTTTTTTAGGATTTCCTTCACCAGCTTCTAATTGCCATGTGTATTGTGACCCACTTGTAACTTCTATTAACTCACCTAAATAAAAAGCATTCCAATCACCGGTGTAATTATTTCCGATATATTCTTCATATAATAAAGATCCAGTTATACCATCACCTTGATAAACTCGCAACCATAATTGATTTGTCCCATTAAATAATGGATTTGGAGTAAATTTTACATCTATTCTGGTTAAAAAACCTGAGATTCCAGCTGTAAACGATTGAGCCGACCACAAATCTCCACCATTCCCATCTTGATTTTCTTGTGATTGATCTAAATTATCCCTCCAATCTAAAGGGTTTTCATCATAATTAACATATGTTGCATCACACCATGTTAAATCATTCTTTCTAAAACCTAAAATCCATTCTTCTTTATAACCCCATATCTTAGTTTCCTGTTTAACTTTAGTTAAAGCTATATTATGATTATTAAGATAATATGGTTGATCATCAACACTTAAATCAGTTCTAGGAAAATAAAAACCATTGAATCTTTCATCTTCAAAACCAGAAGCATAAAAATCTGATCCAGATGGCGCAATCCATGATTTTTCAGAATCGTCTTCATGATATGATTTCTTCCACATCCCACGCTCATTTTCAATATACTGAGTATCATTTCGTGGGACATGATCATTTATTTGTTGAAGCATTTTAGATGCTTCAGGCTTGTCGTCAAGTATAAGTGAGTTAAATAATCTATCATCAAAGTTTAAGTTGATAGAGAAGTATAAAAGTCTTGCTCTTTTTGGCTTGAAAAAATTAATAAGATCTTTATATAATCCAGAGTTTGATATATCCTTATATATAGCGGCTATATCAAAATCTGAATCTCGGAAGGTGACTTTAACATAAGCAGACAATGATTTAATCATTTTATCAGCTATATCTTCATAGTCAGATTCTTCAACAGCTGTAGTATCCATCCATTCTATTAGACCATCATTGAAGCCGAGATTGATTTGATCAACAATATTAGTTAAACTCTTCACCCATGAACTTAAAGTGTCATTCCATTCCCACACTTCTGGGTAACCAGCTAAACCTTTTGCAACTAAAATTTGTCCGTCGTTAGTTGTTCCTGGTAAATCTTCTAATTCTGATGATTCAAGTACATATTCACCTCTAAGTATTCTTTCAGCATCATATCTATTTGTTAGATCTAAATTAGGGTATTTGTATTCCCCCTCATACATGGCTATTCCGTTAGTAGTCCATTCATTTACCATTAGTTTTCTGACCCACTGTACAGTATCAGTTGTGTCAAATACAGGAAGTCTTATATAAAGATAACTATGACTCACACCTAATACGAACACTTCTTCATCATCATAGAAATGATCAAAATCAATTAGAAGGTAACCATCTGAACGAACTGTTAATTGGAAAGTAGAAATAAATTCTTCAAACTTAGCTAAGTCAAATTTTCTAGTCTCAGGATTTCCAAGAGGATCTAATGTTATGGTAAATTCAATTATACCAAGAGAATCTTTATCATTAATATACTTATCCGCTATTGATTCACTGACTTGGGCTTTGATATGCTTCCTGGATAAATCAGAATCTAACTTTATAGTCCCATCGTCAATAATATCACAGTCACAATAATCCCAAGTAGTTTCAACTGCAGTTCTTACCCATGTATCATTTGAAACGTATTTATACATATAGTTATCATAATAGAATTGATAACCTAATTGATCAGTATCTGTAACATCAAGTGGACCATCCGTCGGTGAAACAGCCCCGCCAACCCATGAACTCTGATGTGCTGATCTTATCCATTTAGTGGGGGATTTACATACATATAAATAAGTATCATCAATACCCCAGTTCCATTGAATATATTTTGGATACTTAGCTGTATAGAATGGTGTTATACTGCTACCATCATGAGTCTCTGTTTCTAAGTAATTTGGTGCGATCCATGATACGTAATCATAATATGTTGTTAAATATTTATGCTGTGCATCATTAGTTAATTCAAAATAATTATTGACTCTATTGGCTGGATGATAAGATTTGAAATCATCATCCCAAGATAATCTAACTGTTTCTTGATTAGCATCTCTATCAGAATCAGCTAACGTTTCAAAATATTCAAACGGTGGAGTCTTAAAATCCAGCTTTCGTTGACCACTATAATATAGAATCTGATCTAATGTTGTATCTGTTTGTTCTGGGTTAAATTTAAAATCATATGCTATATCAAAAAATACAGTCGGTATATTGGATTCGGTATGTGGAGCTGTTTCGCCCGACACCAATGGTCTTTCTACCCACCATTTAACCAATTCATTAGTTGATAGATAGTAATTACTTTTTTCTCTTACATACATTCTTAAAACTGAATCAATAGTAATTACGCCATCAATAGTTTCATCTTTTTTAAGCCATGCCCAGTATATTAATTCCTGATATGCCCAAGGATATTGATATACACTATCAGGAACTTCAATTCTATGATCTTCTAAGAAATTCTTTAATTGAGTATATCTAACATACTCATCATATCTAACTTGACTATATACAAATCCTAAGAAACATTCTAGTAATGAAATGGGTTGATCATAACCTTTGATCCATAAATCTTTTTCACTTAATCCTTCATTGTATCCATCTACTCCAATTTCTTGAGGTATTAAATTAACATTACCGGACAGAATTGAATTAAATTGGTCGGACATTATTTTTTCTAACATAGACATTACTGTATTATATTTTTCTATGTCAGGATAAAATTCAACGCCAAAATAAGGAGTAATAGATGGTAATTTCATCCATGTGTCAGGATCATATTCTATTGCTGTAATTTCTTCGTTTGTGTACCACCAGTGAGGATCACCAATATCCCATAATCTAGATTGAAAATTCTCCCATGATAAGAATGTATCAGCATAATAAGTAGGATCCATTAAAAATTCATATTGCTGAGTAATTGGATTAAATCTTTGTTGATCTTGTAATGCTGCAACACCACGAATTCTTAAATCTTTATAAGCATAAGGATTTCTGTCTACCCAGTATTCTCTTATGATAGCATTAGATACATTTGCATATTGTAATGAAGAAATAATAGATTGAGGAGTACCTTTAATCTTATAAAGATTAGTCATTGCAAGTAAAAATGCTTGACGATTTGTTAAATTATCTAATGTATCTTTATTAAAGAAATCAATACCAAATCCTTTTATAGCTTTATCTACATCTATATCATCTAATGAAAATGCGTTTGTAGATTTAAGCATTTCATCTTTCATTGTTCTGTTGGCTGCAGACCAATCTACAACCATTCTTCTGAATAAATCCATATCCTTGGTATTATAAGCATATGATCCAGGAACAATAACATTACCAAAATAATTTCTTACTTTATCTCTAGCATTAAGTGCATTATTTACAGTATTCATATCATTTGTATATGATAGACCGTATACTGGATCAAATTTAATGATATTCTGATATGCTTTTGTGACATCTGGATTAGCTAATAATTCATTAGCCAATACTTTAGGTAGAGTTGATTGCTGCATTGGTATGTTATGAACTGGACAAGTAGGAATCCATCCATCATAAATTTCGCCGTCTCTTGGACACACTGATTTTAGATGCGGGTTATCTAGATAAAACTGATATATCCTAAAAAATCTATCAATCGTTATTGCCATTCTTTAAATATCCTTTAAAATTAACCAGATGAAGAACTACTGCTTGGTGTGGGGCTGAAAGGAACGAACCATGCGCAATCATTAAATCTATTAATAATTTTAGGTTGACTGACTGGCTGATTAGTAGGTTCCTTATAACTATCTTTAAAATTCTCTGGTGATAGGCATTTTTCTTTTAACCATTCAGGAGGACCATATGAATACGGTATCCTCTCACCGCCATCAAAGAAAATACAATCAACGCAATATATCTTATCACTCATAGTTAAATCTTTTATTTTTTGTTCAGAATTTAAGAACTGAAATTTTAATCGTCTGTCTCACTCCAAGAGCTATACGGATTCACATAACTCCAAATAAATTCTAATAATTCATTAGGAAGAAAATTATCAGTGAGTAATACAACTCTAGCAAAGACATTATCAGGATCAGTATAATTTATTTCAACTGAATAATCAACGTCTTGTTCTAACAACGCCCCGTCTTTAAAAATGAAGAAATCTTTTCTATTCCACGGTAAGTTATCTTCATCTGGAATAATAATCTCTCCGCTTAATAAATTAGCAACAGTAACTCTAACTTTACTAATCTGCCTTTTCATTACGACAAATATATCCTCATCTATTTTAATGAATCTATCATTAATCAATTCCTGTTCTTTCCATTGTACTCCATATAATTCACGACGCAAAAGATAAAGCATATCTATAACATGCTTTTCATATAAGGTACAAAGTATATCACTTCCATCACTTATTGTCTCATTATCGTCATAGTATTCGAAACTGTTATTAATGAATGCGTCTAAATAAATATAAACTAATTTACCAATACAACTTAATTCATCAAAAACAATTCCATCTAATGTAACTGTTAATTCTGTCTTGTAATCATATAACAAATCCAACATATCAAGATCTGAATCAGACAGATCAAATACATCTGTTGCTCGACCAATGATTATATTTTCATTCCAATTAGGATTAACATTTATATCGCCCGTAATTTGATGAAGAGGATAATTAGATGTAAAATAATGATTAATTTGATAAGTAATATATGGGCTTCTATCTTCTTCATTTACATCGAAAGGTAGAAATACATTATTTACCACTGTACCACCAGGATCTAAAACTGATCCTTGCATATCAAACATATATAAATAATCAGAGGTGTTTGCTGCATATATATGAGCCCACCATCTATATATCTGAGTTCTATTTAATACTACTTTATCAGTAATTTTTAAAAGATTACATCTACGATAAGTGTAAATAAATCTTCTATCGTTCATAAATTCTACATCATTATATATTGAAGACGAACTGGATGTTACTGGTTCTGGGTCGAACGTTTCATTAAACATGAGTTCTAAAACGGTACTAGAATTTCGCCATTCTTCAGATACTTCAACTGGAATTTTATGAAATGTATCATATACTTGAGCATTCTTAAGGACTTGTCTCATCCAATAATTAAGCTCAGGTACTATCGTATACTCGTTCATCTATTTTTCGCCTCTACGTTGTTTTTGCTTCTTACTCATTTTGTTCTGATTAATCTTTTTCACCCTCCTCGGAAGGTTCTCATAAGCATTTAAAGCAACTGAAACATTACCCATTTCATCTAATACTTTACAAATGTTTTTGTAGTTATCCATAGTAACTCCTTGCTCTTTTTTATTTGTTCTTTATTAATAACCATAGTTTGTTTGGAAACTCATTTCTATATATATTAATTTATGAAAGTTGAGGTATTGGTTTTCTGTTCTGGTTCAGAAAATTCAAACTTCTAAATAAACCCAAATGGAGGTTAATTGGTTATGACGTTGAATTCATTGCAGGACATACCCGACACAATCGGGAAAGGAAATGACGGTATGAAGAAAACTCAGACTACTAAGACTGAAGAAATTGTGGGATCTGTTGAACAGGTTCCAGTTGAGGTTACATCAAAGCCTCAGCAGGTCACAAACACGGCGGTTGAAGTTCGAAGAGAAATTCGAAGGCGTGAAAAAAAGAAGGGTCAGGGCAAGGGACTTGTTGAATTTTTCATCGATACTACATTTGAGATTAAATGTAATGTTGAGAAAAATCTTCATGTTGTACTTGAAGATATGCTCGATGTGTCATGTGATCGAATGGTCAAAAACCTCAATCAGAAGGAAATGACTGTTGCAATTCTCAAGACGATCATCGAGGCAAAGGGCATTGAAATCGCGAGTGGCGCAAAGAAGGATGATTTAATCCATGCGATTATCAATGACATGAAGGCAAAGGTTACACAGCTCCGCAGTTCATTGGATGGTAAGCATCCAGCAGAAAGGGAAAAGACAATTATCGATTTCCTGAATGCTGAATTCAACCGCGAGGAGCCAATAACCGCGAATGATAAAGAACTTTCAGAGAAAAGAAAAGTTCCTGTTATCATTTATAAGGAAGCCAACAACAGATGCGGTGGAGTATTCACACCGGATGGTAAGACAAAGATCTGCAACTTCTTGTTTGCAGCAGATCGTGAAAGACCATTCGAGGATATCAACTGGGCAAAGCATTCTCCTGAATTGATTATGCTTTTCCAGAATCCAAATAACACGAAGATCAAGATCCCTCGGTGGTTAGGTCTTCGTTACAGTAATGTGAATCCTCTGGTGAGTGTAATAATGAAGCAATTGTTCGATACGTATAAGCCGTACAACAATAGAGTCAATGAGCTTCAGTATCATTACTTTAAGCACAATACCATGGATGATGTTGTCAATGGAATCAGATGGGTAAAGGACTATGATAGTGATGTAGTTCATGCCTTCAAAGACGATATCAAAATTGGTGAGGCTTCAATCATTCGGCCTGGAGGTAATAACCTGTTTACCCATTGGCAAGAGCAGGATTTAAGTCTTCGCCGAAATGAAATGATACAGGAAGCAAGTCGTGTCCTGTTGAGTATATGTGAACCTTCTGGGAAATAATCTTTCCTAAAGGATTCTAGAGAAGGGATAAGTGTATAACTTATCCCTTCTTTTTTTCAAAGGAAAAATATGATAGAGAAAAACACAAAAGAATATAATGAGTTTAAATCATATTATGATTCTAAAGCAAGTACATTAGAAAGTTTATTAAGATCAAAAACTTTTCTGCCTTTTGCATTGGAGCTATTAAGATATGAAACTGTATTTACTAAACATGTGCCATTAGGTGCACCAGCAGCAACTGATTTCGTTAACATTTTTATAAATCCAGATGATGAGCTTTTTACAAATACAAATGTTCCAAAAGAGAACATGCTGACATTTGCATATCTTCATGAGATTTCCCACATTATTTTTTCACATGATAAAAGGGGAGCGGATAAAGATATTCACCTCTGGCGTTATGCAACTGATTATATGATTAATTTGTTATTAAGAAATTTAGAATATGAAAATAAATATTGGGATGATCAACATGATCTTATAGTAATGAACATAGAATCATATAAAGATAAAATCCTTTTCAATGAGTCATTTAAGAACATGACTGAAGAGGAAATCTATGAGCATCTACAAGAAAATGGTAACTTCAAAAAAGAGGAATCTGAGCAATCATATAAAGATTTCCTTGATGATGTTGGAGTTCCTTCTGATAATGTAGATCCTGATTCTAAAATCAAGGTTACTAAAACTGAATTAGAATTAGATGGTAAAGTTGAAAAGAAAACATTTATTGATTTTCCGGAATCAGAACGACCAGAAGATCAAGAATCTAAATTAGAAGAAGATGTCAGTTTAGAAAAGACAATGTTTGAAACTAACATTATGAATAAAGGTTTTGAGAATGCTGAGTTTGAAAAATTTCTCAAAAAATTATTCAAAGTTAAAGTCGACTGGGAAGCTATATTAAGAGATTCATTACTTATTGAACTTCAAAAGTCATCTGATATATCTTATGGTAAACCTCGAATGACTTGGCTAGTAAATCCAACTCTACCTTATCTTCCAAATTATACAGAAGAAGAAAAACTTGGAACTGTTATAGTTCTTATTGATGAATCAGCTTCTATAACTGATGAGGATATATCAGCTGCTGTAAGAGTTGTGCAACAATCTGATTCCTATTATAAGAATGTGTATGTCATTAAGCATGATACTAAAGTAAAATGGGATAAGCTTTATGATAAGATCACTGAAGAAGATGAAGAAGAATTACTAGTAAGAAGACATAGAGGCGGCACTAGTCATATAGATGCATTTAATAAAGTTATTGAATTTTCTAAACTGCCTGACAATATGATAAGTCTCGTCTTATCAATCACAGATCTGTTCTCAGATATTCAAGAAGCTCAAAAGATATTACCTTTAAGTATTCCAAGGATATATCTGAGATCAAATAAAGCATATGAAAACATAAACGATATCCAAGGTAGGATAATAACCATAGAGTAGGAGAGAAATGAAAAATTGTATACGTTGTACAGCATGCGGAAGACGAAGGAAAAAAGGTCACGAAAAAAGAGCTGGTACTGATAAAGCTTACAGTCCTGATTGCGTGACATATGATAAATGGAAACAACAAAATGACGGATGAGTAATAGTACTCACATAAACGAAGAAAGAAAGGTAACAAGATGAATACTAAAAGAAGAAAATGTAGTTTATGCGGTAGAAACAGAACAGTTAAAACTGTTGGACATTTCGCTAGATCAAAGGGAGCAACTGCTTGTTACGATACTAAAGATTGTGAACAGCATTGGAATAAATAAATCTTTATCAGGTTCTCCGGGAATAAAATTAAAACCCGGAGGACCTGATGAGAATATTTCATTGCCAGATATGCAATCAAGATATTGAAATAAGTTTAAATGTTAAACCCTTTACGACTCATCTAAAGCATAAACATAATTTGAAACCAAATCAATATTATAATCAATTTCTGAAAAAGAATATAAATGATGGTTTATGTATAGTTTGTAAAAAACAAACACTTTTCATTAATATTTTTAAAGGTTATAAAAGATATTGTTCAAAATTATGTGGTTCAAATGGACCAAATAATGTTTTCAAACGAAAAGATATTCAAGATCAAATCAAAAAAACAAATCTTAAAAAATATGGATTCGAACAAGCATCTAGAAATCCAGAAATCATAAAAAAACAAAAACAAACATGTCTTGAAAGATACGGTGTTGAAACAACATTATTAGATCCAACAACTAAAGAAAAAATAGAACGAACTAACCTTCAAAAATATGGTGTTAAAAACCCTTTCGATAATGAAGAAATACAAAGAAAAGCAAAAAGAACAATAAAAAAGAAATATGGCGGAATTGGTAGAGGATCAAAAATAATCAATGACCGAATTCGAAAAGGTACAAAAAGAAACCATGGCGTAGATAATTACGCATCAACGTTAGAATTTAGAGAATTTGCCAGAGAGAAATTCATCAACGATTTTGAATATCAAACAGGTGAAAAGATTCGTCCACGAAAAGGGCATTATGAGAATGAAGTTTTTTCTAAGTTACAAGTAATGTTAGATGAATCTATCGAATTCGATCATATTATTCATGGATATTATCCTGATGCTTTCATTCCATCTCTAAATCTAATCTTAGAATTAGATGAACCATGGCATAAATTAAAATGGGCAATAAAACATGATAAGATTAAAAACGATACTTATTATAAATATGGATATCACGTGTTTAGAATACCCTTGAAAAAATGGTTAAATGATATAGAATCGGTTAAATCTGAATTTCTATCTGTTATAAAGGAGATAAAAGATACATATGGAAAACAATCAAGAAATAACATTGAATAATGCAATTCCTTATATTAAGAATAACATCAATATACAGAACAAGTTTGTGAAAGATGATAAACCTTGTCCTGTGATATTCATATCGGGCGCGCCAGGAATTGGCAAGTCTGATTTGTTAACTCAGATTGCTGAAGAATTGCACATGGGTTTAAACCCACAATATCTGGGTACCATGCTCGTGGAACAATTCGGCATGCCACTTCCGATGTTAGATACTAAATCTGATTTTCAGAAATGGTCACAG
>Ga0210003_1004187_pt1 | contig 11496 bp, 25 predicted proteins | sample LantaG_FD_182804 | JGI IMG/M metagenome (GOLD analysis project Ga0210003, IMG submission 182804) | Deep subsurface microbial communities from Baltic Sea to uncover new lineages of life (NeLLi) - Landsort_02402 metaG (SPAdes) (version 2) | ecosystem: Environmental > Aquatic > Marine > Oceanic >...
GCCTATTTTGACGAATGATGATACAATTCTGTGTGGTTGATTTTTTTACCATATTGTTTTTGTTGAGTTTAGTCAAAAGCCAATCATTTTAATGGTTGGTAGTTTACTCTCTAGGTCTGATCTTGAAAATCTTGTTGTAGCAAGATTCACAAAAACCAACCTCCCTTTTCACATTGTTAAACAGCACCTTACAGACTTTGTTTGGATATATGCTGTTGCCACATTCATTGCATCTTTGACTTATCCATGCTTTTTCTATTTTTGTTTTCATTTTATGTTTTCTTTGAGAGTTTTTTCTTTTCGTCTTCAAAATATTCTAATTGGTCTTTTGAATGTTGTATTTGCTCATCAAACTTCTTTCTTATAAAATCATCACAAAACTTCTCAATATCAATATCATCTTCATTTAAACATTTTTGACATATTCCTCTATGTCTTAAAAAAATTTCATTTGCATCTAAATTAGTATGAACTGAAATTAGGGTTTTCTTTTCTTTTCCACAGATTATACATTTATATTCTTCATTCATCTTTCTTCTCCTGTGAGTTTTTGTTTTAATTCTTTAAACATCTTTTCTTCATCTTGTCCATCATTCAATACTTCATCACAAAATTCTACCCACCAATCATCAATTAACTTCAAAACTTCTTTGAGGGTTTGGAGTTGGTTTTCTGCTTTAACAATTAATGGTTTATATCCAACCTTATCTGTCATTTTTAAATTTTCAATTTCCTTTTCCAAATCTTTAATTGTTTTCATGCTTCCTCCTAATTTCTGCTATTTTCATTAAAGTGTTCATCCTAACCTTTTTGGCACATTTTTTACAATAAGGAATTTGCTCTGCATCTGGGTCTGCCATTCCCAAAGTAACTTCTGCATCTTTATTGCATTTTGGATATGAGCATTTAATTTTAAGTTTCATGCTTCCTCCTTTGCTTTGCTTTTAACTTCTTATCTATTTGTCTTTGAACTAATCTTAAACAATTATCTGCCTGACTACAACAATCATAAAAACTATGTGGTGTCGCTAAATGTTTTGCATCCTTTAAACTTAAATTTATTTTTATTTCCATCTTAATCTTCCTCCTTGGCTTTGCATATATTCCATCTCTCTTCCCATTCTTCCTCTAAAACTTCTTTATTAAAAATCCAATATTTATTTTTATCTTTTTTCTTCAATTTCAAATTAACACACATAAATCCATTCACAAGATTTTTACAGGAATTACAGAAATCACAGGAATTACAGAATTTACAGAATTTACAGTAATTACAGAATTTACAGAATTTACAGAAATTACAGGAATTACAGGAATCACAATTATAACAATTATAACAATTTCTATTCATGCTCTCCCTCCTCTCCTTTAATCCACTTTCTAATTATTTTTGAATATTCTTTTGTTAAAGGTAATGTAATTAATGCTTCAATTTTATCTTCATTTATTAATTGTATTTTAATTATTTTAAGAGTCTTAAGTTTCATGCTCTTCCTCCTTTGCTTTGCTCAGCTTTTCTGCAACACTATCTATTACTTTTTTTATCCTTTTAATTACAAAACTATTACAATTTTCTCTATGACAAATCTCCATAGTAGACATTCCTCTTCCTTCCCTTTCATATGCTTTATATCCATATGCTAAAGTATCTCCTGTCAATTCCTTTTTAAGCAATCTTATGAATTTATCTATTTCCTTTTCCATGATTATTCTTCCTCCTTGACTTTGCTTTTCTTCTTCTGTCTTACTATTTGTGCCTTTTTATTTAGCAATTTAAATGCTTCAGTAAGATTTTTTCTTGATATTCTTATCTTATATTTTTCCAAATATGTATTTCTTTCAATTATCATCGTAATCCTTGATATTGGTTGTGTTAATACTATACGATTGTTATTGTCCAAAACTTCCCATCCTGTTTTTTTAATTTCCTTTTCCATAATTATTCTTCCTCCTTTGCTTTGCTTAGTTCTTGATAAACTTTTGACATTCCCTTTAATCTCTTGCCTAATTTCTTTGGAAGTTTACAAATAGGACACTCACCGTTTCCTTCTTCCAAATTAGCAATTACTAATCCTCCTAAACATTTACAATATTTTTCTTTTTCCATTTTGATTATAAAGGGGAGGCATGAAAATACAAAACCTTTTGGAAAAGGAAATCGTAAACCTCCCCATGATGATGCCCGTCTTTCAACGGGCTTGGGCTACTCAGTGCGGGGGCTTACCCGTAGCCATTAACCTTTCGCCCAATGCCCCGAGCAGTTTTTACACAAACTTAGGGCTATCTTGTTTTCTATTAATTCTCTGACATTCTCTACAAGTTTGAACAACTCCTAAATAACTTTCCTTATTAACCCCAAATTCTCCTAAATCTTTTAATTCTTCACAATATCTACATTTCAATTTTCCATTGATTAATTCTTTCTTATTACTTCCAGCTTTTAATTTTAAATCTCCTTGTAGATAATGAAACTTTGTATGTGCCTTCTTTGTTGGAAAAAGCATTAAATTATCAATATTATTGTTTGATTTATTTCCATCTATATGGTGAACAATTTCTTTTTTAGTTAGTTTTCTTTCCAAATGCTTCTCCATGACTAACCTATGTTCTTGCTTTGTTTTTCCGTCTATTTTCTTTGCTTTATATTTTTCCATCTGTATTTCTTCGGGACTTTATGATTTCTGAACATTCTATTTCTCTGTCTATTTTCTTCAAATTTCATCTTTACTTGTTAATTTTTACTTGTTAATATTAACAAATTAACCTTTATAAATGTTTCTTTTTTTGGTTTTTGTTGGGAGAGTAAGGAAAAAGCAAAAATATTTAAATGTTGGAATATTATAGATTTCATGGGAACTCAAGAACTTGTAGGAATGAAAAGTATTGCATATAGAAATTGGAAAAGGCAGATGTCAAAAATGAAGGCTGGAGTTGGATCTATGCCAGGAACTTCTCATGAAGAAGGTGTTAAGGAGAGGCATGAACAAAAACTCATTTCTGGAAGAGGGGTAATTCCTTAGATTTGAAGATGGCAATTGAAGGAAGGGAAGTTTTTCCACTGCTTTTCTGGTTTTTAGTATCTGGAATTTCTATTTATGCAACATCTAGGGCTCTTGGAAAAGTTAGTGATAAGGTCTCCTTGATTTTGAAATAGAAATGTTTAAAAAGTATTGATTGCTTGGTTTCTTTATGACAAATGACAAAGGTAAAAAAGTTTTAAGGAAACTTAATTACTTCTATAAAAATGAAATTCCTGTCCATTTTAAATTAGAAACTGGGGAATTTAGAAATGGTAAAATCCTTGATTTAAGCAAAGAAAAAATGACTCTTGTTCTTAAGGAATTTGTTATGGGAACAGTGCCTTTTCTTCTTGAAAATATTAATGAAAATTCTATTACAAAATTTACTAAATTAAATATGAAGGAAGAAAATGCTTGAAGATAATGAAAAATATCAATATAGAACCTCTGTCTATCTTTCAGACTACGAAAGAGAATTGCTTTTTAAAAATAATATGCTAGGAAAATTTTCTGAATTTGTCAGGGGGCAAATTAAGGAATGTTTTGGGGGGGAGGGTTCTCTTGAGGATGCAAAAAAAAATCTATTAGCGAGGGAAAATATTATTAAAGAAGAAATTGAAAAAAAGCAGAGCAATCTGCATGAAATTAGAGAGAAAATTAAAAATGTTGATGAAAAAATTAAGATTGAGCTTGATGATAAGAGAATGTTAGAGGATTTGAAGAAAATTAATATTGGAGAAGAGGAAATAAAATACTTAATTAAATCAAAAATCAATAATCCTAACCTCTCAGAAATCACTTTATTGAAAAATTTTTGCATCAAATTCAATAAAAAACTTAAATCAGATGTCTTTTTTGGGATCTTGAAAAAGATAAATGAGTATGTAGCATACAAAAAAAAGTAGCATAACTCAATAATAATTTATAAAAAAAAGTAGTTCCACAGGAAATGGTGCTTCACAGGAACTGAAGGTTAAATTGCCTTTAGAAGCCCTGTACTGCCCAAATTTGAGGTTCTCAGCAATTCCTTGACCCCCCATGGTTTCGTATGGAACACACTAGGAGGTATATAGGGGTAGAGTTATGCTTAGCATACAATGTAGCATAACAGCATAACAGCATACAAAAAAAAGTAGCATAACTCACTAAAAAAAGTAGCATAACTCAATTGACCTATATATATATAAATATAATAATAAATAATAATATAATAAAACAACAAAACCAACCCCAAAACCTTTATAAAACTAATTAGACTAATTAGAAAAGAAACAAAAAAGAAGATGGAAAAGAAAAACAAGAAGAAAAGCAGAAGTAAAAGAGATAGATATTTTAAATGCAAGACTTGTATTAAGAAAACACTACATCATCCAACAAAAAATAATCAAATGTCTTGTATTAACTGCGGAACAAGATTTGATTATGATATTGATCAAGTCAAAAGAAAAAACGCACGGTCTTCCAGTCTGGTCTAGGATACAAGACTCATGAAAAATCTTACCTCATTAGATTTTTGATAACTCTTGCGACGGTGGTTCAAATCCACCCTGTGCGATCCCCCTCCCCCCAGCACCCCCCCACCCGAAAAGTTTAAATAATCTAATTAGACTAATTAGTTTATGCCTAGTGTTAATATTCCCATAGATGAAGAACATCTTTTAAGACTTCAAGAGTTAAAAATCTCTATGAAATGCAAGACTCAGGAAATATTATTAAAGAAATTAATTGAAATTGCCGAAGAAAAAGTAAAAAAGGAGAAACATAGAGGTTAAAAATAATAATTATTATGTAGTGTTACCCATATGTTTTATGGGAAAAGCAAAAATATCACTTAATAAGAACATTAAGAGAATATAAAAACAAGGAAAAAATGGCATATTGTAAACATTGTGAAAAAGAAGTAGAGGCTGTTAAAAAGCGAGGTAGATGGTATTGTCCTGAATGCAATCTTTTTGTAAGTATGTCAGATACAGAAAGAGGAGAGGCACAGGTTGAAGTAGTTAATCCTGTGAAAGAAATTGAGGAAAAGTCTAAAAAAGGCAGACCAAAAAAAGAACCAGAAATGGAAATAGAAGGACCAACAAAGTTGATTGTCGCACCTAAGACAATAAAATATGATGCTACTGATTTACACATGGGGGAAATCTTAATAAACTTAGGATTTGCTAAAGATTTAAATGATTTGACAAGAAAAAATATGAAGCTCGCATTTTCATTATTTAACATGGGGGCGATGGGAAAACAATTTAATGCTGACAAAATGGAAGAACTAAATGAACCAGATCCGAAAAAGACGATGAAACAACTGCAGGAGCAGAAGTTGATGGAGGCGTACATAAGTAATATGGACAGGGAGGGCAAAACAGACCCTATGCAGATGATGATGATGATGCGGATGCTCGAGAACCAGGACAAAGGAAAGTCAAATGATGGCAACGGGTTTATGAATAGCCTGATGATGATGCAGATGATGCAGGCAATGTCAAAGCCACAGTCTGACGCAGGTTTACAAAGAGAGATTGCAGATTTGAAAAACCAGATGCAGATGCAACAGATGATGAATCAGCAGGCCCAAATGCAGCAGGGAAGCAATTCATCCCAGAATTTCATGCAGCAGATGGAACAGATAAGAGCAGAAAGAGATCAATCCATCAAGGCAGCAGAGATATCCGCACAGCAAGAGAGAGATAAAAATCTTGCGATGGCTTTTGACAACAGAAGGATTGAACTAGAGAGCAGACTTAAGGCAATGGAGAGGGAGATGAAGGAGAAGGGAAGTGGGCAAATAGCTACACAGAGATTAGTCCAGATGAAGGACGAGATAGCAGCAGTTAAAGAGATGTCCAAGATTTTGGGAGACAAGGAGAAGGGTGCAGGGGAGTACATAAGTGAGACAGTCGGAAATCTAGCGACAACCCTACAACCGACACTAGCAAGATTGATAGAGCAGAAGAATGCCCAACCACAACAACTACCTCCAATGCCAGCAGAAGCCTACGGAGCTGTGGCAAATGCACAATTCCAACCGCAACAACTACCTCTAGGAAATCCTGAATTGACAGATACAGAGAGACAGATGAGTCAGAGAGCTGAAGAGATGTATATAAATCCCCAGCCTGAACCAGAAGATAATAAGAAGAAGGATGAGTAAAAAGCTTAATTTTGATTCTATCTTTCTGGCTGCAATCGGATCAAAGGAACGGTTGAAGTGGTTTTTGGAGAACAACACAGACTTAGTCCTATACCTTGATTCTGTTCACACTAAATATATGGCTTTTGTTGATATTACAATCGCTATTATTCCAAAATATAAAGTAAAGAAGGAACTTGAAGAGATAAATTCAAATAAAATATTTGAAATTATTAAAGAAAACAGGCCTGATTTATTTGATTTGTTGAATAATCAAAAAGGAAAAGATTGGTTAGAAAGGCAGATTGTGGGATTGGGGAGGAGGTTTTTGTGAATGCGAAAGGTTTAAAAAGGTTGTTTGTATGTTTGTATGTATGAGAAACATACATATTGTAGTTGATGATGATGAGTATGAGGCTTTAGAAAAAATTAAAGATGGATTAACTTGGCACGATTTTATTCTTAAATTAACTAAAATAAAAAATATAAAAAATGGAAAATAAAGTTAAGTTTGCAGATTTGAGTGGATGGTTGAAGTTTGCTATTGTATGGACATATATTAGTGTGGGAGCTTCAGTTGTTTCAGCAGTAATTATGGCAATAATTACAGCAGGAATAATAGCTCAAGGATAAACTGAAAATGACAAAACAAAAATTAATAAGTATTGAAAGGAGGTAAAGAAAAATGAAACAATACTGTGTAAGGTTGAAATCAACAACACCATTACTTTGTAATGTAAGACAACGAAAAATTGAACTTGAATTGAGAAAATTAAAGAAAAATGAATTAGCAGATTGGGAGGAGAATAATTGGCAAAGGAAAGCAGAGATAGATAAAAAAGGAAATGTTATTATTCCTTCAAGATGGTTTAGAAGTGCTTTTATTAATGCTTGTAAGTTCTCAAGATTAGTTCCACATTTTGAAACAAGAAAAACAGCAACATATACAAGATATGCTGAGAGTTTAATTTGGCAAAATTCAGATTTTTTATTTGAAGTTAAGAACTTAAAACCTTATGGTGCTTATGTTGGAGCACAAGGAGCTGGTAGCAAAACAAAAATTTGGAGAATAAGACCACAAATAGATTCATGGGAATCTAATATAGAAATGGTAGACCCATTTGAAAAGATGTCTGTTGATGAACTTAAAGAACTTTTAGAATATTGTGGTATGTTAGTTGGTGTTGGAGATGGTAGAAATCTTAATTTCGGAAGATTTGAGGTTGTTTCAATAAAATAGATAAAATGATAACAACAGAAAAAGAAATAGTTAAAGAAGAAATTGAAAAACTTGGACTTAGTGCTATTAAGGAATATTTTAATATAGACATTTCAGAATTAGATAAGGAGGTTCTTAAGCATTTGCATCAAAAAGCAAAGATAGGAATGCAGTTTGAAAGAGAGATGAATCTTTCAACAAGAGCTGTTGAGATGAATTATATTAGGGTATTTAGATTAGTAGCAGAAGATAAGGAAGAACTAAAGAAGTTGATAAAAAAATCAATTCCAAAATATTTGCCTGAGTAATAAAATTATTTATTATTTTTATTTTTTTATATTCAATTCGGTACGGTCAGGTTTGGTGAGGTAAGGTCTGGTGAGGTAAGGTCTGGAGTTTCATATTCATTCCTTACAGAATGATGCGGTAAGGTATGGTAAGGTCGGGTAGGGTGCGGTCTGGTCAGGTCAGGTGCGGTATGGTAAGGTGCGGTCTGGAGTTTCATATTCATTCAGGTATGGTAAGGTAGGGTTAGGTTAGGTGTAGTGTGGTTAGGTGGGGTATGGAGGTTAAGGGCTTCCTCAAAAAGCCCAACAATCAACAAATAAATTAAAAAGATGAAATTCAAAATAAACTTCAACAGATTAAAAAAAGTAAAGAATAGTGGGAATAAATGTCTTTGCAAGATTAATACAATCTGTCCATGTGATGAATTTCTTAACAAGAAGAAATGTATCTGCAGGGTTTTTATTTTCTCTTCAGAAACCAAACCCCCCCAATCCCCAGCCCACAAAGAATAGCAAAAGTCTTGAACATTTGATTACTTGGGATTTCTGTGATGACATAAAGATATTCGTCATAAATAACTTTGTTCCCACCTTCCATTAGATTTTTTCTTAATTCTGCATCCTCTCCAAATCTTCGACAGGAGAATTCATCACAGAAACTTGTATCTAAAGAATTTCTAAATAAGAAGCAACAACCTCTATTAACTAAACTTGGAAAGATATGATTCCATGTATTTCTAAACCAGCAGTTTATATCTGTAATAATATTTGAGTTAAGAGGTTTTATAGAACCTGTAACACCAACAACATCTGGATTTTCTAAATATTTCATTGCTTTTTCCAGCCAATCTTCAGGCATAAAGGTGTCACCATCTGTTGACAGTATTATGTCATTTTTTGCTGACAGTCTTCCCAACTCTCGATTGTATCCAATATTTTTTATCCCTGCTAAAATCTTGTCTGCGTATTTTTTAGCAATCTCAAGAGTCCTGTCATCACTTCCAGAATCAATAATGATTATTTCATCAATAGGATAAGTCTGATTTTTCAAACCAATTAGACAATCTTCTAAAAACTCTTCTTCATTTAATGTTGGAATTATTACTGTTACACTTTCCATAATAGAGAAAGGTATAAATATTATTTAAACTTTCTTAAACTATGGAACTTAATAATAAACTTGTGGATTGGTGGATGGTGCCTCATTTCCTTAGAGGTTTTTTATTGGCATCTTTTGTTAAAAAGAGAGGAGTAGCACTTTTAATTTTTGTTGGATCAGAAATTTTAGAAAATACTATATTTAGAGAAATGCAGGATTTTAAAGAAGGACCTGTTAATCTTGTGTCTGATATTGCATTTGATACTTTAGGTTTTGAGATTAATAAAAAGTTTGGCAATAAGAAAATTTAAATAATTCCTTTTCTTTTAGATCTTATGAAAGACCCACTTAAATATACAAAAGACGAACTGGTTAAGAATCTAATTTTAGCAGAGACACATTTAAAACAGGCAGTAACTGGAACTGATGAGCAGTTTTGCAAGGAGTGTCTTGACAAACATTTCTATAATATTGAGGGACTAGCAGATGAAGGACCTAGCTTTACAAAAGACAAAAGCCAGATTAAGATTTTTTCAAATCTTTCTTCTTTTTCAAAAGATGCTAGAGATAAAGATTATAAGAACAATGGTATAAAGATGGCTCAGAAAGTTAGAGAATTTAGAAAATCATTAACAGACGAATGCCCTGAATGTAAAACTTTGACAGAAGATGAAATAGAAGATTTAACAAAAGATTTAAATACTTCAAATTCTTATAGTATTTTAGGTAGTGAAGATACTCACACACACAATTCTTCTGAACCTGAACTAAATTGGAAAAACCAAAAAATGGCAAAATTAGATTATGCAACTTTAGGTTATATGAACGCAGGTCAGTTTGCAGCAGAAGGTATTAGATATGGTGTTGACACATACAAACCAGAATGGACAAAATATGTTGGAATTGGTGGTGGTATTGGTTTACAGGCATTAGCTTTGTTTATTAAGATGCCAAAAACCTTGAAGACAATTTCTTTGATAGCAGGTTCTAACTTGTTAGCAAAGGGTGTTATCGACATGGTTAGGACTCCAGCAGGGATGGGTGTTAGAGCACCAGTAAAATCTGTGAGTGTTAATGCAAATGGTGTCGGCGGATATGCTGGAAAGGCATACTCATACGCACCAACTTTCGGAGGCAAAACCTTTAGTGGAAAAGTGACTGCACAGAATATCCCAAGCCAGTATGCAAGAGCAGGAATCCTTTCAGGAGCACAGGCTTTTGAATCACCTGAGCATGCAGATTTGATCCGTGTGGATTAAAGTCATTGAAGGTTTGGTCAATGATACCTGACACCCGCAAGGGCAGGTAAAAATCAACTAAATTTAATGGAAAAGCAAAATGACAGATTTTCATGAGCTTAAAGGCGTACCTTTAGATGCTTATAACAAGTGTTGTAATGAAGTACTTAGACGGGCACAACAGCAATTAGGACTTCCAAGAGAATCCATAATCTTGAGAGACTTATTGTCTGATGATCTTGGGGTTACTGGGAAGTGGGGATTTACTGTTACATCCACATTAGGTTGGAATAACTTAGTAAACACCGTAACAGTAGCTGACAACAGATTTATTTGTCTTTCTGGAATTTTCACAGAAGAATCTACTCCAACAGTTCATAGTATTAGGATTACAAGAGCTGGGAGTGTTTCTAGATGGTGGAATGTTCAGAGAGTTGGACTTCAAGACGATAATGAGTTGCACAAAGACGATCCTCTTATTGTAGACCAGAACAATACAATAACTATCGAAGGTTATAACGCAAGAACTACTACATCAACAGATGAAGAGATAGGTTTCATAGGGTGTGTAGCTGAAAAAAGAGGAATCAGAATCAACCCCTGATTTCAGTAACAGAACCTAAGGATTCAGAAACTTTAATTTTTCTTTCTTTTTTATTTTTTTATTTTTTTCTTCTTTTAGTTCTAACTCTTTTGAAGTTATATATTTAGGTATCATATTGATCACATTAAACCTTTATGTAGTTTTGATTTGAAAAATCCTGAAGAAATTAAGATTGCTTTTGCTCCTAAAAATCATTAATAGTTATTGGAAAAAGAGAATTTATACAAGGGAGGAAAATATTAAAATAACAGAAAAGTTTAAATAATCTTTTTTCTTATATCTTTTATGCCTACAGCAATGGATTTAGAAAAAGGATTTGGAATCGGTGACAATATTTGTATTCGCATAGGTGGAACCAAGGTTTATTATGTTGTTACTAATCGAGATAATTTATTTTATCTTGAAGAGGCTGATGAGGTTGCAGCAGATTCTACTGATACTTATTCTGAAGTTACTAATCTTAATCCACCTCATGGACAATTGTATTTTTGCCAAAAAATCTGGATTGATGGTAATGTAGAATTATACATAAAACAGCCTGCAGCAACTGACCGTTGGGGTACGCAGAGAAGTCCCGCTGGCGGATTGCTTAATGATAGGACAAGTGGTTTGAAGGGTGGAATCTATTTGAACTTGTTTTTCACAATCGACAATCCCCCAAGTATACAGTTAGTAAATAGACAGCCAGTAGCAATATCTCCAAAGATTTGGTACATTGGTTGGAGGTATACAATCGAACAACTACCATCAAGACCAGACATATTCACAGAAGTAACTATTAGTGGTATTTCACAATAACATTTAAATAAACTAAAAACATAAAAGAAAATGACAGGACTAGGAATTAGCGAAAGGGAGATATTGAAGGCAATAAAGAATGTAGATATAGTTAATGCTAA
>Ga0210003_1004188_pt1 | contig 11494 bp, 15 predicted proteins | sample LantaG_FD_182804 | JGI IMG/M metagenome (GOLD analysis project Ga0210003, IMG submission 182804) | Deep subsurface microbial communities from Baltic Sea to uncover new lineages of life (NeLLi) - Landsort_02402 metaG (SPAdes) (version 2) | ecosystem: Environmental > Aquatic > Marine > Oceanic >...
TCAAAGTATATATAGGTTTCTGATTAGATTAATATATTATTAATGACAGAGTATAGCACTTATTGAGCATCCTCCCATTAATATATTTATATTATTATTCTCCCGACATTATGTCAGTCCGCAGTTCCGCGCATCACGGATTACTATATCACGTACTACATATTAACCGCAAATAATATGTTCTTTATTATATAATAATGATTCTATATTACATGCCATGATATTACTAATTATATATTATTATATTATATATTATGCACGAGATTCAGAGGCCGGATAATTTTATTCGTTTCCTCAAATACTAATGGCAGTCGTGCGGGAGAGTCGGGGCTTATATCCCGGGATTAATATAAAAGCATTTATATACTTAAGGAAACATATTAGAACCCCGATAAAAAACCCGCAGGAAATCACCACGTTAGCGGGCAGTAGGTAACGTATAACTGTAAAAATACGAAATATATGTCCCGTACAAATAAAACAGGAAAACCGTAAAAAATCTATATCCCGTAAAAATTCTCTGTAAAAAATAAAAAAGTAAAAATTATTGCCGGTTAGAGCAAAAAACGCACAGCCACTCTTTGCCGCGCTTTATCATCAATTCTCCGCAGTTGGTACATCTCATGATGATTCCGCCAATTCGTCCACGTGTGGGGATTGGTAAAAAATAAGAGAATAGACAGGGTGGTTATCTAACTATGGACTATCAGGATAAATAGCCTGGGTAGTCTTTCCATTATCCGACATCACGTAAACAGGCTTGTCGGTGTAATACACTATACCCGGCTCACCGAGTTTATAAACGCATATTTCTACGATACCGCGCCCTGTTGCGGTAGTGTAATTTCCAGCGTCAAAAAACAGTCTTGAGTAAGCACACGGAATTGCGGATTTGTTAAGAGGTTTTCCATTACCGCCTTTCTTAAACACGTCTGCCTCTAAAATGTATTTATATATTATTTCTTCAATCTCCCCGATTATCAGGAAGCCTTCGTCTAATTTCAGTTTCAATATCATTTCTCTCTTTCTCCTTGTCTGTCTGTCTGTCTATTCCCTAGTCCAACCCTATCCGGTGAGGGAGGGGATTGGTGAAAGTAAGGGGACCTTTAGTGTCCCCGGGTTAAACCGGAGCGAAGAACATTCTGGGCAGCATCAGCGTCATGTAGTACGCGTACCGGACCGTTCCGTCAGGGTCAACCCACACGGCCATGTCGACGTCGTCTTCCATATCCCAGGCGCCCCGGTTTATGGTGTGCGTGGTGAACATAAGTGTTCCGCTGGGGTCAGTTCTTATTGACATGCGAGAATCCTCAACACGGTATATGCGGCGACCAGTACGGACGTCGCAACCGCGGCCAGTAGCACGCCGGCTATTATGTGCTCGAATTTCATATCAGTGTCTCCTGAGCATAAGCCAAATCCACCTGAAGTAATCCGCGAAACTCATGTCGGCGAATCCCTTGTTGTCGTTCCCGTTCTCCATAAGCTCGCCAATTGCGCAGCTCCAGCAGATGTAGTGCCAGGAGTGGGTCTTCATATTGAAGTACTCCATATTGGGGAGCCTGTGGCACGCCTTACTGTGTTCACACATCTTCCCACCAGTCTTCCCCGCAGATGTTGCAGCGATAGTAGAAAGTGCCATCACCACAATCTTTATTGTAAAGTGATGTAGATTTACAGAACGGGCACACTGAAACCGCGCACAGTAACCTGGCGTGCAGGCCTCCGTACTCTATGGTTTCTATGTTTCCATTCCTGTCTATTGTGGTGACTACTGCTATGCCTTCAATCCCGATACCGCTAAGTACCAAGGACTCTATTTTCCAGGCGTAATCATTTACTCTCATTTGAATTCTCCAGTGCCTTTAGCGCATTTTGTATGAGGTTCCAAGGACCGTCTTCTCTGGAATCACAGTCGTAACTAGACTGACCACTGTAGAAACTACTGGCCGCCTCCAGTATTTGCTTTGCAATATCCATGACTGTTTTTTGAGAGGCGTCTAGTTCTTCTATGAGCTGCTGAATTATGGTGCCAGCAATATTTTCTCTTTCATTACTATGATAATATTTGTATTCTTTTTTAAGTTCTTCCAGCAGTGGCAATATTGTTAGCGATACTAATTTCTTGTATTTGGTGCAGCATCCAGTTTTATTTAATACTTCTGGATTACCATAGGTAAGTTCTTCTTCACCGGTTACGCAGTTAATTTCTGTCTTTTGCACCGCATGACACTCATATATAGGGTCACACCTAAAAGTACCATCTGGATTTTTAACATCAAAGTATCTGCATTCTTTGCATATGTGCTTGCATTTTTTACAATCATTTTTTTGTGTCATTTTTCATTCTCCAATTCTCTAAATATGGCCGCAGCGGACTCCCTTATCGTGTCTTGATACCCTACCATGGCTATCTTCTTGCACTTCGGGCAAAACCTGTAATGGCCGTTCACAGTTCCGCGCATCTCCTCTCCCTCGAATCCGCAGTGCGTGCACTTTAGCATCTTGTGTATTGGTCCGCCGGATATCTGCTTCAGGACTAGCTGCATGAATACTCGAATCTTGCGGCGGGTTATCAGCGGGTTAGTCTCGTGCGCTTTGCACTCTGGGTCCTTGGAGAGTATGTCGTTACAGTTGGTGAAGAAGAACTGGTCGTTTTTTATTATGTCGAATCGGAACACGTTTCCTTCCTGCCCGTCTGCCTGCTCAATCATCAGGTCTATCCATTTCTTGAGCTCTGATTTTATCCTTCTGCGGACATACTTGACATCACACCTATTAGGGTCTAGACGCCAGTTGTCCACCGAGAGTGGTTTACTCATCGTCATTTCCTAGTCTCCTTCTTTCGTGGGCCATCTTAATCCTGGTCTTGGCCCGCTCGTACCACGCAATCACGTTCACGTAATCACCGGCGCCGCGGGCTTACCACGGCCGCATGTTTTGGATTGGCGCCGGGAGATATAGGTTTCATGTCTCTGCGACACATGCAGAAAGCGCCAGTTCCTGCTGTGCATAAGTACATCTTACCAGCATTCCTTAGGTAACTGCATCTACTAGTTTTAGTTATGCACTTAAACTTAGACACCATTCGCTTGCTCATATGGATTGCCATCAATTCACCAGACCTTTGTTACCAACGAGCACGTGACAGACATCGCATAAATATATTATTTCTCCGGATTCTTTTACTTTATCCATTTTGAGAAATAATTGACGCTGTCCGCATAGCTCACAGTTAGTCTTTCTTTGCATTGTCACAGCCTGCACAGGATTTGACTTTGGACTTAGGCACGTCCTCGGCTGCCAGAGCCTGTTTAGCACGGGCTTTCTGTTCTTTCTGCCAGGCCTCGGCTATCTTGTTTTTTAGGCACCCTAGAATGTATCCCATGTCTATGGGCACCTGCGCGTCTTTCATCAACTGCTGAAGTGCAGCTATTTCCTGTTGGTTTATATCTACTTTTACCATTATTTACCACGTCCTTTACTTCGTGTAGTTTTACAATTTCCGCGCCCGCGATTTGCGCGTGTGCCCCCGCCACTGCCATTGTGCTTTGGTACGCCTTTTTTGGTTATTTTTTCACTTCCTGATTGGCGGCCTCTAGGGCTTTCATTTTTTCATATGTCTTGCCACATCTCGGACAGACTATTTTGGTGCCTATCTTAGGCATTTTTCCTGCCGGCCCGGTTACTTTGGTGCCGCAGATTGAGCAGAAGAACCTGGCTATACTGGTTCTCCCTGTTTTCTTGTCTCTGCATCCGCATCCCATTTTACTCTACTCCGTTGATTATTCGAATGTCCAAGTACAGCTGTGATAACCGCGTCAATTCTTTTTTAATCTGATTCTCTAGCGTTTGAAATTTATCAGCTGCGGAAGTTGCATTGTTTATTTTTACCTCAAATTGGTAAGCTGAATAAACCGTATAATCATACCCAAATTCTATTAAGAAAGACTGCACAACTTTTTCTACAGCCTTCAATGACAGCGGGCAGTTTCCTAACTCTAGTACTACGTTATTATTCGCTTTCATCTGATTCACCCAAATCTATTCCTTGCTCCTCAGCCGCTTCTCTGGCTTCTGGTGTTGGTTTCAACAGTTCAGCTTCTTCTTTCTTAAGGCCAAGATACTTATCCCAGCACTCTGGGTGGAAGACTTTCTTGTACCCTATTATGAACTTATTGTACTGTATTTTCTTTCCGCAAAATTCACACTTTCCCATTTATTCACTCTCCATAGCTATTACTCCTTCTATGATTTCTAGAAGGTCAGGACCGTAGTCGTCCTTCTCGAATTTGATTCTGACATCACGAAGTCGGTTCGCCAATTCCAAATGGTCTCGGCTTGCTTCGTCCTCGGCCTCGGCGATGTGTCCAAGGGCCAGCCACTTGTGCATCGGGTATCCTTTCTTCGATTCGCACAGCAGGACTATGGCCTGAGCTAGGTGCTTCTTTACGCACCCTAGACAGCTTTTTCTCATTTCTTCAACTCCGAATATGTCCCGCAGCCGCCGCAAAACAGGCATTGATATACTATTACTCCTTCAAATGACCACAGTATGAACTGATTGCGGTTGCAGCTTGGGCACTTTATTTCTTTGACTGCTTGTAATTGTCCCATGATTTTACCTTTGAAAGCCCGTCTTTTTTTCTTTTTAAATTAATATCATTAATTAAGTCAGTGGCCAAGTATCCTCTGGTGCCTTCTAGTGCCTCCACAGTAGGGAGGTCGACTTTTGCTGCGCGACCGGCATATTTCATATGTTTACAGTGTTTGTGTCCAGCAGGGTCATACTTGTCAGCTTCATTTATCAGGCCCCGTTGTATCAGGTCTTCTCCTCTGTTACTATACCACTGAGCAGACATCTTTGGTATTCTTTCAGCTACCACAGAAGGTTTTACCCAGCCTATATCTTTTTCTTCTGCATCTGGATACTCTTTCTTCTGCTCTTTGTAAATTTTCTTCAACTCGTTTACCCACTGTTCTTCTTTGACACTAAGTACTGTAGGATTAATACAACCTAATTTTAGAAACACCATTACACCATAATAATAATCATCGTAATTAGCAATTATGTTTCTGGCTGAATCGCGTTCCCTTTGAAATTGGTGAAGCGCAGCGCTGGCCTTAATGAAATCCAGCAACTTGTCTATCTGGCTTCTGAGCGAAAGCGTCGAATATCTAATCGCGTATGAAGCTAGGTCAGGGGCAAATGGTACAATGACGCTGACTCTCGGCATCTTTTGCAGACAGGCTCTGAAATCTTTATTGATAGTCGGAGTCCAGAGTCCGGCAGCCTTACGGCATTTCAAGTCAACCACCTTTTTAGTTAACTCTATTGACGTGTCCAGTCTTAAGGCATCCCAGCGTCTCATCAGTTCTTCGTCGATTGCGTGATTCATGCTAGTTATGATAAATACGTGCTTGCCTTTAATGTGAAGCCTGCGGACTTTACGCTTATCGTCTAAAGTTGTTATATTATTCGAACCGCTTGCTCTGATTTTAAATGCCTGAAGTTTCAACACCTCTACTTCTGGGTCCTCCAGATATACTACCCTGCCATCCCAGCTTGAGCCTTCTCCGAGTGGTTCCCAGTAGTTCAGGACTTTAGGCGTGATTGCTGTCTCATGAAATACGGTCTGCTCATCAACTAACAGAACTTTGCATACGCTACCTGTTAACTTATCCTTCCCGCCGCCAGTGCGGTCAGACACCAGTAAGTTACTGCTAGTCTCTGATGCATTTTTTACCAGACGCATAGATATTTTATTTATTAATACCAGTTGAGCTAGCTCTTCCCCGGCTACCCCTTCAGTGTGAATTTCTTTTATAATGTTGAATAGTAAATTTGGTTTCTTCAGCAATTCAATGTCAGTCTTGGTTAAGTCTTCATTGACTGGCTTATCCGAGTCACCTTCAGGCGGATTGCCTAGGCCATATTTTGTGTACGCAATTTTTTTAGTCTTTTTAAATGTATCTCCTGTTAATCCGCCCTCGACACATTGGCTACAATCAATATAGCCTTCCAGCATAGCTATTAATGTAAGCGTGTCTCCTCCAGTGTTATGTCTAAAGCAATGCCACATATTTTTATCGTTATCGACGTGAAAGTTTTCTCCACTAGCAGAGTTATGCGTAGGATGAGGCCCTACCTGCTCTCCGCCTTTCTCGGCCATATACTTAACTGGATACTTGTCCAGCACTATTTGTATATCCATATCTATTCCAGATATACATTGGCTTACCCGTGATTTTTCTTTGCGCGGCCAGTATGGCTTAAAAGCATTGCGAAGGGTTTCTGCTGATATGGTTGCTATTGAAACGTTGTTTATTACTTTGTAATGTTTTCCTGTTGCCTTGTGTAAACTACCCGGTCCTAGAGCCTGCGCCCCTTTCCACTGAATTTCTCCCAGGTGAGTTCCTTTGTGTTCTAGGATTACTTTTTCCTTTAAATCTGGTACAAAGTAATATATATGAGTTCCGCCACCGCCTGTGCGTATCTTGAAGGATTCCGGCAGGTTGTTGTCAGCGGCTATTTCCATCAATTCATCGTCGCAGTCAACTATGGCCAGTGTGCCTATTCCGCAAACTACTCCGTAGGCCTTGGCTGACTTTAAGTAGTCCTGAAACTCTGCCTCGGTGTAACGGTAGTTAGCTTCTGTCTGCCAGGAAGGCTCCATCGGTGATTTGCCCTGCTTGGAGCTGAAATTTATCTTGATGAACTTGATGCTCTTTTTTCTCAGCTGTTTTGGTATGTTCATTTGAGTCCTAGCCTCCGCAGTTCCTTGCAAATAATGCAGCGTTCCCTGCCGAAGTCAACACACCTGTGGGGTCCTAGGTTTCCTGTCCCTAGACCGTCCTTGTCGCCGCATTCACGTATCAATCTGGTGCGACGTCTGCGCATACTTTTCTTATTTAAAGACTGCCGATACCTTGTCTGACAGTCTTCGCATCTTAGACAGTTATGGTGACGATACCAGATTGGAGTGTGGCAATCAATACAGTATCTCTCTTGCATAACTATCATTAAATTGATTTTATTAATCCTTTGTCGTAAGCCTCTAGTTTTTTGTGAAGCTTCTCTGTAATTTCAGCGTCAGTGATATTATGAGATAGAACATATTTTAAAGCTTTCGCATCTCCAACTCGGGCTGCCATCCACACGTCCCCGAGAACGTGGTCCTTTCCTTTGATTCCTAAGAAATTGGCGGCTACCTCAAGAGATTTTCGGTGCAGTTTTAGAAGTCTGCGGCTCATGTAGTACAAATCTTTGTGTTTTACCATGCCAAATTGGGCAAACTCAAGACCCCATTTAAGACAGCGTGCTCGAATAAAAGGTATATCGTACCCTGTGCCGTAGAATGTAATAAGAACATCATACCTTAGCATGTCCTTGAGAAGTTTTTTACACACCCTCTTGTCGAACTGAAGTTTAAGGAGTTCTTCCTGGGTTATTATTCCCTGGTAGTATTCTTTTTTATCACGTGTTTTGATAACGTAAGACAAGATGTGATGGTAATCGGCCTCAAGTCCGGTGGCCTCGATATCCAGGTAGCCTATTTTCAGCTCCTTTTCCATTTCGCGCACGAAACATGCGGGATGCTCTACATATTTATGACCATGTGTACAGGTGCCGGTCAAATACTGCACCAATTCCGCTTTTTTCAGCGTATTCGGGTTTACGTTTATAAATCCTTTTTGCATTCTTTCATCTCATTGAATCGATATGTCGTCGGGTGTTTTCTGGTTCTGCTTGTTTACTACCTGACCGACGAGCACGGTAGTCCTGTTTAAATTCTCTATTATGGCCATGTCCATTTTATGGCGTTCTTCTGCTTCCTGTTGAAACATGATTATAGTTGACTGCGCTAATTTAGACACCGTAGCCCATGACGCGGGTCTGCGCATCCAGATTTTGTGTAAAATTCGTTGTATACGTCCGCGCGGTACAGGTTTACTCCCGGGGGTTCCCAGACTTCTGAGAGCCTCAATAAACGGGCACGCCTGTTCTTTTCTTTCTATGCCCGGGAGCAGTTTTTCTTGCTCAGTCATTTTTTTCACTTTCTTTATTGACAATATCCTTGATTTTGGAAAGGTCCGCTTTCCGCGGTTTGCCTATGAAAATGTTATATATTGGGCGCTGCTGCTCAGTAAGCTGCATTTTGGCCTCCTCAAACTTCTTTATGACCTCGGCGTTGGTCTTAACCAACCTGGTATACGTGTCCATAGCTGAGAGTCTGGTCTTGCTGTTCTCATCAGTCATTGCAATATTATAGGCCTGGGTGGTCAACTCCTCCACTGTTTCGAGGATATGCCCCTTCTTATTTTGCAGCTCGTCTTCCGTAAGGGCCTCTAGGTCCTTTTTCAGGTCGGCGTTTATGGTGGCGTGTGATACTACCATGCCGTAGTCCTTTTTGAGTATCTCTGAAATCTTCCTGGAGGACAGCGTGCCATATTTGGCAATAATGTCAGCTATTGCCTGGTAACGCATCTTAGTCTGCGTCTCGGTTTTACGTCCAGTTTTCATATTATTTCTCTCTCTTGAGTAAAATGCGCGCCCATATATATGATGCGCCTACTACTACAATTTGCTGTTTGATAAGCACCTGAGGCGGATTTGTCGGGCTGATGTCCATAGACGGCCTTGCGAACATAAGGCTGATGTGCTTCGACGCGATAAAATTAAACGGAAAGTACTTCCATGGAAAGCGCAGCCTACTTTTGATGTGAGTATCTTGTAATTCAGTGATAATACTAGAAAAATCATTAAATAGCGCGCTGTCAAAAGTCACTATAGTGCTGACAGTCGTCAGTTTTAGCTCGCCCTCTTCTTTCATAACTATATATATGTCTTTCATGCTATTTAAAGGCTTCTGTTTTAGCAGGAGGACCGTAAAAGCCTAAAAGGAGTCACAACGGGCCAATAATTGAACCCAATTTGACTTTTCCTAAGATATGGCGGCCAAAATTTCTGCCAGTCGTATGAGTTAAACGCCAATTTGTGGCCTATCTCAAAATGAGCTCATTTTAACTCTTATACATTTACTGTTTAACTCTTATGACTGGCAGAAATTGGCGCTTTTATATCTTATGGCTAGTCACAACGAAAGGGGGGCATATGACTCCGTTGTGACTCCTATGACTGGCAAAAGCTCTAAAATTGGCGTTTCTACCCGCCCACTTATATTAATGATAGTATATAATTGCGTGTGAATTAATGCGCTATCTTGCAGGTGCGGCAAGCAAAGCCGTGGATTGGGTGGGGAAACATTACTAATATAACAGTTGAGATAGCTCGGGATTTTTTGCCAAAGCAGCTTGAGGTGCTCGAGGCTCTTAAAGAAAAAACCACTAAGTTTGTACTTTATAGTGGGGCTTTTAGGGCAGGCAAGACACTGTTGCTGGCCAATATTGCAATTAGAACGTGCATAGAAAATCCTGGATGCGTTGGATTCCTTGGGTCTTTGACCTATCCGCAATTAAGAGATGTTGTATTTACGGTATTTAAGCAAGAAATAGAATATTACCAGAAGGCTCTTGACAAAAAGGGCGTTCCTATTACGCTAATTACGAAACTGGTAACCTCTACGGGTGCCATGCGCGCTGAGTTTTGGAACGGCAGTATGATTCATTTTAAAGCGTGTAATGATGAACTTAAGCTAAGAGGCTACACGCTGGACTTCTTTGGCTTAGACGAGCCCATTGACATCGATGAGACGATATTCACTCAGCTCGTAGGACGTATTTCAGGAAATGTGCTAAAGAAGCCCTTCGGAATATTGACGACCAACCCGGGCAGCGAAAACCACTGGATTTACAGGAGGTTCTTCGAAAGCGGAAATCCTAAGTACAAAACAATAAAAACTACAACTTACGATAATAAGTTACTCCCAGATTACGGCGAGTACATTAAATCTTTGCAGGAAAATTTTGACGACGATTGGATTAAGAGATTCCTTGATGGTGATTGGGGAGCGTTTAGTGGTCAAATCTACAAAGAGTTCAATCCTTCAGTACATGTCGGCGACTTCACAAAGAGGGACGACATAAAATATTACATCGCGGGCGTAGATTACGGAACGCGCAATGCGTGCTGTATATTAACGATAGGTGTAACAGACAAACGTGAAGCCATAGTCGTTGACGAGTGGTATCATTCTGGAAAAACCAGTCGCGAAACCTGCGAGCGGTTAAAATATTTAGACTCAAAGCGTTATCATTATAGAAAAATATTCGTTGACCCTGCGTCACTGGACTTAATAACTCAGTGCAAGCAGGCCAAGCTACCTGTAGAAGGTGGCGAAAATAAAGTAGAGCCCGGAATTGCCAAGGTAAAATCTTTAATAAAAAAAGGCTTACTCTTCATAGATAAGCATTGCCTTTACACGATAAAAGAAATGCAATCCTATCGTTATGAAAGAGACAAGCTGAATCACAACCCTTCAGAGAAGCCTCTGAAAGTGGACGACCACAGTTGTGACGCACTAAGATATGCTTTGTTTTCATTTAAGGCCTGGAAAATAAGAACACGCATTGGATGGGTAAAACAATCACTTTGGGATTACTAGGTGAATGAATGACTACATTAGGTGACAGGGTAAAAAAAGTTTGGGAAAACTATCTAGCTATTTCAACAGAGATAGCAGACACAGCGCCAAATTCTAAAAAGCTGGAGTTTAAACCTGACTCGTACGACGAGGAACTATCCGTGCAGGGCTACAAGAAGCTAAACCCCAGCAAAAGACGCAAATTGGCGCAGGAAACCCCGCTTTTGATGAAAGGCGTGCGGAAAAAGTGCGCTGATACTTTTAGGGCGTGGTGTTACCTGGAAACTTTGACTGGAAAAACATCTCCGGCGTCTAAAGACCTGAAACTTATCTCTGACTTTGAGATGCGGTCAAATATCAAAGCAAAATTCACCGAGGCCCGTATTGCTTCGCATATTTTCGGCACAGGCTTTTTACTTATCACTTTTACTAAAGACGAAGAGACTGAATTGTACGACCCAGTTAGTCCTGATTCAATTCCATGGGACGCTACAATCATCAATTCGGAATATATCAATAAATTAGACTATTATAATAAAGCCTTTGAAAAGAAAGGTATTTTGCATTATATTTATAATAAAGGCAGCGAAACTAAATATATTCACCCAGATAGAATAATTGCTATCCCAGCCAACAAGGTTCCGGGACAACAGTTGGGTACTTCTACTTTTGACGTTTTGCGCTGGATTATTTTCAGCAAGAAAAACGTAGACATAGCCACAGGGCGCATACTTTCATGGTTTTCTCACGGAATCTTAGACATAGCGGTTGAAGACTTAGACCCGGATGAACGTGAGTACTACGAAAAGACAGCAGCGCAGCATCCAGGCGCGTGGGTACACGATACTGATATGAAACTAGGCATTCACAATCCCACTGCGATTGACCCCAAACCTTTTTATGAATATCTAATACTTAATATAGCAGCAGCGCTAGTGATGCCTACGCAT
>Ga0210003_1004189_pt1 | contig 11493 bp, 10 predicted proteins | sample LantaG_FD_182804 | JGI IMG/M metagenome (GOLD analysis project Ga0210003, IMG submission 182804) | Deep subsurface microbial communities from Baltic Sea to uncover new lineages of life (NeLLi) - Landsort_02402 metaG (SPAdes) (version 2) | ecosystem: Environmental > Aquatic > Marine > Oceanic >...
ATAGACGCGTGTTTTAACACTATCGATAAAGCAATAGGGCTTAAAGGAAAACTGGTTGACTATAAAGTAAGCGCCGTTACCAGCGGGAAGGACGCTCTTGGCGAGGCGAGCGTGAAAGTTATATTTGGAAAAGATATAGCGTTCGGAAGGGCATCAAGCACAGACGTGATTGAAGCGAGCGTGCTCGCGTATCTGAATGCCGTTAATAGGTTTGTTTTACGAAAAAAGAGCTAAATCCCCCTAACCCCCTTTTTCAAAAAGGGGATCGTAAGGGGAAATGCCGGGAGTTGTTTGAAATAAAAAAAATTATTGCCCCCATTGAAAAAAGGCGGTAAAGGGTATTTCGTTCAAAATGGCAGAACATAATTCAAAAAAAATATACGGACTTTTGGGGAGAAACATCAGCTATTCTCTTTCCCCCGCCATGCATAATGCCGCGTTTAATCATTTCAATATTCCTGCTGAATACGTGATCTTCGATAAAGAACCCGATGAATTAAAAGATTTTTTTGAAACTGAAGTTTTAACCGGAAAGATCAGCGGGTTGAACGTCACGGTTCCGTATAAGATTGACGTTAAAAAAATGTTAGATGAATGGAGAACGGAAATAGACGCTTTGGCTCTTCTGTCAGGCGCGGTTAATACCATAACAGTGACGGAGGGAAGATTAAAGGGATATAACACTGATACTCCCGGTTTTTTAGAATCTTTAAAAGTAGACGCGGGATATAGGTCCAAACCGCATGATGGGAATGTTTTTGTTGCCGGCGCGGGCGGAGGAAGCCGCGCTGTGTGTTTTATTTTAGCTTTTACGTATAGGAAACTCAAGAATATCTATGTGTATGATACGGAAGAATCGAAGTCTGATACTTTAATGAAGAATTTTCAAAACGCGCGTAAAGAGTTTCCTGATATTCCGGACATATTGCGTGTTGTTAAGCAGAATGAGAGAGAAAATATAATCAAGAGTTGTGATTTAATCGTAAATGCCACGCCTCGCGGTACGAATAAAGGAGATGAAAGCCCGGTTCCTTCTGAGTGGCTAAAAAAAGGGATGACAGTATACGATCTGGTTTACGCGAGAGAAACAGAACTTGTTAAAGCGGCAAAAGAAAAAGGGATTACGGCAGTTAACGGTCTTGGAATGTTAATCGCTCAAGCGGCTCACGCATTTTATCTTTGGGAGGGCAAATCGTTAATAGAAGTAAATAGGGTTATGAAAGAAAAAGCGCTTGAAGAACTTCGAAAACGAAAGGCATAAATGGAAAAACTTGTTGTATTTATTTTCGGGGCTTTAATCGGCAGTTTCTTAAATGTTTGTATTTACAGAATTCCTTTAGGTAAATCCATTGTCAGACCGAGATCTTTCTGTCCTTTTTGCGAAAAAACTATTTCGTGGTTTGATAACGTGCCTTTGATAAGTTTTTTAATTCTTTTGGGAAAATGCCGCGCGTGCGGGCGTCCTATACCTCTTAGATATTTTTTTGTGGAACTAATTACGGCGGTAAGCGGCGCGGCGCTGTTGTTCTATTTTCCGATAGGGATAAATTTTTTCATATATTGGATATTTATTTGGGCTTTGATCGTGATCACTTTTATTGATATCGAGCATCAGGAAATTCCGGATGTGATAAGTCTTCCCGGAATAGTTGTCGGGCTTATTCTCATGACATTTTTTAGGATAGACGGGTCAGTTTCAGGTATGAGCGCGTTTTTAAATTCCGGATTAGGCATTTTTATCGGCGGCGGAATGATGTTTCTTTTAGGGGTGATCGGTGAATTTATTTTCAAAAAAGAAGCGCTTGGCGGAGGGGACGTTAAGCTGATGGCGATGATCGGCGCGTTTCTCGGATGGAAACTTGTCATTTTAACATTCTTTTTAGCTCCAGTAATGGGAGCCGGAGTCGGTATCTTTATGAAGATCCGGTTTAAAAAAGAGGTTATCCCGTATGGACCATACCTTTCCACCGGCGCTATCATAAGTTTATTGTACGGACGAGAGATATTGCGGTATTTGTTTTGTTCGTAGAGGCACATTGCATGTGCCCGTTTCCATATTCGGAGTTTGTTAATGGTTCGTAGAGGCACATTGCATGTGCCCGTTTCCATATTCGGAGTTTGTTAATGGTTCGTAGGGGCACATTGCATGTGCCCGTTTACGAATCCGCCCCTATGACAAAGGAGTAGATATGCTCAGATACATGACTGCGGGAGAGTCTCACGGGAGGAGTTTGATCGCGATTCTTGACGGTGTGCCGGCGGGGCTTAAGCTGGATGCCGAAGCAAGAAAAGTTATTACGCGTGAACTTGCAAGGAGAATGCATGGGTACGGCAGAGGCGGGCGAATGTCGATAGAATCTGCCGATAATTTTAATATTCTTTCCGGAATAAGAAAAGGCGTGACTATCGGAAGTCCCATCGGTATAGAAATCCCTAATAAAGATTTTAAAATTGATTCTCTGCCTGAAATTAAAGCTCCTCGTCCCGGACACGCTGATCTTGCGGGTATGCAGAAATATGGGCTAAAAGAAGCCAGAAGTGTTTTGGAAAGGGCAAGCGCGCGGGAAACTGCCGCTCGTACGGTTCTCGGGGCGGTTGCCAGACTTTTGCTTCGAGAGTTTGAAATAGAGATTCTCAGCCATGTAACTATGATAGGTTCTTCTCGGGCAAAAACGAAACACCTTTCGTTTGATGAAATTCTGGAATTAAGCGACATTGAAAGATCTCCGGCGCGATGCGCGGATAAAAATGCCGAACGAAAAATGATGCAGGAGATAGATAAGGCAAAAAAACAGGGAGACACGCTTGGTGGAACTTTTAAAGTTATTGCCCGCTCCGTGCCGCCCGGCCTTGGAAGCTATACTCAGTGGGACAGGCGTTTAGACGGAGAACTCGCGCGTCAGATCATGTCTATTCCCGCGGTGAAAGCGGTATCTATCGGTGAAGGAATTGAGTGCGCCGCGCTTAAAGGTTCTCAAACACATGACGCGATCGTTTACAGCAAAGAGGAAAAAAAATTTAAAAGAACGTCGAATAATGCCGGCGGTATTGAAGGCGGTATGTCTAACGGTGAAGATATTGTGATAACCGCTTTTATGAAACCTATCGCGACTCTCGCCAATCCTTTGGCGTCGGTAAATGTTTATGATAAAAGCGTAAGCGCGGCGGAAGTGGAAAGAGCGGATGTTTCGGCTGTTGCCGCGTGCGGAGTTGTCGCTGAAGCGGCGGTATGTTTAACCCTGGCCGGGGCGTTTATGGATAAGTTCGGGTCGGATTCTATTAATGAAACGCGGCGGAACTATAACGGATATATGGAACAAATTAAAAGTATGTGAATTTAGAGCGGTAAAAAAAACGGACGTTACCGATCATGCGGAATATTATTATCGTAGGATTTATGGCGACAGGAAAGACGACTGTCGCGAAAGCGCTCGCGAAGAAACTCGGGAGAACATATGTAAGCATCGATGATGAGATCGAAAAACGCTCCGGCGCTGAGATCTCTGACATTTTTAAAAATAAGGGAGAAGCATACTTTAGGAAACTTGAAAAGGAAATCATAGAAAGTGTTTCAGAAAAAAACGATCAAATAATCGATACCGGCGGCGGAGCTGTTTTAGATAAAGATAATATGCTCAATTTTAAAAAAAACGGTATTGTAATCTGCCTTTGGTCTTCTGCCGGCGTTATTTTTGAAAGAACACGAAAAAGTATTCATAGGCCTCTTTTAAATGTTGAAGACCCCGAGAACGAGATCAAAAAACTTTCCCAGACGCGCCGTCCGTTTTATGAAAAAGCGGATTTTCATATAGACACTACGGATTTTGATATAAACGCTATTATCGAAAAAATAAATGAGATAATAAAATAGCGCAAAGGACACTAAAACAAGGAAGAGAGGGACAGATGCCGCGGAGGGTGAAAGATCCGGGAAAGATAAAGATCAGTGATAAATATACCGTATTATGGACTCTTTTTTTTGAAAAGCTTCTTCGGAATGTTACCGCTTCCGTTATGGTTTCAGACGGCGCGGGAAAAGTTATATTCGCGAATGAAAGGTACCTTGATTTTTTCCGTTTCAAAGAGAAAGAGATTATAGGTAAAAATTGGATTGATATTATAATTCCGCCGCTTCAGCGTCCGGCAATTAGAAGAATATTTAATGACATAAAGAAAAAGAAAATGCTCGGCAAGTTTGATACTCCGGTGGCCGGAACAAAAGAAATAGAGGATTATTTATGCTGGGTCGCCATACCTTTGGAAAAACAGAGGACAATGCTTTATACGTTTATCGGAAAAAAAGACAAGGAAATATCCGAGCGGAGAGTAAAGGTTTATAAAAACACCGAAATAATGCTGAATACGTCATACGCGGAAATTGTTGAAACGATTTTCACCGCCGCGGAAATAAGTGAGCCGGGAACCGCGAAACACGCTGTTCGCGTAATGTTGTTTGCCGTTTCGCTCGCTAAAAAACTGAACATAAAAAGGAAGGGGATAGAACGCCTAAAAGTGGCTTCGCTTCTTCATGACCTTGGAAAATTGGCGATCGATGATAAGATTTTATTAAAAAACGGAAAATTGGATAAAGCGGAGTTTGAGGAGATCAAAAAGCATCCTGTGTGGGGCTCGGAAATGGTGCATCTTGTATATTTTTTAAGGGATATTATCCCGATAATGGCTAATCATCATGAAAATTATGACGGTTCCGGTTATCCCGAAGGCTTAAAAGGGGAGGATATTCCTCTTGAAGCCAGAGTGCTCGGTATCGCGGATATATATGAAGCCTTAACCGCGGATCGTCCTTACCGCAGGGGATTTTCCAGAGAAGATGCTATTCTGATAATGCGCGATGAAATGGGGAAAAAACTGGATCCGGCAATTACCGATATTTTTCTGAACATGATACAAACGGGCGAAATTAAGGAGACTGTGTGAGTGTTTCTTCCAATGACATTATGGCGCTTAGTCTTATTCCCGGTGTTTCTCCGCGTATAATCAAAGCGCTTATTGAAAATGTTTCTGAAACGGATGAAATCTTTCGTCTCTCGGAGAGTGTTATAAAAAACATTGCGCGGAAACCGGATCTGATAAAAAAGATAAGATCCGCGCGTTTGACCGATGAATATAAAAAAGAACTCGTGTATATGCGGGAGAACGGAATTGAGGCGATTTGCGTTAAAGACGGGGATTATCCTGAAAACTTGAAAAATATATATGATCCCCCGGCGATTCTTTACTCTAAGGGGATTTTAACCGGAGCTCGGACAAACGCTGTGGCGATAGTGGGTTCAAGAAGATGTTCGGTTTACGGGCTTCAGATGGCGGAGCGGCTCGCGTTTGATCTGGCGAAGGAAGGGATAATAATTGTGAGCGGTATGGCAAGAGGGATTGATACCGCGGCTCACAAAGGCGCGATTAAAGCCGGGGGCAAAACTGTCGCGGTTATGGGAAGCGGGTTTGCTCATATATATCCTCCTGAAGCGAGATCGATAGTTTCAGGGATAACGGAAAAGGGAGCTGTTGTTACGGAATATTCATCAACTACGATTCCTTTTAGAGGAAATTTTCCCAGACGTAACAGGATCATAAGCGGAATGGTGAAGGCGGTAATAGTGGTCGAAGCGGCAATAAAGAGCGGCGCGATGATAACGGCGAATCTAGCGCTTGGCGAGGGAAGAGATGTGTTTGCCGTACCCGGCCGGGCGGATTTTTATTCGTCTCGCGGGTCCAATTTGCTGATACAAAAAGGCGCGGCTTTAGTGATGAGTGCCGAGGATGTGATTAGAGAGCTTAACATAGAGCGTCCTAACGCGGAAAATGACACCGCGCCGGAACTCGTGCCTGAGATTTTGAAAAGAAAAGAAAATGCGGAAGAAAAAGAGGAATACAGCGGTATCGTAAAACTTTTGAGGTCCGAGCCTTTGGCGCATATTGACCGCATTTCGGAACACTCGGGAATAAAACTACAAAACTTATCGGCAGTGTTACTTTCTTTACAGCTTAGAGGCAAAATAAAAGAACTGCCGGGAAAAAATTACGAACTAACAAAACGGTAAATGGTGAATCGTCCGCCACCAACCTCGTAGGTTATTCGTAGGGGCACATTGCATGTTCGCCACCAACCTCGTAGGTTGTTCGTAGGGGCACATTGCATGTGCCCGTATATAAATTTACGCGTTTGCCACCAACCTCGTAGGTTGTTCGTAGGGGCACATTGCATGTTCGCCACCAACCTCGTAGGTTATTCGTAGGGGCACATTGCATGTGCCCGTATATAAATTTACGCGTTCGCCACCAACCTCGTAGGTTGTTCGTAGGGGCACATTGCATGTTCGCCAACAACCTCGTAGGTTATTCGTAGGGGCACATTGCATGTGCCCGTTTATGAATAATTAATGGTGTGGAGCCGCGCGGAACGGTGTATCCTGTAAGCCAAATCAAGGAGTAAAAAACCATATGGCGGAAAAAAAGAAATCTGTGAAAACAAAATCTATGAAAACTAAAGGTTCGCCGGCAAAATTTTTAGTAATTGTCGAATCTCCCGCGAAATCGAAAACCATAAATAAAATACTCGGTAAAGAGTATAAGGTGCTCGCGAGTATGGGGCATATTATTGATTTACCCGCGGATAAAATGGGGATAGATTTCGACAATGATTTCAAACCGGAATATACCGTAGTGAAAGGACGGAAAAAATATTTGACAAGTCTTAAGAAAGAAGCTAAAACTTCCACCGCCATATATCTCGCGGCGGATCCTGACAGGGAAGGGGAAGCAATCTGCTGGCATCTTAAAAATCAGCTCGCGAACAAAAAGCTGGAAGTGTACAGGGTAAGCTTTGATGAGATAACCGCCAAAGCTGTTAAAGCGGCTTTTTCGCGTCCCGGTGAGCTTAATATGAATAAGATAAACGCTCAGCAGGCACGGCGGGTATTGGATAGGCTCGTTGGATATTCTTTGAGTCCGCTTTTATGGAAAAAAATTACACGCGGGCTTAGTGCCGGGAGGGTGCAGTCGGTAGCGGTCATGATCATAGTAAAAAGAGAAGAAGAAATACGGAATTTTAAAAGCCAGGAATATTGGAGTCTTGACGCCCTTTTGGCTAAACAGAAAGTTTTGCCGCCGGAGCCGGGCGCCGCGAGCGAATTTAAAGCGCGCCTTGTAAAACATAAAGGCGAAAAAGTGAATGTGACTAAAGAAGAAGAAGCGAAAAAAATGATCTCCGAAATAGAACAAGAGAAGTTTGTTGTCGCGTCTATCAGACGCGCCGAAAAAAAAAGTTATCCCCGCGCGCCGTATACAACATCGTCCCTACAGCAGGACGCGTTTAATAGATTGAATTTTTCGGTGAATAAAACTATGCGGATAGCTCAAAGTCTTTATGAAGGTATGGAAGTGGGCTCCGAAGGGAGCGTAGGGCTTATAACGTATATGCGTACGGATTCAGTTAATATATCCCGCGACGCGATAGATGCGGTGGGCAAATATATATTGGAAACTCACGGGGAGAAATACTGCCCTAAAACGCCGCCGGTATATAAATCCAAAAAAAGGGCGCAAGAGGCGCATGAAGCGATCCGGCCGACATTGCCGCTGCGTTCTCCTGATGAGGTGAGCGCGTATCTTTCGAGCGATGAACTGAAATTGTACACTCTCATATGGAAAAGATTTGTTGCCAGCCGTATGGAGAACGCTCTTTTTTCGGTTTTAACGGTAATAATCAATGCCGGTGATTATCAGTTTCGCGCCGGCGGCAGTCAGCTTATCTTTGACGGATATCTAAAAGTGTATAAAGACGAAAAAGATACCGCGGACATCGATAATGCCATTCCCCCGCTTGAAACAGGTGAATTTCTCGACTTAAAAGAAATGCTGCCGGAACAGCACTTTACAAAACCGCCTCCGCGGTATTCGGACGCGTCTTTAGTGAAAGCTTTGGAAGAAAAAGGTATCGGCCGGCCTTCGACTTACGCGCCGACTATTAGAACCATCATCACTCGCAATTATATTAAACGTCTGAGTAAAACATTGAGACCTACGGAACTGGGGGAGTTGGTTAACGGGCTTTTGGTTGAGAATTTTCCCGATATCGTCGATGAAGAATTTACAGCGAAGATGGAAGAAGAACTGGATAATATCGAGGATGGTAAAAAAGAATGGATTTCGGTTATCAGAAATTTTTATGAGCCTTTCCTGAAGAAACTTGAAGAAGCAAAACAGCGGATGAAGAGCGTTAAAAGGCAAGCGGTTAAAACGGATGAGGTGTGTGAAGAGTGCGGAAAACCTATGGTTATAAAATGGGGCCGGCGCGGACGGTTTTTAAGCTGTTCGGATTTCCCCGTTTGCAGAAACGCCAAATCAATAACAACGGGCGTTAAGTGTCCTGAAGAAAATTGTGACGGAGAACTTGTTGAACGCAAGTCTTCCAGAGGCATGTTTTACGGATGCACAAAATATCCAAAATGCACGTATACCTCAAGAAAACTTCCCGCGCGAGAGATGCCTCAAGGAGAGATCGAAGAAGCCGTCGAAGAGGAGTAACTCCGAATGAAGCGTTTTATGGAGAAGTTTGAAAAATATCTTGATATAGAAAAGAATTATTCCGCGCATACCTTAAGAAGTTATAAGACCGATCTTAAAGAACTTGATGAGTTTGTTAAAAGTCAAGACCCGAAATTTATAACACGTCTTGATATAAGGCGTTTTTTGGCGGGACTTAAAGCCAGAGGCGTTTCAAGACGCACCATTATAAGAAAAATGGCCGCTATACGCTCTTTTTTTAAATTTCTCTTTAGAGACGGATACATTGACAATAACCCCGCCGGAAGTATTTTTATGCCGAGAGCGGATAAAAAATTGCCGGAATTTTTAGATTATGAGCGAACGATCAAATTGATCACGTCTCCCGCGGCGGACACTCTTTTGGGGCTGAGAGATAGGGCGCTTTTGGAAGTTTTGTATTCTACCGGCACGAGAGTGAGTGAGCTTTCCGGGCTTAATCTCGAAAATATTGATCTTATTGCCGGCGTGGTTAAAGTACGAGGTAAAGGTAAAAAAGAAAGAATGGCTTTACTTGGAGGCGAGGCGCAAAAAAGCCTTCGGAGCTATTTGAAAGAGATTCGCCCTTCGCGAAAAAAAGATTCAAGGGCCGTGTTTCTCAATAAATGTGGGACGAGGATTTCAGACAGAAGCATCAGGCGTCTTATCGATAAATATGTCAAAAAGTGCGGAATGAAACAAAAAATATCGCCGCATTCAATCCGTCATTCTTTCGCTACGCATTTAATAAACAACGGCGCGGATCTCAGAAGTGTGCAGGAATTGTTGGGGCATAAGAATTTAGCGACAACTCAGATCTATACGCATCTCGGGTCGGAACGAATAAAAAAAATGTATTCTAAAGCGCATCCGAGATCATAGAATTATACCAAAAAACTTAAGATGAGAATTTTGTACGATATAGCATTTATTATTTTCGGGATTATCTATTTCCCATATTTAGCGGTGAAAGGGAAGACGCATAAAAATTTTATGCAGAAATTCGCTTTCCTTCCGAAAAAGATTACGGATTTAAAAAAACCGGTTTGGATACACGGAGTGAGTGTAGGGGAAGCGGTCTTGGCGGTTAAACTTGCCCGTGCCGTAAAAAAGAAATTCCCCGAAACGCGAATAATTATTTCAACCACCACCGAAACCGGGATGGATATAATTTCACGGCATGGTGCCGGGGTGGTGGACGGAGTGTTTTATTATCCGTTTGATCTAAGTGTGATTGTTCGCCGCGCCGCGCGTCTTATAGATCCTCAGGCGTATATAATGATCGAAACGGAGATATGGCCGAATCTTTTAGTGTGTCTCGCGAAAAAAAACGTTCCGGCCATTATTGTTAACGGAAGAATATCGGACAATTCGTTTAAGAATTACCGGAAAATAAAGTTCGTTACCCGCCGCGTTTTCAGAAACATAACTTATTTTTGTATGCAGACCGAACGTGACGTCGAGAGAATAAGGGAACTCGGCGCGAATGAGAATTCGACGTGCGTAAGCGGAAATATGAAGTTTGACGGTGAGATGTTTATTCTCTCAGACGCGAAGTTTAATCGGCAAAAGCTTGGATATAAGGCGGATGAGAGTATTGTGGTTGCCGGGAGCACTCATTTTCCGGAGGAAAAAAACATAATTGATATCTATAAGAGATTAAAACGAGAAAACGAAAATCTGAGAATCATCCTGGTCCCTCGACACATTAACAGGTGTTCTGAAATAAGAGAGTATATTGAAAAAAGCGACTTAAACTTTTGTAACTTCTCAGATATGTTAAGAGAAAACTATTCACTTTTAGCTCGAGGTGACGTGCTTTTAGTTGATACAATAGGTCATCTGAAAGATATTTACAGCTTAGCGGATGTGGTTTTCATAGGAGGAAGCATGGCAGACAAAGGAGGCCAGAATCCCATAGAGCCAGCTATGTGGGGAAAGGCGGTTGTTTTTGGACCTAATATGTTTAACTTCAGGAAAATCGCGGATATATTCATGGAGAATAGCGCGGCGGTTTGTGTGAATAATTATACCGAGCTTGAAAAATCGATAGAAATGTTATTGAAAAATTCCGCCAGAAGAGAGCAATTGGCGGAAAACGCGTTTCGGGTTGTTAAAGAAAATAGAGGCGCGTTAAATAGAACAGTAGAGAAATTGAAAAAATATATCGGGTGATGTTAACGTATCGTATAATAAGTCTTAAAGCAGAAAAAAAAACAGGTTCTTCGCCTTTTTCAAAAGATAAGATTAGGCGGGTTTTATTCAACGCGGATATTTTAAAATGCCTCTGGAGCAGATATGTTTTTATTGAAAAAATACATACTTTCGCTCATGAAAGATAAACGCGGTAGATTTTATGACGTTGTTATAAAGGGGGTTTTGCGTTTATTGTCATGGGGATATCTCGCGGCCGTGAGCGTTATTGACGAGGCCTATAAAAAAGGCGTTAAACGAAAATATAAGGCGGATGTGCCGGTCGTGAGTGTGGGGAATATTACTTTAGGCGGAACGGGAAAAACACCTTTTGTTGTATTGTTGGCCGATTATTTTATTTCGATCGGGAAAAAACCCGCGATACTCATAAGAGGATATGGCCGGGATGAGAGCGGAATGCTTAAAAATGAACTGCCGCTTGTTCCGGTTTTTGTCGGAGGGGACAGAGTAAAAACCGCGCGTTTGGCTGTTCAGGAGGGAAGGGACGTTATTATTCTTGATGACGGATTTCAACATCGGAGGATAGAACGGGACCTTAATATTCTTATGATCGACGGCGTGAATTTTTTCGGGAACAAATCGATTTTTCCGCGCGGAGTTTTAAGAGAGCCTGTTTCGGCACTCGAAAGGGCGGATCTTTTTGTTCTGACAAAAGTTGATAGTGCTTCCGAAAGCCGGATAAAAGAAATTCGGAGTTTTCTCGGAGAAAAAGCGAAGGGAAAGGCAATTGTTGAAACG
>Ga0210003_1004190_pt1 | contig 11491 bp, 11 predicted proteins | sample LantaG_FD_182804 | JGI IMG/M metagenome (GOLD analysis project Ga0210003, IMG submission 182804) | Deep subsurface microbial communities from Baltic Sea to uncover new lineages of life (NeLLi) - Landsort_02402 metaG (SPAdes) (version 2) | ecosystem: Environmental > Aquatic > Marine > Oceanic >...
TCCCATAATCCCTTCCAGAATAGTACCCCTTAGTTTCTGCATAGCTTGCCCGTATCCTGAATCATACCAGCTTCTGGCTTTCCAGTAGCAGGGACTGTCATAACGGGATACTATCCTAAAATTATCTTTTTAAGGATATGCACTTTCCCTTTAAAGGGCACAGGTTTCAATCTAATTTGTTTGACTTGTAATCTATACGGTTTTGTGAATAATTTTTAGATTTTCTTTTCAGTAGATTACCATTGGGGCATATATAGCAGTCTATACTGCTATCATATGTAAACTTATTTTTTGAAAAGTAACCGGGTTTACTCGTTTTAGTTTCAGGTCTTATGACGGTTTTAATATTTTTATCCTGAAGATATTTTAAGCACTCTTCGGATCCGTATTTGGTATCAGCAGCAATCCAGCCCGGGGTACCCAGTATTTTCTCGTGTGATTCAACTAAGATAGGAACTGCCCCTATATCATGAAGGACACTGGGGGATGCAGAAACCGTAGTAATGATTCCATTAGTATCTGTGGCTATATGGGCTTTATAGGAAAGGTGGCTTCCCATGCCAGGTTTATAAACAATAGTAGCGTCAGGATCAGTTTTTGATTTTTTCCTTAAGGCTTAGCCTGTTTATATCCCTTGTTCTTTTTCCCATTTTATTTTTATCAACTTTTCCAATATTGCCCGGGAGAAAGATTAATTTCAACCATAGAACCGTCAGATGCATCAGCTTTAACTATAGTGGAATCAATAAGCATTCCCTCTCTTGATACCAGCCCTAATTCTATACATTTTACAAGTATCTTTTCAAAGATATCTACAAATAACTTCTTTTTAAAATCTTACCCTGGCTTTGGAAAAGATACTGTGGTCAGGTATTTCCTCATCAAGGTCATATCCAATATACCATCTGTATGCCAGGTTAAGTGATATTTCCTCTACAAGCTTTCTTTTCTGATCTTATGTCAAAGAGGTATCCTACAAGCAGCATCTTTACAAGAACCACAGGATCAATGGAGGGTTTTCCGGTGTGGGAGTAATAACTTTTAGTAATATCCCTTACAAAATCAAAAGAGACAAGCCTTTCCAGTCTCTTTAAGAAGTGATCCTCCGGTACCAGGCAGTCCAGGTTGATATTATAGTAGATTCTTTGGCTAAACTCTTTTTTTCCCTGCACTTGCCACCTTCTTTCTTTTTAAGGTCAGAGTATCTTTATCTACTATTTCCCATTCAACAGGGTCAGACTTAGAGAAGTTCATGGCCATGGCAATAGCCCTGGGAAAGTTTATGTAGTATTGGTTAAAATCTTTCCTTGTGATCTGTTGTATCTTTGCTTGATATCCCATAGTTTGCTCCTGGGGTTCAATAATAGTTATTTAACTATTATACAATATTATCAAGAGTTTGGCAACAAGCCGAATTGCTTCACTTAAAAAGTACTCCAAACTGTATTGTTGCCTCATATAAAAAAGTACTCGAAATATTTTAGTAAATAACTACAAACCTCTATATTCTATAAGAAGAAACATTTTCTTTGATATAGAGGAGGAAAGAGGCAATGTTGACTATGAAAGAGAAAAAAGCACTAACAGCAGAAATTCAGAATAGATATGACAAAGCTATTAAAAAGGCTAAGACGGGGATCCTGGATGAATTTACTGCCACCACCGGTTATAACAGAAATTATGCAGCAAGAATACTCAGGCTAAAGGTAGGAAAAGTTATAGGATACGCTAAGATAGGCGGTAGGAAAATAAAATATGTTATTGGTAAAAGAAAGAGGAAAAAATACAAAAAACCCAGAATATATACCTATGATGTATTTTTAAAACTTAAAAAAATATGGGCAGTCTTTGATTTTATCTGCTCAAAAAGGCTTGCCCCTTTTATGGGAGAGGCAGTAGAAAAACTTGAAAAGCACAGGGAGATAGATCTAACCGACGAGGTAAGGGAAAAACTACTTAAGATTTCAGCTTCTACAATTGACAGGCTGCTGAAACCAGAAAAGGATAAGTTTAGGCTGGGTAAGGGAAGGTCTGGCACAAAGCCGGGGACACTGCTGAAAAATTCTATTCCAATAAGGACCTTTGCAGACTGGAATGATGCTGTACCTGGATTTACAGAAGTGGACCTTGTAGGCCATGATGGCGGAAACGCCTCTGGAGACTTCATACAGAGCTTAAATTTTACAGATATAGCTACATGCTGGGACGAGACAGCAGCATGCATAAACAAGGCCCAGGTGCATGTATTTAAAACAATTAAGATAGTTTCAGCCAGGTTTCCATTTGAAATAACTGGAATTGATTCTGATAATGGATCTGAATTTATAAATGCAATCATGCTCCGCTACTGCGAAGAAAGTGAAATTACATTTACCCGGTCACGTCCATACAAGAAAAATGATTCATGTTTTGTGGAGCAGAAAAATTACAGTGTGGTAAGAAGGAATGTGGGATATCTAAGATATGATACGGAAGAGGAACTTGATATTTTAAATGAGCTCTACATTTATTTGGGCCACTATACAAACTATTTTCAGCCGGTTGTAAAACTTGTCTCCAAGACAAGGATAGGCAGCAAGGTTACCAAAAAATATGATGAGGCAAGAACTCCGTACAGAAGAGTACTTGAGTCAAAATATATCTGTGATAAAATAAAGGAAGAATTAAAAGTCCAATACGATAGTTTAAATCCAGCGGAGATTAAAAGAAAGATATCAAAGTTGCAGGATAAGTTACTTAAGTTAAATGTCTTAAAGAGTAAGGTAAGAAAGGAAACGACTATAAATGCGGAGGCTTACGGATATGTCAATGGGTAATATGTCTATTTTACTATCTGTATATCCCTACTACTCTGTATTGGTTTCAGATACTTTTTTAGATGACGCAACGTATAGCTTTCGAGTACTTTTTTATATGACGCAACAGGCAAGCCTGGAGGAGTTCACTCCACTTATAATCTAAAATCCCGGTACTTATAAATGAGTTACTTTTCACAAGCAATCCTTCCACTGATATTATTTTCATATAAAGCGCCATTCTGCAAAGTGCCATATTGTATTTTATATAGATTTTTATATGAGATATTAGAGTATAGACAAATTTTTTTTACCCTTTATCCATAAGAAGGGATTTTCCATAATTATCATGATATAAAATGAAATTTTATCTTGAAATATAATGATATATATGATATATTAATAAACAAATGAAAGAAAATAATAGTCAGAATAATCTATCAAAAACTGAAAGGCATAGAACTATCCTCAATCTTTTATCAGAGAAAGCCACAATTACCTTGAAGGAATTGGAAAATCACCTTTACTGTTCACGGATTACAATTCAGAGAGACCTGGTTGAACTGGAAAATAAAGGTCTTTTAAACAGAGTGCATGGAGGTGCTACGCTTAAGAATTTTGATCTGGAAAATTATGGCCATGATAAAAGGCTGCTTATTCAATCTAATAAAAAAAAGAAAATTGCTAAAAAAGCTATTTCATTAATAAAATCGAATATGTATATCTTTCTGGATGCTTCCTCAACCAGCTATTTTTTATCTGAACATATCTTTCCCGATAATGTCCGGATTGTAACCTCAGGAATTGATACCTTTCTCAATTTACAGAAAAATAAAAACATCCAGGCGATCCTTACAGGGGGAAGAATAAACCCGCAAAATCGTACCCTGGTTGGCCCTGAAGCTATATCCGTTATACACCAGTTTCATTTTAATATGGTCTTTTTTTCCGCAGACTCGATTATTGAGAATAAAGGTGTTTTTAGTTCAGATGAAGAGGCAGCTGCGGTATCCAGTGCCAGTATTGAACATAGTAATAAAAAAATCCTCTTGTTTGATTCTTCAAAGGTTAATATACGCAGAGGGGCTAAGGTTTGTAATCTGGATACTATAGATACCATTGTGACTGATGATGTTGAAAATCTTCATATATTAAATCTTTTTGAAGGAAAAATACTATGAGTACAGTAATGGATAGAATTAAGGATAAAATTTCATTCAGGCCGGTTCCTTATTTCCGGGAGGATGTTATAAGGATTGCTCCGGCTTTAAGGATGTTGTTAAGAAAAGATGGAGCTTCGGTTGTAGTCTTTAAAACTAATAACCTGGTTTCTCAGTATATAGAGGACGGGAAAGAATTCTTTTCTATCTTTTCACCAGTAAAAAATAGTAAGACACTGAATAAAATACTGACTCCTGCTTACATAGTTAAATGCAAAGATATGAATGAACAATACAGGATAATTAAAGAAGAATTAAAGAGGCGGATGGATGTAAATATAATCGCTATTCAGGGGACTGGTGTTTTTGCCTGGGGAGAGACAAAAGAGGAAGCTGATAAGCGGATGGCTCTTTTTCTGGACCTTGCAAAAGTGAAAAAATATAGTTCCCTTAATAACAAAATCAACTTTGCAGAGATTTTAAACTGCCTCTCTCAAACCTATGGTAAAGTGGTTACCGGGCTTAAAACAGGGGGAAAGGGCTTATCGGAAAAAATTGCCATTGTAACCGGTGCTGCCCAGGGATTTGGTAAAGGTATTGCAGAATCCCTGGCAGAAGAGGGAGCTAATGTTATCCTGGCAGATTTAAATGCAGATATGGCAAGGAAAAATGCCCTGCACTTGAATGAAAAATATGGTCAGGGTAAATCTTTAGCTGTGGAAGCGGATGTGGCAAATGAGGATTATGTGAAAAATATGATCTGGGAAACTGTAGCAGAATATGGGGGCATCGATATTTTTATCAGTAATGCAGGGGTTCTTAAAGCAGGGGGTCTGGGGAGTATGGATCTGGAAAGTTTTGAGCTCTCCACAAGAGTAAACTATACAGCATTCTTTCTCTGCACTAAGTATGCTTCTGAACCTATGAAAATTCAATTCCGTTTTAGCAAGGATTACTTTTCTGATATCATCCAGATAAACTCCAAGTCCGGTCTCCAGGGAAGCAAGAAAAATTTTGCCTATGCCGGCAGCAAGTTTGGCGGGATAGGCCTCACTCAGAGTTTTGCCCTGGAGCTTGTGGAATATAATATTAAGGTAAATGCAGTCTGCCCTGGAAATTTTTTCGAAGGTCCCCTCTGGTCTGATCCTGAAAAGGGACTTTTTACCCAGTATTTAAAATCCAACAAAGTTCCTGGTGCCAGGACCATAGAGGATGTCCGAAAATTCTATGAAGGAAAAGTCCCCATGAAACGGGGATGTCAGATAAATGATATAGCTAAAGCTATTTTTTATATTATTGATCAGAAATATGAAACGGGTCAGGTTATTCCGGTAACCGGCGGCCAGATCATGTTAAGGTAAGGCAGATCACAATTCTTCAATACAGTTGAATAAATATGGTGAGAACAATGGAGAGGGAAATCATAAAATACCGGGAGCTCTTAAATGACAGGGAGCTTGAAAAGCGTCTGGATAATTTAAGATCGATTTTGAAAGAGGAAAAAGCTGAAGGGCTACCCGGAAAGCAGATGGATTATTATATTAATAACCATATCCATACAACCTTCTCCTTTTCGTACTATACACCTACTATGTCTATATGGATGGCCTTCCGTTCTGGACTGCAAACCGCAGGCATCATGGACCATGATACCATCAACGGGGCCAGGGAATTTGTGATGGCAGGTGAGATAGCAGGGATTCCTATCACTAAAGGGGTGGAATGCAGAGCAGATTTTTCAAAAACTCCTCTTGAGGGCAGACGTATAAATAATCCAGATCAGAGGTCTGTAGCCTACATAGTCATTCATGGAGTTTCTGATAACCAGATTGACAGGATAAATTCCTTTTTTGCCCCTTACAGAGAGGAGCGGAATAAACGAAACCTGTTAATGGTACAGCGTTTGAATGAGATATTAGAACCCGTTTCATTATCTTTGGATTTTGACCTGGATGTACTGCCCCTTTCCTATGCTCTGCAGGGAGGTACTGTAACAGAGAGACATATCCTTTTTGCTCTTGCCCGGAAAATCATGACAAGGTTTTCAAAAGGAAGGGAAGTGATTGAGTTTTTGCAGCATAAGCTGAAAATGGAAATTTCAAAGAAAAACCTTGCCTATCTGGAAGATAAAAAAAACGATTTCTATGCTTATGATATCCTTAATGTTTTAAAAAGCAGTCTGGTGGAAAGGTTTTATATTAATGCAACTGCAGAGTGCCCTGATGTAAGAGATGTTCTGGCCCTGTCAGATGAAACAGGATCTATATCTGCCTATTCCTATTTAGGCGATATTACTGAATCAGTAACCGGTGATAAAAAGGCTCAGAAATTTGAAGATGATTACCTGGAATTACTCTTTGATGTGATTAAAGAGCTAGGTTTTAAGGCTGTTACTTATGTGCCTACGAGGAATAGTATGGCCCAGATAAAACGTATCCAGGGCTTATGTAAAAAATATGACTTTTTCCAAATCTGTGGTGAGGATATAAATTCCCCCAGGCAGTCTTTTATCTGTGAAATCCTGAAAAACCCGGAGCTGCATAATCTTGTGGACTCGTCATGGGCATTAATTGGCCATGAAAAGAGGGTAGAGGAAGATTTAAATGAAGGTCTTTTCTCAAAAAAGATGATAAAAAAATACCCCGATTTAAATAGGCGAATTCAGGTATTTAAAAAAGCAGGTAAAAATGGAGTAGGGGGAAGAGTATGAAAACAAAAGCTTTACGGTTATATGGTAAATATGATTTACGACTGGAAGAATTTGAACTCCCATCTTTAAAGGAAGATGAGATATTGGCCCATATCATTTCTAATAGTATCTGTATGTCTTGCCATAAAGCGGCAGAACAGGGAGCTGATCATAAACGGGTGCCTGCGGACGTCAGTGAAAACCCCATTATCATTGGCCATGAATTCAGCGGCAATATAATAGAAGTGGGTAAAAAGTGGCAGGAACAGTTTTCCCCTGGGGATAAGTTTTCCATCCAACCGGCTTTAAACTATAAAGGAAGTCTTGCTGCCCTAGGATATTCTTACCAGTATATAGGAGGCAACGCTACTTATATTATCATACCCAATGAGGTAATGGAATGTCAGTGCCTGTTAAAATATGATGGGGAGGGCTATTTTCCTGCTTCCCTGTCTGAACCTATGTCCTGTATCGTGGGAGCCTTTAATGCCAGCTATCATACAACACCTGGTTCTTATGTTCACCATATGGGAATTAAAAAGGAAGGTGCAATGGCTTTGATGGCTAGTGCAGGACCTATGGGACTGGAGGCTTTGGATTACGCCATCCATTCAGAACGTAAACCCTTGCTCCTTGTGGTGCTAGATATTGATGAAAAGCGCCTGCAACGGGCAGAAAGCATTTTCCCACCCCGGGAAGCAGGAGAGGAAGGTGTGAAACTGGTATATATAAATTCCTTAAAAATCACTGATACTGGAGCCTATCTTCTGGAATACACAGGGGGTAAAGGTTTTGATGATGTGTTTGTTTTTGCTCCTGTGGAATCTCTTATCGAGCTGGGGGATGCTATTCTTAAACCACACGGCTGCCTCAATTTTTTTGCCGGCCCTAACAGTCCACAGTTTACCGCAAGAATTAATTTTTATAATGTTCATTATAGTTCAACGCATATTGTTGGCACTACCGGTGGAAATACAGAGGATATGAAGATAGCATTAAATTTAATGGGGCAAAAGCTGGTTAAACCAGCTGTGATGATAACCCATATCGGGGGATTAAACGCAGTGGCAGATACTATTATAAACCTTCCTCAAATACCAGGTGGAAAAAAATTAATCTACACCAACATAAAGCTGGATCTGACAGCAATAGAAGATTTTAAAAATTTGCAGGATAAAAATCCCCTGTTTAAGGAGCTTTACCATATCACAAAAAATAATAAGGGACTCTGGTCTTTAGAAGCAGAGGAATATTTATTGGCAAATGCTGAAAAAATATAATCAAGGAGGATGAAGTGGCTACACCGGTTATAATCCCCAAGTTGGGAAATACAGTTGAATCCTGCATAGTCGGTTCCTGGAAAAAAAAAGAGGGTGAAAAGATAAAAAAGGGTGATATACTGCTTGAAATTGAGACTGATAAAACTACTTTTGAAGTGGAGGCTCCTGCTGACGGTGTTCTCCTGAGGACCTTTTTTAAAGAGGGAGATATAGTTCCTGTGTTAACAAATATTGCTGTGATTGGGGATAAAGGTGAAGAATTCGAATCCTACAGACCCAAACCTGAAGAAGCAAAAAAGGAGCTCCCTGAGGAGCCGGTTAAAGAAAAGAATTTAGAAGAAACAGAAATACCTGAGGTTGAAAAAGAAACTGTAGTAGACCAGCAAGCAGTTAGTGAAGAGGATTGGACATCCGGGGGGATCAGTCCAAGGGCAAAACAATTTGTCAAAACACACAGTGTTAAACTGGATGGTACTACCGGTAGTGGTCCGCATGGCAGAATACTGGAAAGGGATGTGATCAAATATTTCCATACCACTCCCCGATCCTCAAGTCTGGCAGGGAAATTACTGGATGAGGGCTGGACACACAAGGGTACATACAGTGGTACTGGCGGCATGATTGTCAGGGAGGACTTGAGGCAGCCAGGTAAAAGATTATCCACTATCCGTTCTACTATTGCTAAGCATATGCATTCCTCTCTTATGGAGACCGCACAGTATACAATTACTATCTCTGCCCGGGCTGATGCTATATTATCCCTGCGGAAAAAGATTAAAAATATGGCTGCTGAACACTCTCTGCCAAATATAACCATTAATGATATGGTTATGTACGCTGTTATTTGTACACTCGTGTCTCATCCTGAATTAAATGCTGAATTTATTGGTGGCAAAGTGTACCAGTATGAGGATATCAATTTAGCCTTTGCATGTGATACATCCCGGGGACTGATGGTGCCAGTTGTCAGGAGTGCACAGAAGCTCTCTTTAAAAGAACTTTCCCTGGCTGTTGAAAAGTTGTCAAATGAGGCAATCTCGGGAAATATAGCTCCTGACGATTTAACAGGGGGTACCTTTACAACGACAAATATAGGGGGTATGGGTATTGAATATTTTACACCGATTCTCAACACCCCACAGGTGGCTGTTTTAGGAATATGCAACATAGATTTAAAACCTGTCAAAACAGGTGAAGAAGTGCAATTTATTGAACATATAAAACTTTGTTTAACTGTAGATCACCAGGTAATCGATGGAGCACCAGCTGCGCGGTTTCTGGTGGCTTTAAAAGACAATATCGAAAACTTCGAAAATATTGCCGGATTAAATATTTAAGGGTGATAGGGAGGTATTATGTACGATTTGATAGTATTGGGCGCCGGTCCTGGAGGATATGAAGCAGCGGCACATGCAGGGGAAATGGGTAAAAAGGTAGCTTTAATTGAAAAAGAGTATATCGGGGGAGTATGTCTGAATTCAGGTTGTATTCCTACAAAAACATTGCTTCATTCTGCAAAGATATTGCAGGTATTAAGAGAGGCAGAAAATTATGGTATAAAGGCTGGGAAACCGGAAATAGACTACGGGCAGATTCAGAAGCGGAAAAAGGAGGTTGTATCCTTACTGACAAAAGGCATGGAAGGTAAATTGAAGCGAAGTGGTGTGGAAACAATATGGGGTGAAGGGCGCCTTACAGCGAAAAATACTATGACTGTTAATAAAAAAGATTATGAGGCAAAAAATATCCTTATCGCCACCGGCTCCAGACCGGCTGTACCCCCCATTGAGGGCATTGATTCTCCCCATGTGTTGGATGCAACAGCTATTCTAGAACTGGACAGGATCCCAGAATCCCTGACTATTATAGGAGCAGGGGCAATAGGACTGGAATTTGCTTATTTCTTTAATGAAATGGGAACAGAGGTAAAAGTAATCGAAATGCTTCCTCATATTGCTTATCAAATGGATACAGAAATAGCCTCTTATTTACTTAAAATTCTTGAAAAGAAGGGTATTGATTTTGCTCTTTCCAGCATAGTTACCAGGATTGACAAAGAGGGAATTGCCTACAAAGGTGAAAATGGAAATATTGAAGCAGTACAAAGTGAGATTATTCTTAATGCCACTGGCAGACTGCCCAATCTGGGAAATATTGGATTGGATGAGATTGGGATGCTTTACGATACTAAGGGAATAAAAACAGATCTGCAGGGAAAGACCAGTCTACCTGGTGTCTGGGCATGCGGTGATGTTACAGGCAGATGTCTGTTAGCCCATGCAGCTGCCAGAGAAGGAATTGTGGCAGTGAATAATATGTTCGGGAAAAAGGATGTGATGCGATATAAAGCAATTCCTAATGTTATTTATACCCATCCTGAGGTGGCGGCTGCAGGAATGACAGAACAAATGCTGCAGCAAGAAGAGATTGATTATAAAAAAAATATACTGCCTCTGAATGTATCAGGCCGCTTTGTAGCTGAAAATGAAAAAAAGCAGGGATATGTGAAAGTACTTACAGGGAGCCAGTATCATGAAATTTTGGGTGTCCATATAATTGGAGGGGCGGCCAGTGAGATGATATATGGGATAGCTACCTTTATAGAAATGGAAATGAGTGTAGAGGATATTAAGGAAATAGTTTTCCCCCACCCAACAGTCTCAGAGGCTATAAAAGAGGCAATTTGTCAAATAAAATAAAGGGAGGTAAAACAGTACAATGCCGAAGTCTATTGAAATAATACCTGAAGTTGTTTTTGCGAAAGATAAAATTGAATTTACACCTATAAAAATAAATGCCTATAAAAAATCAATAGATGAAGAGAAAAAGCTCTTTTCAAAGGATGATTTTAAAGCTATCTATCATGATATGTGTGTTTTACGTGAATTTGAAACAATTCTGGATAAAATAAAAAAGGAGGGTGCATACAGGGAGATTAAATATAATCACAAGGGACCTGCCCATCTCTCCATTGGCCAGGAATCAGCAGCTGTGGGCCAGGCATTCACCCTGGATGTATCCGATCATATTTATGGCTCTCATAGGAGCCACAGCGAAGTCCTGGCAAAGGGTCTCTCTGCCATCAGGAAACTAAGTGATGAGGCGCTAATTGATATTATGAAGAGCTATATGGACGGTTCAATACTGGGGGTAGTGGAAAAAAATCACCAGGGCAGTTACAAAGAATTGGCCAGAAAATTTTTAATCTATGGCACTTATGCAGAAAATTTTGCCCGTAAGACAGGTTTGAATAAAGGATTAGGAGGTTCCATGCATGTCTTTTTCCCTCCCTTTGGCATTTATCCCAATAATGCGATTGTAGGCGGTTCAGGTTCTATTGGCCCGGGGGCTGCTTTATATAAACGGGTTAACCGTGCTCCTGGTATTGTTATTATAAATATTGGTGATGCTTCTTTTGGCTGTGGTCCTGTGTGGGAAGGGATTTGTTTTGCCACTATGGAGCAATTCCGGACTCTTTGGAATAAAAATCTGGGCGGGGGTCTGCCTCTCATTTTTAACTGCATGAACAATCATTATGGGATGGGTGGCCAGACAAGTGGTGAGACT
>Ga0210003_1004191_pt1 | contig 11491 bp, 7 predicted proteins | sample LantaG_FD_182804 | JGI IMG/M metagenome (GOLD analysis project Ga0210003, IMG submission 182804) | Deep subsurface microbial communities from Baltic Sea to uncover new lineages of life (NeLLi) - Landsort_02402 metaG (SPAdes) (version 2) | ecosystem: Environmental > Aquatic > Marine > Oceanic >...
AGCTTGATTTTTATAAGGGAGCAACAGAAAAAAGGGAAGAGAAAGAGAGAGAGAGAGAGAGAGAGAGAGAGAGAGAGAGAGAGAGAGAGAGAGAGAGAGAGAGAGAGAGAGAGCGGTGAGAGGGAGGAAGAGAAGAGAGAGAACAAGGAACAACGTCGTCGTCCGCCATCTGATGGCTTTGTCCATGATGATGGGACCTCTTTTCCTCCGCTTTTCATTCCACCTCCATCCACATTCTCACCGAGCCTGGGCTCCAGGATGTAGTCCCTCGACGCGGCGTCGATCTGCGCCTTGAAGGCCTCGCCGAAGCCGAGGCCGCCGTTGCCATCGGAGGAAGGCTTCGAAGCGGCGCCCTCAGTCATGATGGGAGATGGGGGGCGCTGCTCTTTTTTTCTTGCTTTGCTCTTCGCGCGCTGCTGCTGTGCGTCTCCCTCTTTTTGTTCCCGCACTACTTCAGGAACAGAGAGGCGGGAAAGGAGACGCGAGCCCTGTGCGAGAAGAGAGAGGAAGAAGCCTGGAACGGGACGGAAAAACGCCTGGTTTGTCTCTCTCTCGAAAAAAAGAGGAAGCGGAAAGTGGAAAAGAGAAAAGAGTGCTCGACCTCGATGACCTCGACCTCCTCGCCTCTTCCTTCCTTTCGCTTTCTTCTTTCTCTCTCTACTTTCTCTCTTCTTCTCTCCCTCCTGTATCAGCAGAGCGATCCGCGGCGCTTCTTTCTCTTAAAACCATATCCAAGGCTGTTCCAGAGCGGCTGTTCCAGAACGAGACTCTCGTTCTCAATAGCACGGATAAGGAAGAAGCTAACAAAATAAAAACAATCAAACCTTTTTGGAAAGGAAAAAATCAGCTCCTTTGTTCTCTCTCTCTCATTTCTCTCTCTCTCTCTTTCTCGTCTCTCTCTCTCTCTCGTCTCTCTCTCTAACCTCCACCACCTCTCCACCACCTTTTCACGCCTTCGCGTACACCAGCTCCTTGCTCAGGTCGAACATCTTCGCCACGCCCGTCTCCGGCGTCCCCACCAGCACGCCGTGGCCCAAATTCAAAATGTGGCCGCGGGTGCCAGCTTTAGACAGGACGTCCCTCACGGCCCTCTCGATCGCGGCGTCGTCGCCGAAGAGCACGACCGGGTCAACGTTGCCCTGGACCGCCCTGCCCGAAGACGAATTCCCTCCTCCGATGCCGCCCAGCCTCCTCCTCGCGTCGGCCATGTCGACGGTCCAGTCCAGGCCGATGACGTCGGCCCCCGTCGAGCCCAGCCTCTCGATCAGTCCTCCGCTGCCGTTGGCATAGAGCGTCACCGGGACCGTCGGGTGCTTGGCCTTGACCTTTTCGACGACGCGGGCGAGGTAAGGCCGCGACCACTCGTCCCAGGCAGAAGGAGGTAATTGCCCCCCCCAAGAATCAAAGAGCTGGATCGCGTGCGCTCCGGAGTCTGCCTGGTAGCAGGCGTAGTCCCCGATGGCGTCCGCCAAATGAGAAAGCAGGGCGTCGAGGATCTGTTGGCCTTCACTGGATTTACTCCCGGCGGCGCCGCCGCTGGTCGCCATCGATTTGATCGTCTTGTAAGTGGAGGAAGAGGCCCCTTCCACGAGATAGGTGGCCAGAGTCCAAGGCGAGCCCACGAAGCCCAGCACGGCGGGTGGCGGGGTTCCAGTGGCGGCGTTGGCTGACCCGCTCGTCTCGGCCCGGAGCGCCGCGAGCGACTCGCCGACAAACGCCATCTTCGAGACGTCGATCGGCCGAAGCCTCTTCAGGTCTTCTTTCGTTCTAAACGTTTTCTCGATCAGGGGTCCTTTGTTGTCGTCGATCTCGAACTCGACGCCGATGCCGGGCAGGGGGGTCAGGATGTCCGAGAACAGGATCACGCCGTCGGGCCTGAACGACTTCCACGGCTGCAGCGAGATCTCGACGATCAGCTCAGTCGTCTCGGAGCGTGCGCGGAAGGAAGGGTGCCTGGTCGCGAGGTCGCGGTAGGCCTTCTGGTAGCGTCCGGCCTGGCGCATCATCCTGTTTCGTGGTGGTGATGGTGGTGATGGTGGTGGTGGTGTTTTTTTGTTGTTGCACGGTTTTCTTAGAACGCGGGGTCGAGGAGGAAGAAGAAAAAGAGGATAAACAAGGAAGAGGTGGCAGCGGCGGCCGTCGAGAAAAGGTTGAAACGAAGTGTCGGCAAAAAGAAAAGAAAAAGAAGCAGATCGAGATTTGAAAACAAATCTTCGAAACTCGAATTCACGCACCAGCACGGCGCCCTGTCGACCTCCTCTCCCCTGGCTGCTCGGACCATCAGAGGCACATCTGTTTGGGGGTGGTGGATTGGGATGAGAGTGTGAAGAGAAGGGAGAGAAAAAGAGGGTAAGAGAAGAGAGAAGAGAGAAGAAGAAGAGAGAGAGCAACAAACGTCCGATCGACGAATCGAAAAAACAATCTTCTCGGTCTCTCCTCTTTGCACACCGCTTTGTGCTTTTCCGAAACGGCAATCGCCTATGTCCACGCGCGAGATGTCGATAACGCTTACCGGAATCCGAAGCGGCAGCGGCGACGCGCACGCATCGCGAGCGGCTGCGGCAGCGCGGCATCTTCGCGGCCGTCGGCAAGGGCGTCGACGACGACGAAGGCGAAGCCATCGGCCTGCTGCTGCTGCTGCTGCAACAGCTGCTGCTGCTGCTTGCCGCCCGCATCTCGGGAGACGAAGAAGACGAAGACAAAGGGGACAGCGATACGCTCTTGATCGAAGCGGAAAAAGAAAGCTTGAAGCGGCGCTCGAAGAAGAGCTCTCCGCGAGAAAAAGAAAAAGTGTTTAGTGGAGGGATAAGAAGAGCTCTGCTCTTCGAGTTTTTTTCCTCGAGTTTCACTTTCGAAGCGAAAAAAAAAAAAGCGGAAAAAAAGGCATCGCTCTTCTTCGCTCTCATCAACCTTCCCGTCTCTCTCTCGCTTCTGGCCGCGCCTTCTTCTCGCCTCTCTTCGCGCCTGTGCCGAGCTTCACGTCGAGAAGAACCTCGTCGCCAGCATGCTGGTGGACAAGCCCGACTGGGTCACGCACGACGGTGAGTGAGAAGACGACGAATTAGAAGAAGAAAAGAAAAAGTCGATGGTTCGCTTTTTTCTTCCTCTCAACCTCCTCAATCTTTCCTCCTCCTCCTTCCAAAAACACAAAAAAAAGGCTTGTCCATCTTCGCCGTCGACGTGCAGCACAGCGGCCTGCGCTTCGCCACGGGAGGGGCCGACAGCAAGGTTCGCATCTGGGCCCTGGCGCCCCTGCTGGAAGAGGTCGCGGCGACCACTTCTTCGGACAAAGAAAACCCGTTTGCGGAGAACAACAACGCCAACGACAACGGCGGCGCTTCGACTTCTCCTCCTCCTTCGACGCCTCGCCTGCTCGCCACGCTCTCCGACCACCTCCAGTCGGTCAACGCCGTGCGCTTCGCTCCATGCGGGTCGGGAAACCGCCTCGCCACGGGAGCGGACGACGGCACGGCCTGCGTGTTCGAGCTCCGCGGGCCCGCCGCCGTCGGCCTGATCCCGGTCCTCGATCGGCCGACGACCCTCTCGGGCAGAGACCGCCCTTTGGTGGCCTCCCCCTCGCAGCCGGCAGCTGCTGCTGCTGCCGCCGCCGCCGCCGCCCTGGCAGCTTCGAGGCCGCACGCCCGCGCCACCGTCCTTCCCGGGACAGCTTTCTTGGGAGGCGCCCCGCCCTCGATAGAGCAGTGGAAGCTGGTCTGCCCGCTCCGAGCGCACGCCAACAACGTCACCGACCTGTCGTGGTCTCCGGACGGGTCGCTTCTGGCAACGGCCTCCCTCGACAACACGGTCGTGGTCTGGGAGACCACACCGGGCACGCCCTCGATCAAGATCGTCGCCACCCTCAAGGGACACGAGTCGTACGTGAAAGGCGTCGCCTTTGATCCTCTGGGCAAGTACCTGGCCTCGCAGTCTGACGACGCCAGTGTCCTAGTCTGGAGGACCGACGACTGGCAGCCCGCCGCCCGCGTGACCAGCCCGTTCTCCGGGGGCTACGTCTCGTCGAGCTTCTCTACCCGGCTGTCGTGGGCCCCGGACGGCACGTTCCTGACGGCCTGCAACGCGATCGACGCGAGGGCCGGGGTGCATATGGCGCCGCTGGTTTCGAGGGGAAAGAGCTGGGCGAACGACCACTCGCTGGTCGGGCACTCGGGGCCTGTGGTGGCCTCCCGCGCGAGCGGGAAGCTGTTCGTCCCTTGTAGTTCTTCCAAGAAGAAGGAGAAGAAGAGCTCCCCGCCTGACCCGCGCGAGGTCGGGCGCGCTGTCGCGCTGGGCGCGCTCGACGGCAAGGTCTCCGTCTGGCTGACCACCAAACCCACGGCCGTCGCGGTCGCGGCGCGGTTCTTCAAGCAGATGGTCGTCGACCTGGCATGGACCCCCGACGGCTACTCGCTGCTGGCGGTCTCTTCCGACGGCACGCTGGCGTGCCTGCAGTTTGAGGAGTCGGAGCTGGGCGAGGCGCTGGGCGAGGAGGAGGCGCAGGCGCTGCGGAGGCGGCTGTTTGGCGACGAGAGGGCGAGGAACGCGCGGTTTGCCGAGACGGCGGGGCAGCTGCTGTTGGAGCAAGGAGGAGGAGGAGGTGGTGTTGCTGCCGCTGCCGCTGCTGCCCCCTCTGCTTCGGACAGGCTCGCCGCGAGGCTCGCTCCGGCCAACGGGACGATCGGGACTCTTCCGGCTGCAGCAGGAGCGGCAGCAGCAGCCCCGTTGAGGAAAGCGGCCGCTGCTTCCGCCGCTCCGGCGATGATGATGCCTCCTCCGCCGCCGATGCCCCGCGCGCTGCTCGCTCCTCCTTCTTCCACCGCTGGCGGCGGCGGAGGCGTCACGATCCTGGCCCCACCTCCGGCCCCTCCTCAGCAGGACCTCGGCTCTCAGCGCCTGTCGAAGAGGCAGCGCCACGCGGCCGCGCCCTCGTGGCTGCTGCCCCCTCCGCCGCTCGCGTCGCGCGTCGCCGCACCCGTGCCCTCCGACGACGACGAGCGCTTCTCCTCGGCCGCTTCGTCTTCGTCGAACCCTTTCGCGACGCGCTCCGGAGGCATCGTCGAGGCCGTCAACGCCTTAGGTCCACCGATGCGCCCCGACGCGCCACCTCGAGCCACGGCGACGGTCGCGCTCACCCGCGTCTTCTCGAACGGGACCGCTCCCAAGCGTGCGTGGGAGGACCTGGTGCCAGGGGGCGTCAGCCAGCTCGTCGCCTCGAGGAGGTTTGCCGCCGCGGCGACCGGGGGAAGCCCGCTGGAGGGCGGCGGCGCCCTGCTGCTCTGGTCGCGGGCCGGGAGGAGGCTGGCCCCGCCGCTGTCTCTCTCGGCCCCCATCGTCCACCTGGCGACGGATGATGACGACGATGACGGCGATGGAGGTGGTGGAAGCGGAGGAGGAAGCAACAAGAGCAGGAGCAAAAAAGAGCAGAAAGAACAGCAGCAGCAGCAACGCGGCTGGAAGCTCCTGGCGATCACCGCAGACGGCGGCGTGCACTGCTGGGACGTGAGGGCCCGCTCGCTGACGCTGAGGACGTCGCTGGTGCCGCTGCTGGCCGTGGCTTCTGCGTCGGCGGCCGGGGCGGCAGCGGCGGCGGCGGCCGCTGCGGCGACTTTGACAACAGCAGACGCCGCCGCTGCCGCCGCCGTTGCTCCTCCTTCCACCTCGACTTCGTCTTCGACCCCCGTCGGCCTCGTCTCTGCCCGCCTCTGCCGCGCCACGGGCGCGCCCACTGTCGTGCTCTCGGACTTCAGCGCCGCGGTCTTCGACATGGGCCTCGGCGGCTGGGCTCGAGTCGCGGACGGCGTTTCAGCGAACGTTTCTGCCGCCGCCGCCTTGGCCTCGGCCTCGGCCTCGGACGCGGGCAACGCGCCGTCGTCCGCGCTCTTCGCGCACTCCGCGTTCGCGACCTCCGCCGCGGCCCCTCCGCCGCCGCCCGGGATGCCCTCCAACGCGTTCGGGGCCCCCGGGGAGCTCCGAAGCCTCCAGGCCCGGGCCGCGGCCTCGGGAGGCCCCGCGGCGGTCCTGGCCGGCGCCGCGAGGCTTGCGGGCTCTTCTTCCTCCTTCCCCGCCGCTTCCGCCGCCGCCTCCGCCGCCGCGGCGCGCTCGGCGGCGGCGCTCGACACGAGGGCGCACCTCGAGTCCAACGTCGCCGCCGCCGCCGCGCTGGGCTGCGGCTCGGAGTGGAGGGAGTGGACGCTGGCCTACGTGCGCTACCTGACGGGGGACGCCGACGAGGAGAGGCTGCGCGAGGTGTTTGAGGAACTGCTGGGGCCGGCGCGGCTTTCGTCGGGTTCGACGGCGGCGGCGAGCAAGAAAGGCGGCGGAGGCAACGCTGCTGCTGCTGCTGCTGCTCAGTCTTCTTCCGCTTCGTGGTCCCCGAGCCTGGGCGGCGTCGACAAGCGCGCCTTGCTGCGCGACGCGCTCGCCGAGGCGTCGAGGAACAGGGCCGTGCAGAGGACGGTGGCGGAGTTTCACTCGCTGCTGGGCTTTGCAGCTTGAAAAGGGAAGAAGAAAAGGGGGGGAAAACGTTGAAGAAGAAATGAAAACGAAAGAAGAAAACAAACTTTAAGCTGTCTCGTCTCTCTCTTTCTCTCTCTCTCTCTCTCTCCCGTTTATCAGTCTCTCTCGTTTCCCACTTTTTTGTCACACAGATAAGAAATTGAAAAGACACAACGCGCACAAGAGAAAGAGAAAGATCTCTCTCGACCTCTCTCTCTCTATCTTCTTCACGCTCGCGCGCGCGCTCGTTTCGTTTTCCTCTCTCTCTCTCTTTTCTATAAAAAAACTAAAGAAAAAAACTAATTCAGCCCGGCCGCGATGAGCTGTTCCACCTGCTTCACCCTCGACGCGATCGACAGGTCGATGTGCTTGTCCCCGATGTCGACCACGACGCCGCCGATGATCGACGCGTCCACTTTGGTCGAAAGCTGCAGCGTCTTGCCCTTGGGAAGGACCTCGGAGAGACCTTTACGGATCTCCTCGGCCTCGTCGGCAGACAGCGGGTCCGCCGTGGTGACAACGGCCATGACCTGCCCGCGGGAGTGCGCGACCAGCGACCCAAAGGTGGCCGCGACGCGCGAGATCTCGGACAGGCGGTTGTTGGCCGCGAGCAAGGACATGAAGTTCTTGGTGAGGTCTGCTGCTTTCAGGTCGGTGAGGATCGCCTCGAGCTGCTTGCCCTTGGCCGACTTGGCGACGGAGCGGTCCTTGAGGAAGGCGGCGAAGGCCGGGGACTGGGCCGCGAGGGCGCGGATCTTGGGATTGGTTGAGGGGAGGTGGGGGTGGGGGGAAGAAGAGGAAAGGGGTGAGTTGAAGGTTGTTGTTGCTGTTGAGGTCGAGACAGAGAAAAGGGCGATTGTTTTTTCGCTGCTCTCTCTCTCTCTCTTTCGCCTCACCTGGGTCAGGTCCTTGTCCACGGCGTCCAGCGCGTTGGCCTTCTTCCCTGCGGCGAACAGGGCCGAGGCGTATCGTCCCTGGATGCCCTGAGTGGATGGGGCGTCCTGTGGAGGGGTGGAAAGAGGAGGAAAGAGAGGGAGAAAGAGGGAAAGAGAGAAGGGGATGATGAGCAAATTTCGTTCGCTTGCTGCTCGATGATCGACTTTGTCTCTTTCAAAAGAAAACGTGAATTAACGCACGTCAAAAGACAGCTCCTTGCTCGCCGACGCCGAGGTCGTGGAAAGAGACCTCGTGGCCTGGTTCTGGAGGGTGGAGGGGTGGGATTCGAGGGGCCGAAGAGGGGGGAAAACGGGTGAGGAGGGAAGTTTTTTTTTGAGGGCGACGCCCCGGGCCGCCATCGTCGTCGCAAGTTCTCTTTCGCTCTTCTCTTCTCTGTTCTTCTTCTTCTTCTTCTTTCTCACCAGGCTCTCCGCCCGCCGGGACAGCGCGCGCGCCACGTGGCGCAGCATGCTGACGAAGAAGAGAGTTAACGGAAGAGAGAAAGAACGTGAAACAAGAAGCAAGCACTTCTTGCTCTTTTTTTCCTTTTTTTTTTCGAGAGTGTGAACTCGCTTCTCTCACTCCCTTGCTCAAAGGCGGAAAAAAAAACTCGCTCTCTTCTCATCCCTTCGCAATGCACCTCCACGCGCGGCCACAAGGCGCGCTGCTGCGCGCTCGAACCTCGCAGAGCGCGTCTATCACGGCGTCACCGAGCTCCCCGGACCGGCTAATTGCCCATCAAAGGCCTGATCCCGTCGCCGCGAACGCGTCGTTGGCGACCTTTGATCGGCCTTTGAGCCGGCGGCACCATCGACCTCTTTCTTCGACCTCTTCGACCTCTTCATCAAGGATAAGGCCTGCGGCTGCTCCTCTCCCCTCCTCCCGTCGCCGCCCCCGCCCCCCGGCTCCTCCGCCCCGGGTCAACCCCTTCGACCTCGCCTGGGGCACCTCCTTGCCCTCGGACATAGACCCGCAGCAGCTCGCCGCCAACCTGTTCGCGTTCTCGATCTTCCCCTACGCCGGCTTCCTCTTCCACCTGCACCGCTCGCGCGCGACGCCGAAGCTCACGCTGTTCGGGTTCTACTTCCTGCTGGTGTTCGTGTTCGGCACGATCCCTGCCGGGATTTATGCCAAGGTGCACTACGGCAAGATCCTGGCTGACGTGGACTGGCTGCACGGCGGGGCAGAGAGCCTGCTGACGCTCACCAACCTGTTTGTCGTCGTCGGGCTGAGGCAGGCGCTGCGGGAGGCGGAGAAGAACGGGAAGGAGGAGGGAGAGAGTTCTTCTGCTTCTTCTGCTGCTGTGAAGGCTTCCTCTTCGTCCGCTGCTGCTGGAGACAAGTAGAAAGAGAAAGAAGAAGCGAACTTGCGAAAGAGATCGGAGTGTAAAATCAGTTTAGAATTTTTTTTTTCATTTCGGCAAAAGTAAAAAGAAAAAAAAACAGTCCTCTCATTTCTCTTCTTCTCTCACTGTCTTCTCTTCTCTTCTCTTCACCTCATCCCGAGCCTCGGCGAAGAGATCGCAGAAGAAGGAGACGACCTCGTCGCGGCAGCGGCAGCGGCAGCGGCGGCGGCGGCAGCAGCGGCGGCGGCGACCGCGAAACTATGCTGTTGCTGTTGCCCTTGGCCTCCTCCTCCACTTCCACTTCCACCTCCTCCTCCTCCTCCAAGCTTCTGCTGTTGTTGTTGCTGCTGCTGCTGCTGCTGCTGCTGCTGCTGCTGGACGCACTTGGCCGCTGCCCTCCGCTTCTTGGCCGGCAGCAGCAGCAGAATCTCCTCCTCATAGCCGTCGTCAGGAACTCCTCCTGCTGCTGCTGCTGCTGCTGCTCTCCCGATTCCTGCTCCTGCTCCTGCTCCTGCTCCTGCTCCTGCTCCTGCTCCTGCTCCTTCGTCCTCCTCCTCCTGCTCCCCCTCTGCCTCCCCCTTCCGCGGGGACTCTATCCTCCCCCACTCGCCGTTGGGGAGCAGGGGCGGGACCAGAGGCCTCCAGCTGAGAGGATGAGGGGGAGGAAGCACCGCTGGTGCTGTCGTCGGGAGAGACCAGGATGCTGCGGCGGCGACTGCTGCGGCGGCGGCGGCCGCTCGAGCTGTTGCCGCCGCCGCCGCTTCTCTCGCCGCGAGCTGCTTCGACGACGGAGAAGGAGAAGCCGAAAGTTTTGTCTTTTTCTGCTGCTGCTTCGTCTTCTTCTTCTTCTGCGCCTCCTTCATCTTCTCCTGCATATTCCTCACGGAGTCGAGGGCTCTTTGGGCCTTTCTCGCTGCCTTTGTCGCCGCTGTCATCGTCGCTAAAGCCCTTCCGTTGCTGCCATTGCCGCTCGCCGGAGTAGGAGCAAGAGGAGGAGCAGCAGCGAACAACAACGAGAGAGGCCGGGCCGCCGCCGCCTGCTGCTGCGCTTGAGCCTGCGCCGCGAGCTGCTTCCGCGAGTGGGCCGGAGGCGGAGGGGAGGGAGGCGCCTCGTGGTTGTGCTCCCCCTCGTAGGTCACCACCAGGTGCCCGGTCGTCGCCCTCGAGGCCGGCGGCAGGGCGGCAGAAGAAGAAGAGGAGGAAATCGAAGGAGGAGGAGGAGCGGGCAGCGACCCTCGCTGGACGTGCTTCCGCGCGTCGCACCCCTCGCTGGTGCACCTGTAGTAGGAGCGCGGGAAGGGGTTTCCCCTGACGTTCTTCTGGCCGTACTTGCGCCAGCGGTGGCCGTCTGGGGGGGGCCTGTCCGGGGTTGCTGTTGCTGTCGCAGTTGCTGTCGTCGTCGTTGAAGTGACTCTGTTCCCTGCGGCGAAGACGAAAGCAGCTGCTGCTGCAGAAAGGCTAGCAGGAGGCGGAAGAGCAGCCCGGAGAGGGGGCGCGAGGGTGACGACTGTCCTCGTGGGTCCCGAGAAGCCGACGACGAACTTGGACGGAGGAGGAGGGGGAGGAGGAGCAGGAGGAGAGGGCGCGGCGAGGAAGGGAGTCGTGTCGTTCGCCTCCTCTTGCTTGCTCTCCGCTGCTGTCGCTGCTGCTGTTGCTCCGCCGCGCTTGGACGGACCAAAGTCCTCCCTCGGAGAGGGCGAACGCAGCAGCTTCATCTTCCCCGTCTTCCTCTTCTGGCGCTTCGGGCGCTGCTGGTGCTGAGGTTGAGGTTCAAAGATCACCTGCTGTTGCTGCTCCGCTTGTGTCTTCTTCTTCTCCGCTTCGTCGGCAGTGGCGGCGACAGCGGCGTCCGCGGCCGCCCTCTCCTCGGCCGCGGCCACGGCGACGGCGACCTGCACCAGCGGGGACTGGAGCAGGCTCTCGTCGCCGACGCCGTTGCCTTCGCATTCGCCGCCTGGGTCTTGGCCCCGCTGCTCCCGCTTTCTCTTCTTCGGCTCCTTCTTCGGCTTCTTCTTCTTCCTCTCGGTCGCCGCCGCCGCCGCTTCGACGGGCTCCCGCAGCCTCGACGCGTCGCGGGCCCGGGCGGCCTCGACTGCGGCGCGGGCCTCCGTCTCGAGCGCCGCCGCCTCGGCCAGGTCGTCGACGCTGCCGCCGCTCATTGCCGTCGTCGTGGTTGCCGTGGCTGTTGTTGTCGTTGCCGTCGTCATCGTGGTTGGCGTTGCTGCTGTTGCTTCTGCCGCCGTGGCCGCTGCTCGCGCTTCTGCGGCCAGGGCTCCGGCCGCGCAAGCGGCGACGACGGCAGAGGCGGAAGCAAGACCCGCCGCAGCCTGCGGCTGCTGCCTCGAGGACCTCCTCTCCCCCGCGCCTCCTATCCCTCCTATTCCTCCTGCTCCGCCGCCGCCTCCGCTGGCAGGAGGCGGCGACAGGTAGTCCCCTCCCTCGTCGAGCGACAGCGTGGTCTGTTTGGTGTGTATTTTTAGTGGGAAAGTCGATCGATTTTTGTTTTTGAGTGAGACAGAAAATTTTTAAGGAGAAAAAAACGACGCAACCCTTTTATCAAGTAAAACTAGAAAAAAAGAAAAGAAGAAAGAAAAAAAAAACTCTCACCCTCCCCACCGCCGTCTGCGGCCTGATCGCCCCGGGGCCTCCAGGAGGCGACGCCGGGTTGAGGAAGGCGGCGGAAATCGAGGAGGGCTGTATGCGTGTGTGTGAGGGGGG
>Ga0210003_1004192_pt1 | contig 11489 bp, 10 predicted proteins | sample LantaG_FD_182804 | JGI IMG/M metagenome (GOLD analysis project Ga0210003, IMG submission 182804) | Deep subsurface microbial communities from Baltic Sea to uncover new lineages of life (NeLLi) - Landsort_02402 metaG (SPAdes) (version 2) | ecosystem: Environmental > Aquatic > Marine > Oceanic >...
TTATGAATTTAGTTAGACACCCCGCAAAGTTTTCAGATGTGTTGCTTCCCATATTTGAAGATGTTTCAAATAAATATTTCCCAGATGGGAAAATATTAGACCCGTTTGCTGGAACGGGAGAAAAAATAAAGAAGCTATTTGGGGATAGGGTTGTAACCCTAGAGATTGAGCCGGAATGGGCATTTATGCAAAATGATGTGCAAGGAGATGCGACCCAACTCCCTTTCCGAAATGAGAATTTTCAAGCCATTTTAACTTCAATAACGTATGGTAATCGTATGGCCGATTGTCACAATGCCAGGGACAGCTCGCGTAGGAATACCTATACTCACGTAATAGGTCACAATCTTCACGATAATAATACCGGAAAGATGAACTGGGGGAAAAAATATCGAGACATGCACGCTCTAGCCTGGAAAGAGTGTTGCCGAGTTCTAAAACCAAGTGGATATATTGTTCTAAATATTTCAAACCATATCCGTAAAGGTAAAGAAATTGATGTTTCGGGTTGGCATCGCGACTTGATTGTGAGTTGGGGACTTACTTTACAGGAGGAAATTCTTGTCCCAACCCCCAGGTTGAGATATGGGGCTAACAGCAATTTAAGAGTTGATAATGAAAAAGTAATAATATTTCAAAAGGAGACACAATGATTCTTAGCGCCATCGAAATAGAAAAAATATTCAACGCCCTAATTTCTAAGGAAATGGGAATGTATCTACTATCGGAAGAGGATGAAGACCTCGAAAGAAAAAATAGGTTTTTGCAATATGCGGATGAATATGGTGAAATAAAAAATAAATTTAGAGATAAACTTTCCTGTGATGAAGGATTCTATCTGGTAGAAAAGACCAATTATGAAAAATTATTATTAGGAGTACTGTTGGATTAAGTAGCAAGAGGGTCTAAATGACCGCAACCAACAACCATGGGTAAAATATATGGAAAAATTAACGGACTTAGAAAACACTGCGGGGAATTACAGAAGAAAAAAGAGAAAATTAAATAGTTTCAAGATAATAAAATTTTCGTCTGCCAGTATAAAGAGGCGCAATTTCAAAATAGAAGTGGATATAAATAGTATAGGGGGTGTAAACGATGGGTTTGAGGTTATAAAATTAGGAGAAAATCAACTCATCTACACAATCCAAAAAATAAGGGGGAGAAGAACTGATTTTTCCAAGGTGGAGAAACTAGAGAAAAAAATAAAAGATGTTGGTAGAAGAAAGAATAGCGAACATAATCGAGAACTCATCCAAGATGCTCGTAGACAAATCAACGGCCTAACATTCATTCCGGAAATTGTTTCCGTTCAGTTTGGAGATAGTCGTCACTATAAAAATATTATTGATAGCGGTCTGACTATAAATGGAAAAGAATATATTAGATGTGTTGCTGGAGCGGGGGCCATCCGCAGAAATACCATTTACTTTATCGATAAGGAAATCTATCCTGAAGTGATGAGGATATTGAACTGTGGCAGAGATTTGAGCGTAGAATTGAACCCCGCCAAATTTTCAGCTTACTTAGGATTATATTCCAGTGCTGGATACGATGTTTCTAAACCCGATTTCGCAGTTGTCCCCGATTACCTATATAAAAGAATGGGGGAACTGAATTGGTTAGACGATAGTACCAAAAGGATATCTCCGAGGAATAAGGAAATAGAATTAAATGTATTTGACGGGCAAGGGTTGATATCGCCATACTGGTCGGGGGTTTGGGCAGATGAACTTGGGCTAGACTACCTCCCATCCACTTATATTTTCAGAGCGCCATTTGCTAAAGGCCAACTTGTAACATTTGATTTTCATAAAATGGCCCAAGAATTAGAAATTTATACCTGTAAAGATGTCTGGGGAAATGAATTTAACATAGAAGATGTTGATGTGATTCTCTCTCAAAGTCAGTTCAAACTGTGGGATTCTTATCCTTCCTGCTCGGTTTATTCGAGTATGATTACACTTAGAGATTTGAACTTTTCTATTAGCCGATATTCTCATGAGAAGTTGCGTAATGATACAACTTCAAACTATATGTTCCTCCAGGTGTTAGATTTAGGGGATGGGTCTGAACTAGAGTCCAACATAGAATTACTAGCAGACGAAACATTAAAATATTTTTGTAATGTACAATACAAAGACCCTCTCACAACAGCATTATATCTATCCGGCCCCAACGCCTTCCATGAAGATTTTGATAAAGATGACTTTGAAAGATTAGATGTCATGACAAAGGCCATCTTGATTTATCCGGAATTGATGAATGAAAAATATATATCTGATAGGATTGCTAACTCTCTTCAAAAGAGGATGAAGGAAGCCAAATTGGGTAAATTATTTTTTAGAGGAAATTATGTTCCAATGGTTTCTGACCCTTATGCTCAGGCCGAATGGATATTGGGAAAAACTCCAAAAGGTCTTCTGGGCGAAGGGGAACATTATTCTAAATACTGGACAGGAGCAGGAGAGGAATTTGTGGCGGGGGGTAGAAGTCCCCTAACTCATAACTCTGAAATGTGTAAATTTGAGCTGGTAGACCGAGAAGAACTTAGGATGTGGTATCAATATCAGGATACTAGTTTTATATTTTCAATATTTGGATTAGATACTTTATATTTAGCTGACGCAGATTTCGATGGAGACCTAATTTTTACAACCAATCATAATATCTTTTCCAAATGTAGGGTTCCGGATTTTCCCATTGCCTATGAACACGGCAAAGCAAGAAAGGAATCATTATCAGATGATAAAATAATTGAGGCTGACCTTTCAGGATTTAATTCTAAGATAGGTTTCATAACCAATGTAAGTTCATCTCTCCACTGTATGAAATATGATTTCCCGAAGGATTCCCCGGAAAGATTGGAAATCGAGCATCGCCTAAAAATGTTGCGAGTTTATCAAGGGGAAGAAATTGACAGGGCTAAGAATGGGGGGGTAAAAAGAGAAGTCCCAGAATCTTGGACTTCTTACGACAAGGGTATGGAAGATGCCCTTAAGCCCATTATCGCCAATAGGAGACCTTACTTTACCCGTCATTTATATGATAATTATGATAAAAAATATAGGGGGGAGCGGGATAAGTATAATAAATATTCGTGGTCACATTTTGGAAAATCATTTGATGACTTGTTGCAGTCGTTAGACAGAACTCCTGATGAGGAGAGATGTGTAAATAATTATTATAAATATAGCTTTTTCATATTCTCAGATTCCCCAATGAATGAGATATGTCGCTATGTGGAAAATCAACTCGATAAAATCGATAATATAATAACCCCTCCCCATTCTGATTTTGATTATAAGCTACTTTTATCCCCAGGTTCAACGCCCCCAGATAAGTCCAAGTTGAAAGACTTGTTAAAATATTATGTAAAATATAATGCGGCGAAGAAGGCATCTCGCTCTCATCCTAGCGATATATTCCGAAGAGATTTGTGGAATATAATTTATCAAATAGAAGGCGAAATACTGGCAGAGGTTTCATCAAATTCTACGGAATTAGGAGACCTGGGGGTTTATCTGCTCATTCAAAACAAACGAACAGCATCTTTCGTTTGGGAAATATTAGGGAAGTATATTGTTGATAATTTGATGAATAGATATGTGAGCGGGGGTGGCCTGGATATTTTGGTTCAAGACGAGAATGGAGACGTAGAATTTTTATTCAATAAATTTTCTAAAAGAAACATCTTCTTGGGAGGCTAAAATACGATGAAGAAAGTTGTAGACGAGAAGGTTTTAGTAGAAAAAATATTATCTGACGGATTCTCTCGGAACAATCACCCAACATTTCAAGAACTTCTAGTCTTGGCAAAGTATTTTCGGAAGACTTATGGTTATGGAGAAAAGAAAATCGTAACAGCTCTTAGCGATTTCCTAAATAAAGATTCTGAAATCCTATCATCCACCCCCGAAGAATATCTAATTAGGGTTGCTTCTATTTCTATCCGAGATGATACCTACAGACAACCCAAGTTCCCAATCTTAATATCTGAGGATGAGATAAATAGGATATCCGATGCTGAAGATTTCAACCATAGAAGGGTTCTTTTCTCGTCCCTGGTTGTAGCAAAGAGTAGTGGAAATCCTCGCATATTTTCTGATTCTGATAAAGACATTCGACTTATAATTTCAATATCGGGTTTCGAAAAGGATAAAGATAATCGGAGATTTTCTGTGAAACGTTTTGTGGAAGAAGTAACCCCATTAGCAAAACAACTGCAACTCTTCCAACATATAAATGCCAAAAGGCACTTCTATACGTTAATGGGTCGCCACGACGGAGACATATCATTGCGGGTTGTCAATTATGACGAAATGTTGAGAGCCGGAGAAATATATACCAAATATATAGGTGGCGTTATGGTCTACTGTTCCAGATGCGGGGAAGAATTTATACGAAAAAGAAAAGAGAATATTGTTTGTGATTCTTGTTCTTGAATATTATAAAAAAGCTAGTACAAATTTGTAATAATGGATAGGATTAAATTTATGATAAATAACAAAAAAACTCTTACTAAGACGCAATTGATTCGAGAAGTTGCAGAACGGGGGGATTTTACACTGGGGGACGCAAGAATATTTGTAAACCTTCTTACCGAAATACTGGAAGAGGCTGTTCTAAAGAAACGGGAGGTTTCTATAGATAGTCTATTTTCTTTTGTATATACTCCCTTTAAGGCAGGAATGAAAGAAGTCCCTGTGGAATCGAGTAGCTCGGAAACTCGCTTTGTTGAAGTAAAAAGAAGTGAAAGAATATATGTTCGTTTAGGCACAAATATTCGTAGAATGTCAGCGGAGAGATTGAGAAGAGAAGAAGAAAGAGAAAAGAATAAATAAAGAAATTTGATTTTTTCTGTAAGATAGGCTATGGAAACCCATAGTCTTTTTTGCTTTAAGTTAGCTATGAAACAGACTAGGTTTTTGATTATGGTTTTTAGGAGGATTACAACCGATGGCCCGCACTAAAAGAAAGTCTCCACCAGCAGAGTTCGTGAGTAAAACGGGCGAGACTTTGACTTCCTGTTATTGTAGAAACTGTATGCAGACCAAACATCCTCGCGAATTTTTTCAGGCATTTGACATATTGGATACCAATGGACTCATGAGCGTTTGCAAGGATTGTGTCACTGAAATTTATGACAATGCATATATGACTCATAGAACCGTAAAGAAAGCGGTATATGAAACTTGCAAAACGATAAATGTAGTTTATGACGAGGCTCCAGTGGAATCCGTTATAACTCAAGTCAGCAATGCCCAAGAGACAGGTAGGAAACCACCTAAAATATTTTCTACGTATCTAGTAAGACTTACATCTATGCGAATTCCAAGAAGTTCAGATGGAAGGTCGGTAAGCGGAATCGGACACGATTTAACTTTCGCATCATCTGAGATGCCTTCGGGGAATTCTCCGGATTTTGCTTCTCCGGAACTTGTTGCACAAGATGATTTCTGGGGAGACGGTTATACATTAGAACAAATTGATTTTCTCGAAAGGGAATATGCTAGATTCAGGGTTGGCTATGATACTGACGACTATGCTGCCCAGGTATTATTTAAAAGAATATGCACAAAACAACTGCAAATCAGAGAAGCCGAAATAGCATCAAAGGATTCTGCGGTTGCAGCTTTGGAAAAACAGCTAATAGCCCTAATGAAAGAACTGGCTATCTCTCCTGCTCATCAGACCGCCGCCGCCGCGGGGAGAAATAAAGAAGCCTTTGGGGTCTGGATTGAAGACATTGAAAGACTTACCCCTGCTGAGTGGCTAGAGAGAGATGGAAAAGACGTTTTTTATGATGTTGATGGGATGGACAGATATTGTGAAAATTTTATAACGAGACCCATCAAGAATTTTCTTAGCGGGATTCCTAACTATAACGTAGAAGATTCCGATGGCAATATGAGTGATTGGGATAAAGATGGCTCGTAGAAATTTTCAAGCCGATGAATATAAGTTTCGAGCGGGTTCCGGAGACATGTTTGAAAGAAGAGCAGGAATGTCGATTAGTGACAGGTTGGACGAAGAAAGAAAAGAAAAGATAAAGACCTGGGTTACATTCTATCGCCGTAACATTCATCGTTTCGTTCAGCACTACTTTGGAATCCATCTATATCCATATCAGAGACTTTGGATATATTTAATCTCGAAGTCCACCCGATTTTTAGGGTTGGCATCTCGTGCCAGTGCGAAAAGTTGGTTGATTGGAGTCTATACAGTTGCGCGCTGTGTTCTTTACCCAGGAACAACTGTTACTATAAACTCATCAACCAAAATTCAAGCTGGATTAATTATTAGCGAAAAAATAAAAGCATTACAGAGCGATTACCCAAACATAGCTAGAGAGATAAAAGAACTTGTTACTAATATGAACAAGTGGGAAGTTGTTTTTCATAATGGAAGTTCGATAAAAGTAATTGTGTCTACGGATAGAGGTAGAGGCAACCGAAGCAATGTTACCATCCTAGAAGAACGTCGTCTAATTCCATCAGAAATTATTGATTCAATTATTCGCCCATTTCTTGTAGCCAGGATTGCCCCATTTATGAGCAACCCGGAATATGCCGATGTAATCGAGGAACCTCAAGAGGTAATAATATCATCTGTCCACTACAAAAGTGGTGAATGGTATGAAGAAGCCCGTAAGATGCTGAAAATTATTGCAAATGGGGATAAAGATGTTCAGGCGATATTCTTAGATTATCTTATCTGTATTCAACATAAAATTAAGACAAGAAAGCAAATGATAACAGAAAAAGAAACTCTTGACCCGGTTGCATTTTTAATGGAGTATGGCAATATCCCATATTCAGGGTCTTCACGAAGTTTCTTTAAGATTGATTTCTTTGATAGAAAGTTAAAAAGAGCCTGGATACCAAGAAGACTTGGGCCAGACGGGATTGGAAAAAATAAATATGATATTCCGAGGACAGTGGGAGAGTTACGAGTTGTAGCCGTAGATGTTGCATCTAAGGGTGGTTCTAAAAATGATAATACGATTATTTCTGCGGCTAGACTATCCCCAACGAACAAGGGGTGGCAAACAGATGTTGTGTATATAGAAGCATTTTCTGGAACAAATGTTTTATCTCAAGCTCTTAGAATTAAACAAATATACGGGGAGTTTTGTGGATTCAATGAAGATGGGGACGCGCTTGTATTAGATGTTAGAAATATCGGAACATTTTTATTCGACGCCCTATCCACAATGACCAGAGATGATGAACGCGGGGTGGATTATCCCGCAATGACGGTGATGGTTCATGATGCAATCTCGGAAAGGGAGTATGATGAACTGTCCGGAAGGTGTTTAACAAAAGAAGCCTTGAAATGTATCTTTCCAATATCAGCATCAGCTCAACTCAACTCGGTTATAGCATCAGCGTTTCGGTCTCGGCTAAAATCTAAATTATTAAGATTTCTAGTTGATGAATCCGAACAGGAAGAATTTTATATTCGTGGAAAAAATAAAGATATAACCAATCAAGATGACCCGGCTCTTAGGGCGCACATACTGTCGGCAAACGCCAATACAACGGCCCTAATAAACGAATGTATATCTCTAGAAATGAGATTGACGGACGGAGATAAAATAAAATTAGAAGAACCTCATGGGATGAGGAAAGATAGATATTCATCAGTGTCTTATATGAATTACTTTGTAAGCTTGATGGATGGAGACCTCCTAAGAGAAAACCCGGATGAAGATGATTTGGATGTCTGGATGGGCGCATTTGGGGTGGTGTAGGGTAATATGGATATAAATATAAATAAATATATAAAAATTGAAATTTTAAAATATAGGAAGGAGGCTTTTAAAAACTATGGTTGAAGAAATTTCCGAAAATAAAGACCTCCTTATTTCAGAGGAAGAAGTTTGGGACGTTCTGCATTTTGCTCAACAGTTGGGGTATGGGGGGATGCCCATAAGCATTGACTTAATGAATCAGAGGTTGAAGGATATAAATCTCCTAAACACCGGAGAGGTCACATCAACCCAGGTTTCCGATGCTTTAGCGGCCCCAAAGAGTAACGAAGAAGAATTGCAAAGAATAAGCGAATCTTTTGAAATAACATCATCTATCTATAAGCGATTGCTTTCATATATGGGAAACATCCCACAATTTGCTTATACTTATGTTTGTCTTAATGCTAACAAAGAGGATTATGCTAAGACTGGAAAAGGGCAGACATATCTAAAAGATTTGGATGTACTGAAAGAATTCATGGATTCTTTCGATTATCAGCAAGAATTCGGCAAAGTTGTTCGCGAGATATTGAGGCAGGAAGCCGCTTTTTATGTATTCAGAGATGATGGGGACAAGTACGTGTTGCAAGAACTACCTTCGGATAGAGTAAAAATAACGGGCAGATGGGATTATGGAACACTATTTTCATTTGATTATGCTTATTTTATGAGTGGTGGGGTTGATATAAACCTGTATCCCCCAATTTTCAAAGAAACCCTGGCGAGAGTTCAAGAAGGGACTTCTGGTAAAAATGGCTATTGGCCTTCCGAAAGCATTCTGGGACGTGGGACAAGAGGTTTTGCATACTGGAATGACTGTTCTCCTTTGGATGGATTCTGGGCATTTAAATTTACGCCAGAAATGGTAGCCAGAATTCCATATTTCTCAGGAATGTTCCCAGATATTGTACAAGAAGATGTTATTCGAGAGTTGCAGAAAAATAGTTATATGGGAGCGGCAAGTAAGATTTTAATTGGAGAGGTTCCAATGCTTGATGATAGCAAAGCCGCCGTAAAAGATAGAATATCTATTACTCCAAAATTATTGGGTCAATTCTTAGCATTGGTACAATCGGCTGTTAATTCCACTGTAGTAAAAGTTGCCGCATCCCCCCTTCAAAATGTAAAAGGATTTTCTTGGGATTCTGACCCGAACATACGCGACTCTTATCTAAGAACAACTCTTGGAGCGAGTGGGGCCAGCACAAACCTGTTGTTTTCCGGTGATGTGAAACCAAATGTGCTAGAGACAGAATTATCCCTAGCGGTAGATGAAATATTGGTAACATCAGTATATCCTCAATTCAACGATTTTGTGAATTGGCACGTAAATAGGAAAACTAAAAAATATAAATTCAAAGTTATGTTTGAAGGTACAAAATTTTTTACTGGTCAAAAGAGACGATTTGATAATGCCAAGGAACTCGCATCTATAGGTATCGTCTTACCTCAGAAGATAGCATCATCGCAAGGAATGTCTCCGTTCGATATGCAACGGCAGATGGAAGAAGCCGCCGCATTTGGATGGGTAGATAATCTTACCCCTATAATAATGTCTTCACAGTTGGGCGCACAAGATGGGCCAGGGAGACCGAAGATGGATGAAACCGAATTGGGTGATTCTGGGGCGCAGACACGTTCTGATGGTGGCAATTTAACTAAATAAGTATTATCTTTTGTTTTTTCCGTGATAAACGGGCAAAAGGAGGAATTTTATGGTAACATTTGTTGGGCGGTTAAATACCGTAAATTATACATTTTTAAGTACGGAGATGTCCGCGGGGGCCGTGGATGGAATTAGTGTTCCGGGATTTATTTGTTATGAGAGGGATACTGGCTACTTTTGGATTGTTGAAGACGATTTAACATTAACTCGGTATTATGAACCGTCTGCGGCCTCAACAATTGCTCCCGCTGCCCAGGCCTCAACGAACGCCTATGTATTGGTAGCGGGTTCCATTTTGGATACGTTAAATACAAGGCTGGCAAACTTCACAATTGAAAATAGTGGGGCGGAGAGCATAGATTGGAAAGTCTTAGCTGGAAACACCGTCACCCTGAGTGAAGCGATTGAAGCCCAGGCCGAAGCTACGGTTGCGGCCGCGGCATATGGCACTTTTAGTGTCAACCCCGCGGTGTGGAGATATTACGGGGTGTATGTTAAAAGCTCTGCTCCCGATACGCCCGGAGAAGCGACGGTTATTGGCGTAACCAAGGCATAAAATGACGAATTTATTTTACTAGGAGGTGTTTTTATTATGCAAAAAGAAATTATGCCTCCGAGTGAGAGAAAGGCAATGTTGTTTAGTGAAATTAGAAAATATACATCTATGGGGTATAAGTTAACAACACAAAGAACATTTTTCGCAAGATTAGAAAGAGCGTTTTCCCAAAAAAGAAGGGTTGGATTTTGGAAAAAGTTTAAATGGGTAATGTTTGATATTCCTGAAATTTTAAAATATAGTAGAGAAAAGGATATACCCGAATCTGCTGTGCAAATAAACGTGGACATGCGTGGAAATGTGGAAATAGCGGAGGTGTAAATGACATTAACTCTTATTTCTGAAAATGCTATTCCTGCATATATTGCACTAACGACCGATATTGGAGTAGATGACCGAATAGTCGGAGCAAATAACATCGGAAAATTAATATATATGCTGGATTCAGCAGAGACTTATATTATAAATGCCGATTTAACTCTTTCTGAATACGCACTTCCAGTTTCCGTAACCGTAAGCTCCGACATCGAAATCGGAGCTGTGGAAATAAAAGATGGAACGGCTGATACAAGAGCAACAGTTGGTGAAAATGGTTTGCACGTAGATGTAAAATCGAGTGTGTTAGCGGTTGGGGCATCAACATCGGCCAACCAAACAGATGGAAGCCAACAGACAAAAATAAAGGAGACATCTCCAACCGATATTACAAAAAACAATCCCTCTCTGAATTTAACGTATGATGGTTCTAATCTGACCACAATATCGAAGGTTATTAATGGGGTAACTTATAATAAAACACTTTCCTATACTGGTTCAATTCTAGATTCGGTGAGTGCGTGGGTGGTGGTATGAAAATAATATATAACCCCCTTCACGGAGAAGAATTGCAGTTATATCCAGATAGTGACGAATTTGACGCTCGATACGTAAATGTAACTGGCGACACCATGACCGGGGTGTTACAAGTAAACGCTAATATTCTAATCGGCGGCTCTAACAACGAGCTTAGATTTTATGAAGGTGCTAATTATGTTGGATTTGAAGCACCTGCATTATCAGCGGACAAGATTTGGGTATTGCCTGCGGCTGATGGAAGTGCAAATTACTTTTTGCAGACTGATGGGGCGGGTAATTTAACGTGGGCGGCTGGTGGTTCATCACCCTGGCAGACAACTAGCAATGTAGCCAATTTAGTCACCAGTACAGACAATGTTACAGTTGGAAGTGCAACGGCTGGTGGTAAATTATTCATTGATGGCGATGCTAACGAAATCCAGTTACAAGTCCAAGCCCACTCCACCCAAACAGCTAACGTGATGGAAATTCAGGACTCTAGTGGAACGGCTACGGTTAAGGTAACAGGTGGAAGTGTTGAGAATACTCTCGTTGTAGATACTACTAATGGGAGAGTGGGGATAGGGACGGATAGTCCAACATATAAACTAAACCTATTTAATACTGGCACACAGAGCCTAGCCATAAATACCGAGTCGGACACCTCAACACATACT
>Ga0210003_1004193_pt1 | contig 11489 bp, 9 predicted proteins | sample LantaG_FD_182804 | JGI IMG/M metagenome (GOLD analysis project Ga0210003, IMG submission 182804) | Deep subsurface microbial communities from Baltic Sea to uncover new lineages of life (NeLLi) - Landsort_02402 metaG (SPAdes) (version 2) | ecosystem: Environmental > Aquatic > Marine > Oceanic >...
TCCCTCCCCCCCAAAAAAAAAAACTCACCTCCCGTCTTGAAAAAGGCCTTCAAGAACATATGCAAATCCTCCCCGATCGCGTCGTCGTGCAGGTCCCAGAAGCCCACCGCCCGCAGCAGGCTCGCCGACATCGTGTAGTTGGATATCGGGAAGCCCAGCCCCATGGAAGAGCCCAGGTTCTGGGCCGCCATCGCGCTCCACATGGCGTCGTGCACCCGCGTCAGCGCGGGCACCGCCTCGGCGTTGCGCTCGAAGACGATCGGCGCCGCGTAGACCCTCGCGTGCGGGTCGTCCGCCGCGGCCGCCGCGGCGTCGACCAGCGTGACGTAGAGCGGCGGGACGTGCGCGTCGGCGTCCATGCAGGTGACCATGACGCGCGCGGCCGGGAAGCCGAGGCGGGCGGCGCGCTCGACGGCGGCGCGGGCGCCGTGGTTGGCGTTGGAGGCCTTGCCCGGGGACTCGCCGGGGAGGCCGCGCGGGTGCAGAGTCCACGCCAGGTCGAGAAAGGAGGAAGAAGATGATGCAGAGGAGGTAGAAGCAGTCGAAGAAGGATTCGTCGAAGAAGAAGTCCCTCCTCCTCTCGCAGCAGTGCCGCTCCCAAACTCAGCGACAAGCTCGGCCGCCTTGGCCGCCGCGCCGCTCTCCCCTTCCTCCATCGCGAGCGTCACGAGGTAGCGCGTCGAGGCCCCCGGGTGCGCCGCGAGCCTGGCCAGCGTGGAGCGCAGGACGTGCAGGGGCTCCTGGTAGTTGGGGATGACGAAGGCGTGGACAAAGCCCCCGACGTCGAGGGTCACGGACTCGGAGTTGTTGGGGATGGAAGAGGAGGTCGAGGTCGAGGTCGGGTTTGTCGAGCGCGCGAGAGCAGAGTCGTTGCTTTCGCTGCCACCACCGACGACGCCCAGCCTCAGCGGCGTGGCGTCGCTGGCGCCGACGTCATCCTCGTCGTCGCCGTCGATCTTGGCAGCGGCAGCAGAAGCGGAAGCTTTCTTGGGCTTGACGTCAGAAGAAGGAAAACTCCTCGCGCCAAACAGCGGCGCCTTTTCGCCTCCTGCTCTTTCGCCTCCACCAACTCCTCCTCCGTCCACCATACTCATCACGCCCTCGGTGCCCTCGTACCTCCGCAGCGTCCTCCGCAGCCGCAGCACGAACGCCGCCATGCGCCGCACCTGGCACGCCGACGCGAACACGAACACTGCGATGAAGAGCGCGACGAAGCGCAGCCACAGCGTCGGCGCGATAGCGGGCCCGAGGAACGTGCCGACGATCGTGAAGAGCTCGAACGAGGGGATGATGAGCTTGAGCCCCTCGAGGTTTTCAAAGTCTCCGGGAGACATCGTCGGAGGGGTGGTGGTGGTGGTCGTGGAGGTTTGGTTTGGTTTGGATTGAGGCGTTGGCCCGGGCTCGGAAGAAGAAGAACGAGAAGAATAAGGAAGAAGGAAGAAGGAAGAAGAAGAGGTGCCCTCTGCTTGCTAGCAAGACGAGCGAAGAAGCGTCCGCGCTCCTCTCTTCTCTTTCCGTCTCTCTCTCTCTCTTTCAGATACAAGACGACCTGACACCTCCGACACCTCCTGTTTTGTTTGATATTTGGTGGTTTGTTGATTCACGTTCCGTTGGGTGAGAAAAGAGAGCAAGAGGCGAGAGCAAGAGGTCGAGAGAGCGACGGCAACGCCTTTTTTCTTCTTGTTCTCTTCGATTCCCATCCGCGCAGCGAGCTCTTTCGCACGCCTCTTCGGGCGTTTTCGCGCTTGTCCCTCTCGGATGGAGCGACTTCATTCGCATCTGACCCCATCGGGCACGTCCGGCGGGGATGAAAAGGTGCGGAAACGCACGCGATTCGACGACGAAGACAACAGCAGGCGACCGTTGTCTTTTTTTTGTTTTTATTCGACGCCGCTGCCAACGGACGAAGAATCAAGGCCCGAATTGGCGCCCTTTGAGAGACTTTTCACCGCCTCTCGCTCCCCTCAGTGATGTCGAGATGACATCCAGAAGGCAGAAAACAGGTGATAGAGGCCTTGATGCGTCTGAATCCACGCCGATGCGTTTGCGCAGCTTCTCGTCGAGTGTTTTGCGTCAAGGAGAAGCAAGAAGGCGAAGAAGAAGAGAGCTAAAAGAAAAAAACCCATCGTTCGACCCTCTTTCCTACCTCTACGAGCGCGCTCGAGGTGGCGAGCGGGTAAGCGCGGGTGCTTTCTCGCCCTGTGTGCGAGAGAAGAGCTCAAAAAGAGGCCTGGCGAAGAGAAAGTGCCTTGCGCGAAAGGAAGGGCTGCTGCTCTTCCGATTCCGAAAAAGAGTGAGGAATTTTCAGAGGCGCGAAAAAATCTGCTCCTCTCTTTCTCTCGCTCTCTCGACCTCCCGCGCTCTTCCTCTCTCTCTCGCTTGCTCTTCCTCTTCCTCTCCCGTACGGCAGCAACTCTGCTCAGTTTTCTAAAAAATAGCCGTGTTTTGCAGTAGTTTTCTCTTTAAAAAAAGAAATCACTTCTCTTTCTCTCCCTCCTCCACCGCCACCAGCTTCCCCAGCAGCGCCGCCGCGGCTTCCTCCCTCTGCCTCTGCCTTTGCCTCTTCTTCCCGCCTCCACCTCCGTCACCTTCTCCATCTCCTCCGCCGCTGCTCGTCGCCACGCTCACAAAGTTGTCCACGTCGATGTAGTAGAGCTTGCCCGTCTCGGAGTCGGAGAAGGTCGCCTGCGGGTGGATGCTGCCGTCGGGCGGCGCCGCGACGCGCGAGAGCGGCAGCGACCTCGTGCTCTTCCTGCCGAGGACGTCGAGCGTCGTGACCTCGATGCGATCGCCATCTTCGTCGCTGCCGCCGCTGCTGCTGCTCTCGCCTTTCCTCCTCCACGTCAGCTCGTGGACATAAGGGCCGACGAACCAGTGCAGCAGCCCCGTCGTGAAGAGGCCGAAGCCGGCGATCCCGACCGCGGCGGTCGCGCGCGCGGCCGGTGGCATCGACTCGGTCGCCGCGAGCGTCGGGGCCGCGGCCGTGGTCAGCAGGCACGAGAACAGGGAGAGGCGCTTGAGCCTGTGGACCGTCGTGGATAGGGGGGCGACGTAGGATATCGTCGTTGTGGAGATGGAGGAAGAAGGGGCAGAGGCGGCGGCAGAGGCGGCGTTGCCGCCGCGCTCGGTCGAGGTCGAAGAAACGTCGCCGGCAGCGTCTTCTTCCTCCTCCTCTCTCGCGGAAGAGGCGGCCGAATTGGACGCTGCTCTCCATGACGACGAAGAGAACGAAGATCTCCTCTCCTGCTGCTGCGTCCACAGCGAGCCTTGGCGGAGCCTCCACGATGATGACGACGACGACGACGACGACGACGACGACGACGACGACGACGACGACGACGACGACGACGACGACGACGACGACGACGAAAAAGAAGAGGAGCAACGACCCATCGATGGTGCCCCGAACGACAATCTCGATGCCCTCGCTCTTGCCGCTCCTGCTGCCTCTTCCCTCAGCGCCAGGGCCGCCGCTGATCGCACCAGGGCCACAGCGCCGGAGAGACGGCTCATCGTGCCCGAGGAGAGAGGGAGCAGAGCACGGAAGAAAAGAGAGAGAAAGAAGCAAGAAGAAGAGGATTGAAAGTGTCTGAACTTCGAGCTCTCTCGCCGTCACTCTTTTTCGAAAAAAAAAAAAGAAAAAAATAGTCGATCGAATCCCTCTTCAGATGTCGCTCCCGTTCTCCACGCTCCCATGCGTTTCACCGCCTCTCCCTCCGCATGGGATACGACTCCATCAATTTGCAAACACAGTCTCGAGGCCACCGCGATCCAAGCTCAGCAGGCGAAGAATTAGGGGCGCGAAATCTACTATCCTCGTCGCCGCCGCCGCCGCCGCATCTGCAAACCCCTCCTCGACCTCCTCAACCCCACCTTCTTCCTTCGCCTCCTCTTCCGCGCAAGTCGACTCGTTCGCCGACGCGCTCTTCGACATCCAGGACGAGCTCCTCCGCGCCGTCGAGGAGCTCGACGGGTCCGGAGCGAGGTTCCTCCGCGAGCCCTGGACCCGCACAAAGGGAGCGCAAGGGGTCTCGGCGCCGGGGCGGGGCCTCACGGCCGTGCTCCAAGGCGGTGCGCTGATCGAGAAGGGCGCCGCCTCGGTCACGCACGTGTCTGGCGCCCTGTCCGCCGCCAGGGCCTCCGCGCTGGCGTCCCGGGGCGTCCCAGGCGCCGTCGAGGGGGCCCCGTACGCTGCCGCCGCCCTGTCGATCGTCTTCCACTCCAGGTCGCCGCACGTCCCGACCCTCAGAGGCGACGTCCGCGTCTTCTCAACCGGAGACCCTTCTTCGGGGTCTTCGACCTCTACTTCTTCCGGTTCTTCTTCGTCGTCTTCTTCCGGTTCCTCCTCATCCTCCTCTACTTCTTCTTCTTCTTCTTCCCTGGCGTCCTTCGGTGGCGGCGCGGACCTGACGCCCTTTGTGCTCTACGAGGAAGACGTCGAGGCGTTCCACGGCTACTGGAAGCGCGTTTGCGACGAGGCCGAGGAGGAAGCGGAAGCGGCAAGGTCGCGGAGGAGGACAAGCAGTTTCTCTGGTTCAGCTTCTTCTCCCGCCTCCTCCTCTAATTCTTCTTCTCCTTCGTCCCCTCTCTACCGCGCTCTAAAGTCTTCCTGCGACGAATACTTCTACATCCCTGCCCGGAAGGAGCACCGAGGCACGGGCGGAATCTTTTTCGACGGCGCGCTGAGCAAGAGCGCCGAAAACGAAAACGAAAACGAAGCCGAAAACGAAAGCGAAAACAAAACTCCTTCTTCGTCGCCGCTGCTGCAGATCGACGGCCGCGCCTTCGCCGAGCGCGTCGCCCGAGGCTGGCTCCCTTCCTGGCTCCCCGCCGTCCAGGCCCGCCGCCACCTTCCGGTCTCGGACAGGCAGAGGCAGTGGCAGCTGCTGAGACGAGGAAGATACGTCGAGTTCAACCTTCTGTACGACCGCGGCGTGAGGTTTGGCCTCGACGGCGGCGGCGACGTCGACGCGGTGATGGTCTCGGCGCCGCCGCTGGTGGCGTGGGAGCACAGGGCCGGGGCTCAGAGCGCGGACGAGGATAGGCTGATGGGGGTCCTGCGGGAGCCGCGGGACTGGGCTTGAGCAAGGAGGAGAGAGAGAAGAAGGGAGAAAGGAAAAGAGGAAAGAAGAGAAGAGATATTTCAAGATCGAGTTTCCACTTCTGGAAGCTCAAACCCTGCTCAACGGGCGCGCTCTATTCAATTTTGAGAGGGTCCGCACTGACCACCTACACCATATGGAACATTTCATGTCAAACAACGCATTTGGAGGTCACTTTATGGCGTGCGATCATTGTGGGTAAAGTGGGTCGAGAGAGAAGAGTGAAGAGTAAGAGAGAGAGAAAGAGAGAGAGGGGAAAAAAACTCTCTTCTTCACACTTCTTCTTTCCTCTTTCTTTCCCTTGCTTTCCTTTTCCAATTTCGATTAAGACTCGTTTTCGCTTTCGCTCAGCAGCTGAGCAGCAGCAGCAGCTTCTCTTCTTCTTCTCTCTGGAGGAATTGACAGCTCTTGCGCTCCTGTGCAAAAGGGAAAGACAACAACCGCGCGCGCTCTCTCTCTCTAGCGGCACTGTCAAAAAAAGGGTGAGGAATGCGAACATCGTTTTCGCCGAAACCAACAGCCGCGGCGGGAAAAAGAGAGAAAAAACAAGCGAAAAGAAATTCGCCGACGGCTCGCCCTTGCTAGTGGGCTTTACATGGCGTCTGCGGTGCTACTTTTTGTTTGTTCAAACAGTTCATTGTCTCAGACAAAGCCCTGCGTGAAGCAAGAACAAGAAAGCACGCGTTTTGAGGGCGAAGAGAAGCGCGGAACGGCCAGGTTGAAGAACACAAGCTTTGCTCGAAATGGTTTCGCCTCGTTGCTCTCTCCTTTCTCTCTCTCACCGAATCTGCTCTCTCTCTCTCTCTTTCCCCATTCTTGCACGCCTCCATTCACTCCACAAACCGCTCAAACAGAGAAAAAGAGACAATTTTCTGTCGTTTCGTGTTTAAAAAAAACAAAAAAACAAAAGACAAAGGAGCGAAACCATGGAGACGCTCCACCCGGCGGCAGCAGCGCTCTTGCAGCGCGACCGCGGCGACAGCGGCGGCGGCGACCAGCAGCGACGATTGCTCCGCGTGCCCCTGGGCCAGCTCGACCGCGCCGGCTCGGCGTCCAACGTGCTGTCCTCTCCCGGAGGCGACGCGCGCAAGGCTAGAAAGGTGAGGATTGGCGGGAGCTGAAGAAGAGAGAAAAGAGAAAGACTTGAACAAGACAAAGGGGATTCCAAAAGCAAAGCAAGCAAACCGCCGCCAAAGCTCTCTCTCGCTCAACCTCCTCTCTTTCTCTCTCTCTCTCTCTCTCAAAAAAAAAAAAAAAAAAACGCACTTGCACAGCCCTTTGAGCGCGCCCCGACGCCCGTCTTCCCTTCGCCCAAGACCAAGTCGTTCTTCGCAAAGACCAGGGCCGGAGGGAGCTCGACCGGCGTCGCTGCTCCTGCGGCAGCTCCCTCGAGGCTGAGGCCGGGGGGCACGCCGCTGCGGAAGAAAGCGGCAGCGGCGGCTGCGGCAGCAGCAGCTTCGACCTCCACTGCTCCGGCGCCCGCCCCTTCTCCCCGCAGGAGGTCCCGCTCCCTGACGACGGCCCCGAGCCCTCAGCAGCAGCAGGGCCAGGTGCGCCTTCCCCCGCGAGCGGCAGCAGCAAGGCCCCCCGCCGCTCCGAGAATGAGGTCGTTCTTCAACAACAACGCCAACGCTTCTTCCTCCTCCTCGTCCTCCCCTCCGGTCTCGCTGGCCCCTCGCCCCGCCCTGCCGCGCTCCCCGCTCGCCATGGGGCTTGAGAGCCTGCCCCAGGAGGTCCCCCTGCAGGCTCCCAAACCCAAGGCCCTGGCCGCCGGTCAGGCTTTGATGCTGGCTGCGGCGAGGGGCGCGATGCGCGAGCGCAGGGGCCCGCTGCGAGCCGGGGAGACGGCGGCGTCGGCGCTGCTGCAACAGGAAGAAGAAGAAGAGACCGGATCTCTGCTCTCCGACCCCCGCGCTGCCCTCACCGAACATCCGGAGGCCGTGGTGAGGTCTGTCCAGGGGGGCGGGGCTGCGGCGGCGGCGGCGGCGAGGACGCCCGATGGCCTCAGCCCGCTGCTGTCGAGGGCGGCGTTGGCCGTCGCGGCCGCTGAGAGGCACGCGACGACGCCATTTGCGCTTCCGTCTTCTTCTTCTTCTGGCTCTTCTGGTGCTGGTGCTGCTGCTCGCCGCGTGCTCGTGGGGTCGCCGACGGCTGCCCCGAGACCTGCGACGACGCCGTTTGGGGAGAGGCTCGGGAGGGAGAGCGCCGCCATTCGACCGGCGGCCGCGCAAAACAACCCTCACCGTCGTTCCTCCTCTTCCCCTTCGAGAGCGACGCTCCTCCTCAACTCGCTCCGGCCCGTCACGACCCCGAACGGCCTCGCGGCCTCTCGCACTCCCTTTGTCGCCGCGCTCGACAGGACCGGCGCGGGGAGCGTGCTGTCGCTGCCGAGGCTCGCGCTGGAGGAAGAGTGCGAGGCGCTTTCGTCGAGGCCGTTTGCAAGTGCTTCCGCTTCGGCTTCGACCTCTGCTGCTGCTTCTGATGCAAACCCTTCGCCGTCGCTGCTCGAGCTGTTTGACGCATCGAGCACGCCCGCCGCGGCGATGGCGAGGGCGCAGGGCTCGAGGATCCCGCTGCCTCCTAAAGCCAGTGCTTCCTCTGCTGCTGTTTCTGCTGCTCCGGGGAGCGGAATCACCTTGAGGGCCGCGGGACAGCTCGCCGCCGCGGCGAGGGCTTCGGCCCCCGGCGCCCGGAGCGGCAGCAGCAGCCGCCTCGCAGCCGCTTCTTCCTCTTCTTCTTCTTCCTTGTCTTCTGCCTCTGCGCCTTCCTCTTCCCAACAGACCCCTGGCCTGCTGTTCAACGCCAACCTGTACCGCAGGAAGGGGGCAGCAGGAGCAGCGATGACGGTGTTAAGGTCTGCGTCCCCGCAGCGGGCTCAGCTCGCCACGAGCGACGACGGCGGCAACGACGACGACGCTCTCAACACGACTGCCGCTGCTGCCGCTCTGCAGTCCTCGGCGGGGAGCAACTCCCCTGCCACGGCGATGAAAGAGCAGAAGAGCGCGAGGCGGGCCGCTGCTGCGGGCTCCTCGACCGACGGAGGAGGAGACAACAGCGACGAGTTTTCGCCGCTGTCGGCAGAGTCTTGCGTCGCCGGCGGAGGAGGACGAGGAGGAGGAGCAGGCGCGACCGGGATGGTTTTGGCCGGCGGCAGGCCCTTTTTCGGGAGCAAGCGCGCCGTGGTCGCGTTCGCGTCGCCCGTCGTTGGCGTCGGAGGGGCTGTCGTCGCAGCGGGGGCGCCGGCTGCTGCTGCTACCGTCGCGGCAGCAGCAGCAAGGCCCTCGAGGTTTGCCTCCCCGCCGCTGCTCCACGGGGCTCGCCGCGTCGCCGTCGGCGGAAAGGCCTCTTCTCCTTCTTCTTCTTCTTCTTCTCCGTCTTCGACGGCAGCGACGGCCAAGGCCGTCAACCCCTTTGCCGCCGTCGTGGCGCACCTCGCCGCAGGGGCTGTGGCCGCTCCCGTTCCCGTTGCCGTTGCTGCTCCTCCCGTTGCTGCTGCTGCCGCGCTTGCCGAGCCCGAAGGCGGCCTCTCGGCGCCTCCCTCGACGCCCGAAGATGGACTCGCCGCCGACACCACCTCTGCTGCTGCTGTCGCTTCGCCTGCCCTCAGGGCCGCCGTCGCCTCCCTGACCAGCCACGGCGCCCGCGGTTCCCCCTCGCCACCGCAGCTGCTGGCCCCTCCGCCGACGCCGGCCTCTGACGACGACGATGAGGGAGGAAGCAGTGGTGTCGCGCAAAAGGCGGCGGCAGCAACAAAAGCAGCAGCAGCTCGCTCTTCCTCCTCTTCCTTCTTCTCCTCCTCCTCCTCCGAGGCGGTGAGAGCCCAGCTCCTCCTCCTCCTCCCCGGTGCCGAGGCGGAGCCCGCTTCCCCCGAGATCGAGGAGGCAGCGCTCCAGAACGACAGCAGCGACTCCCCTTCCTCGCTGGGCAAGTGGATGAGCGCCGTCGGCATCCGCGGCCGCGGGCTCGCGACGCCAGCGAGGGCTGGCATCGAGCGCCTCTGGGACTTGGCCCGCGGCTCTTCGTCTCCGTCCCCCTCCTCTTCCTCTGCCGCCGCGTCGTCGCTGATGTCCCGCCACGCGGCCCTGCTCGAGGCCGACAACGACCGCCTTCGCGACGAGCTGGCCGCGGCGGAGCAGGCCCTCGACGCCGCGGCCGACCGGAGGCTCGAGGCCGAGGCCGACGCCGACGTCGCTCGCACGGCCGCGGCGCTCGGGGAGGCCAGGGCCGCCGCGGCCGCATGCAGGCTGCTGGAGCTCGCCGGCTCGGCGTCGGGCGTCGCCGCGGCCCACGAGGAGGAGCGCGCCGGCCTGGAGGCGGCGCTGGACCTCGCCGAGGACAGGCTCCGAGAGGCAGAGGCGAGGGCTGTCGAGGCCGCCGACGGCGGCCGTGAGAGGGAAGGGGTCCTGGAGCAGGAGGCGGCGGAGGCGAGGGAGGCCCGCGACCGGGCCGCCTTCGCCGCAGCCGCCGCCATGGAGGCTGCCAAGGCTGCCGTGGGCGAGAGAGAGCGCCTGAAGGGCGAGCTGGCCGCCGCGCGAGCCGCTCTGGCTCGGGCGCAGCAGGCCAAGGCCGAAGCCGAGGCAGACGCCGCCGAGGCTCTTGCGGCCAAGGCCGAAGCCGAGGCGGACGCCGCCGAGGCTCTCGCGGCCAAGGCCGAGGCCGAGAGCTTGCAGCAGCAGCAGCAGGAGCAGCGTCGCCCGCCGACGCCGGCGACACCTCCCACGCAGAAGCAGCAGCTTCAGCTCCACTCCTCTGCCATCGACAACGGCAACGCCACGGGCGTCGTCGCCGAGGCGCTCGAGTTTGCGCACGAGCGCCTGTACTCGTCTGCCGGCGCGACGCACGGCTCGCCGTCGATCGTCCGTTCGCTGCCCTGGACCTCTCCTGCCGCCGCTGCGTCTTCTTCCCCCGACTCTTTCCCCGTCGCGCCCTCCCCCTCGGACCTGTCAGAGGCCGTCAGGGCCTCTCAGGCGCTGCGGTTCGCCTCCGAGTCCAACGGCGGGCTGCGGGCGGGGTTGAGGGCGGCGCACGCCGAGCTGGTCGCGGCGGAGAGGAACAACGCTTCTTCGACTTCGACTTCTTCGCGCTCGCTCCCGGCTGCGAGCAACGCCCCGCAGGCTCTCCAGTTTTACGGAGCGCAGCGCGTGTACGTTGTCCAGCAGGAGCAGCAGCAGCAGCAGGCGCCTGCCTTTGCTCCCGTCGCGCCCGCCCCGGCCCCCCACCACCACCAGCACCACCACCACCGCAGGCACCGCAGCGGCAGGGCTTCGGTCTCATTCGCGCGCGAGCTCGCCAGGGACCGCGCCCCTCCGCCCTCGCCCTCGGACGCGCCCTCCCCCGGGGCGATCCTGTCTTCGCTGTCCAGGCTGCCTCCTTGCTCGAAACAGCAGCAGCCGCAAGAGCGGGAGCAGAAGCAGCCGCAAGAGCAGCAAGAAAAGGTGAAGGAAAGCAACTTTGACCCGGCGGCGCGCTTCGAGGGCGTCAGCAAGAGGCTGAGCGAGACGATCAGGAGGGTCGAGGAGCAGAAGCTGCGCGTGCGCGAGGCGCTCGGGTCTGCCCCGCTGTCTCTGCCGGCGCCGCCGCAGGCGGCTGCCGCTCCTGCTGCCGCAGCGGCGGCAGCGGCAGCGCCCGTTGCTCCTGCTTCCTCTTCGCTGCCTGCCCCGACCGCGCTGCCTCCGCCGCTCAGCGTCGTCGCCGGAGGAGGAGGTTCTTCGGCGGCTCCTCCCTCCTCCTCCTTCTCTTCGCGCGGCGGCCCCTCGCGCTTCGCCCCCTCCCGTCAGAGCGGCCTCCGCCTCGCTTCTTCCAGCAGGATGGGAGCAGCGCCGCTGTCCCCCGCCGTCGCGGGGGCAGCTGCTCCCGCTGCCGCCGTTGCCAACAACAACAGCGAGGCCTTTTTCGCGCCGCCGCCGGCCGCGTGGGGCGCCGCGCGGAGGACTCCCTCGCCTCTCAGGAGGGGGATGGGGTTCGGGGGCGACAGCGGCGGCGGCAGCAGCGAGGCCGAGAGGCGCGAGTTCCAGAGGCGCGCTGCTGCCCTGGGGCTGCAGCTGCCGATGTGAGTAGGTGGAGAGAGATGTAGAAAGAGACTGGAGAGAGAGAATGCGTTTGAGAGAGTGTTTTCGTTTTTTTTTTCTTCGAAAAAAATCAACTTCAACGAGTGAAAAAGAAACGTGTTTTTTTTTCGAGGGAGGGGAGACCTCGCGGACAGAGAAGAGCGCGCGTCCGCTTTGCGCGCTCTCTCTTTTCCGAATTCTGCTTGTTCCTTGGTTTAAAAGAGCGCCGCCCCCTTTTTTTCCTTCGTGTAACATCATAAACAAAGAGAGAGAAATGAAAATCAAATCAAAAGAAGAATAAGTTTTACAAAAAAAAAAAAAAAAAAGTTTTTTTTCATTT
>Ga0210003_1004197_pt1 | contig 11483 bp, 10 predicted proteins | sample LantaG_FD_182804 | JGI IMG/M metagenome (GOLD analysis project Ga0210003, IMG submission 182804) | Deep subsurface microbial communities from Baltic Sea to uncover new lineages of life (NeLLi) - Landsort_02402 metaG (SPAdes) (version 2) | ecosystem: Environmental > Aquatic > Marine > Oceanic >...
CCACCCGTCCCTCTCTATCCATCTCATCAAAGCTCCCACGCCGCTCGCACGTAGGCCGGCACGGCCGCTGCATTGAGCGTAACCGTGCAGCACCCCAGCACGTCCACGCCCCGGGCCAGGGCGCGCCGGCGGCGGCAGGCCCGCCCCACCGCCTCCCGCAGGGCGTCCAGCTTGAGCTGGGTGTCCTCCGCCTGGGCAGGCGACATCTCAAACAGCTCCGGTTCCGACGCGGCGGCGGAGGCGGGCCACGCGTCGGCCGCCGACCCGCCGCCCACCGCGACCACCGCCGTCAGGGACCGGTTCTCCACGTACTCGGCAAGGCGGTGGGCCAGGGCGGCCTCAGGCGTGGCGGGCGGGTGGGGCAGAAGCAGGGACGGTGTGGCGGCGGCGGCGGCGGCGGCGGCGGAGGACGCCTCGCCCGGGCGGCCGCTGCTGATGGTGGCCAGGCCGCCCAAGCCGGACGGGCCCCGGATGTGGTGCGAGTGGAGACCGCCGCCCCCACCACCGCCCGCGGGCGGCGTGTGGTCGCCCCCCGAGCCGCCGGGCGAGGCAAAAGGGCGGCTCATCGCCCGGCCGCGGGCGGAGCCCCAGGAGCCGGAGGCCAGCACGTTGTGGGGGTCTATAGAAGGGGATGGAGAGAACGTGTGTGAGAGGAAGGCTGGGCGAGCGCACGCTCCGTCTCATCAACCCCGGCTCTCTCTCTCTCTCCATACCTGCGCTGTCGACGCTGGCCCCGCGCCCGGACGTGGACAGCAGGTCGGACGGCCGCCGCACCACAGAGAGGGGCGCAGGCACGCCTGACTCCCCGCCCTCCGTCGTCGACCCGCCGACCGTGCGCCTGGGCGGCGGTGGAGGCGAGCTGCCGCAGCCGCCGCCGCCGACGGGCGACCCCCGCCCGGACGCGCGCACGCTGCCGGGCCCGCTGTGCGGCGGCCACACCCGGGCGTCCGTGAACACGTCCGCGGGCGTCACCCACCGCGCCTTGTCCCGGGCCAGGGCCTGGAGGGCGGCCGTGTCGCGGTGGCATGCGCGCGCAACGCGCCGCTGGTCGCGCGCAGTGGGGAGGGCGGACCCAAACGGGCCGCAGCACAGGCCCGGGCCGGGCGGTGGCACGGGGACCGCCTCCAGGTACCAGTACATGACCGCCTCCCGCACCGGCCAGGAGGGCGCCTGGGAGCCGCCGTAGCCGCCGCCGCCCGCGCTGGCGCCGCCCACGGCGGAGGGCGGCGCGGACGGGCCCCGCTCGCCCGCGGTCGCGGCCAGGGACGCGGCCAGGGCGGCGGCCGAGGAGGCGGCGGCGGCGGCGGAGCCGGCCAGAGCGCCGGAGCCGGAGGAGCCACCACCACCACCACCGCCCGCCGTGGCGGCCAGGCTGGAGGAGGCGGGGAAGCCCGCGACCGAGCCGGCTGGGGAGGTCAGGCCTGAGGGCGGCGCCCCGCCTGCGCCCGCCGCCCCGGCCGCCGCCGCAGCAGCAGCAGCATTGGTCGCCGCCGCCGCCGCCGCGGCCAGGGCGGCCGACGCGCCGTGGGGCGCGGGCGAGGCGGCCCCGCCGCCCGCCATGGCCGGCACCAGTGGCGGACCACGCACCCGCAGCGCGCTGCGCACCACCATCATGCCCGCGTCCGCCGACCGCCACGACTCGACGCACCGCCGCCCGTCCTCGGACGTGTGCAGTGTCTTGTGGACGCCGCCCTCCCACCAGGTGGAGGTGCGGATGGGGCGGCCCTCCGCGTCCCGCTGTGCGATGTCCCGCCCCGGGCAGGCCGTCCGCGTCCAGGCGCCCCGTGCGTTGACGGTGGTGATGCGCAGGGTGCCCTGACGGCCGACCGGGTGGATGATGTCGACCGCTCGGGAGCCCACGTCGGTGGCGAGGCGGCGCAGGGCCCAGGGGTAGCCGGCCTCCTTTTTGTTTGTTTTTTGCAAGGAGACAGGGAGAGACGGGAGAGGGTGTGTGAGGCGGGCGAGCGGGAGGGTGTGGAGAGGTTGAGGGGAAGGTGACGGTCGAATGCGCTGCGCCGTGCCGCCAGCCCGCTTTGCTTGTTCTCACCTTGAGCCACGCGTCCAGGCCCTCCGCCTTGACCACCCGCCAGTAGCCCGTCAGATCGGGCGGGGTGTCGGGCGGGGCAGAGGCTGTGGAGAGGGGCATTTTTTGCGCGTTTGGAAAGAGATTTGAGAGGCAGCCTGCGGGCGGCGGCGCACTCGCGTTTCTCCACCGGAAAAGAAAGGCGCGCGCGCTGTGCTCTCTCTCCCCCTGTTATCGCGCACTCCTCCATGAGCCTGCGCGCCCCTCGCCCGGGCGCTCGCCCGGGCGCGCCTGTACCTGTCCGCGCGGCAGCTGGAGTAACCAGTTCGACCGCCGCCTCGGCCGTGGGGAGGGCGCGACCGGTCGGCCAATTCGATGAGCGGCCACACGCGTGGCTGCCCACCACGGCTGCGCCGACCTCCCGCCCGCGCCGCCGGGCCGTCCAGGCCGCGGCCGCGGCGCCGTCCGCACCCTCCGCCCGTGTTCCGGCCACGCCGAAGAGCGAGGCCGCGGCCCTGTACGCCGACGGCGGCCCGCCCCGCTGGATGAGCCCGCTGCCCTCCCCGCGCACAGCCGCCACCCGCCCTCCACCCGCCACCCTCCCCCTCCTCTTCTTCCTGCCCGGCATTGACGGCGTCGGCCTGGCCGCCTGGCCACAGTTTGACGGGCTGGCGTCCCGCTTCGACCTGCGCTTCCTGGGCGTGCCCGCGGACGACCGGACGGGGTTCGCCGGGCTGGTGGACCTGGTGGTGGACGCGCTGGTGGAGGAGGCGGCTGTCTCGCCCCCATCCCGCCCTGTGTATGTCGCGGGCGAGTCCTTTGGCGGCACGCTCGCCCTGGCCGTGGCCGCGCGGGCGCCCGCCCTGGTGGACCGGGTGCTGGTGGTGAATCCGGCGACCTCCTTCCCCCGGTCGCCCTGGTCGAGCATCGCGCCCCTGCTGGCGGCCGCCCCCGCCGGCCTGTACGCGGCCCTGCCCTGGGCCCTCGCGCCCGTGCTGGGCAACCCGCTGGCCATCGCGGCGGGGCGCCTGGCCCGGTCGGGCGCCACCGGCCCGACCGCGGTGGCGGGCGAGCTGGCCGCCGCAGCGGCCGGCCTGATCCCCCAGCTCAACGCCCTGGCGGCCGCCCTGCCCGCGTCCACGCTGGAGTGGCGGGTCGGCCTGCTCCGGGAGGGCGCGGCCGCCGTCGACGCGTCCCTGGCCACCATCCGCCCGCGCGTGCTGGCCGTGGGCGGCCGGGCGGACGCCCTGCTCCCGTCCGCGGACGAGGTGGGCCGCCTGGCCAAGGCCCTGCCCCGCGGGCGGGCGATCGTCCTGCCCGACGCCTCGCACGCCTGCCTGCAGGAGGCGGGCGTGGACTTGGTGGGCATCATGGAGGGCGCCGGCTTCTACACGCGGCACCGGGCCCTGAGCGGGGCGGTGCGGGCGCGCGGGGTGGGGCCGGCGGCCCGCCCGCCCCTGCTGCTTGCGCCCGCCGCCGCCATCGCCCCGCTCACGCCCTTCCACCCGGCCGACCCCATCGAGCTGCCCACGCTGAGCGAACTGGATTTGGCGGCGGGGCGGGCCACCCGCTTCATCCGGGCGACCGCGTCGCCCGTGTTTTATTCTAGCGCCCCCGGCGGCCTCATGGTGCGGGGCCTGGCGGGCTTGCCGCCCCCCTCGGCCGACGGCCGCCCCACCCTGTACGTGGGCAACCACACCACCCTGGCCCTGGACATGGGCGTCATGGTGGAGGAACTGCTGCGGGAGAAGGGCATGCTGGTGCGGGGCCTGGCCCACCCCATCATCTTTTCGCAGGCGGCCGGAGGTGGGGGGGGGGGTGCAGCAGCAGGTGAGGGCTCTCCAAACCCCGGCGGGCGCCGGGACCGGGGCTCTAACGGCTTTGAGGCCTTCATGACCGAGTACGGCGCCGTCCCCGTGGGCGGCCGCAACTTCCACCGCCTGCTGGCGACGGGCCAGGCCGTGCTCCTGTACCCGGGCGGCGCGAGGGAGGCGTACAAGAAGCGGGGGGAGGCCTACCGCTTGTTCTGGCCGGAAGGGCGGGACGAGTTTGTGCGCATGGCGGCCAAGCACGGCGGGCGGATCGTGCCGTTCGGGTGCGTGGGGCCGGAGGATTCGCTGACCCTGGTCGCGGACGCGGACGAACTGGCCGCCCTTCCCGTCATCGGCCCGGCCATCGACGCGCGCGCCCGGGCGGCGGCCGCCCGCACCCGCCCCGCCCGGGCGGGCGTGACCGCCGACCCGGCCCTGGACGACGGCCGCTTCCTGGCGCCCCTGGTCCTGCCGGGCGCGCCCGACCGCATGTACTTTGCGTTCCGGGCGCCCATCGAGCTGGAGGCGGGCCTGGTGAAGGACAGGCAGGCAGCGGCGGCCATGTACGGGCACGTGAAGGCAGAGGTGGAGGCGGCCATCGCCTGGCTGCAGGCCGGGCGGGAGCGGGACGCGTTCCGGCGGCCCGGGGCGCGCCTGGCGCGGGAGGCGGTGACAGGGGGGCAGGCGCCCAGCTTTGAGCCGTGAGAAGGGAGAGGGCGTGGGTGCGAGTAGAACAGGTCGCGTCTGCTCTTGGGTGGGGGTGGGGGAGAGCGTGGTGGCGGGTCGAGAGCGCGCGCTGCTGGCACTCTTGCGCATTCTCTTTCTCTTCGCGAGCGCCTCCCTCCCGCCACGCCACACAGCACCTTGCCCACCCCCCTCCGACACGCCCAGGGGCGCACGCACACACCTGACCTAGCCATGCGCGCACCAGTAGCACGTGGCCGGTCCGCGCTCGGGCGGAGCGCGCGGCCGTCACCGACGCCGGCGGTGCTAGCCGCCGGCGGCGGCATGGGCCGCCTGCTTGCGCCGCCTCCCGCCGCCAGCCCGTCGGGCCGGGACGCCTCGCCGGGCCGGCGTGAGGGGGGCACCAGCAGTAGCGCCGTTTCCATGCCCAGCCCCACCCGGCCGGGCGGCGGCGCCCTGGGCCCGGCCCCACGCGCCCGCGCGCCCCCGCCCCCGGCCTCGGTCGCGCACCGCCGCCGCGGCGGCCAGGCCTCCGACGCGGGGCTGGCCGCGCCGCCGCCGATCTACGTGGTCGGCCAGGACGTGGACGAGGACGGTTTCCCCCTGGCCGCCCCGCCCCCCGCCGACGAGTACGACCTGGGCTTCGATGACGGGTGGGAGACGGGCGGCGTGGGCGCCGGCGGGGCGTTGATGTACGACATGGGCGAGGAGGAGAATGAGGATGACGAGGGCTGGGCGCCGTCCTCGTCCAAGTCCTCCTCCTCCAACTCGGGCGGCAAGCGTCTGCCCGCGGAGATGCGGTGCTTTGACACGGCCCGCATCTTTGTCAAGGGCGGCGACGGCGGGAAAGGGTGCGTCGCCTTCCGCCGCGAGAAGTTTGTGCCGAAAGGCGGCCCCGCGGGCGGAGATGGCGGGCCGGGGGGGTCGGTCTACGCCGTCGCCGACCCGGCGCTCAACTCGCTGTCCGTCTTCCGCAGGTGAGGGGAGGGGGGAAGGGAGAGAGAGCTGTGGGGGGCGTGGGGTGGAGGGGTGCGGCCCGCGGGTGAAAGGCGGCGGCACAAGGGGGCAGGGCGCCCGCCCGCGCGCGCCCGGCCGAGGCAGGGGGGTCCGGCCCCCCGCGCGCCTGCCAGACCCCCGCCACACCCGCCGCCCGGCGAGCCCCGCGCCGCACTCGACTCGGTGAAATCCGCGCGGCTCACATGCACACCCTCCTTCACACAGGCAAATGCACTTCCGCGCCACGGCCGGCGCCGCGGGCGGCGGGTCCAACATGACGGGCGGTTGTGGCGCAGACACCAACGTGCGCGTCCCGCCGGGGACCATCTTCCGGCGGCGGGATGCGGCGCCCGGGGAACGCCCCGTCGCGGAGGTTGTCGCCCCCGGCGAGCGGGTCCTGCTGGTCCCCGGCGGCCGGGGCGGGCGGGGCAACGCCTCCTTCAAGAGCGGGCGCAACAAGTGAGCATTGTGGGGGCATGAGAAGAGGAGAGGAGGCAGGCGCGCACGTCGGGGGGTTGGGGTTGGACACACCTTGTGCACTCACTCTCCCTCTCCCCTCCCTCTCTCTCCTTCCTTTCTCCCCTCTCCCTCAGCGCCCCCACCATGGCCGAACTGGGCGAGCCCGGCGTGGAGGAATGGATGGACGTCGAGCTGCGCCTGGTGGCGGACGTGGGCATCGTGGGCGTGCCCAACGCGGGCAAGTCCACCCTGCTGTCCGCCCTGTCGGCCGCCCGCCCGAAAGTCGCGCCCTACCCCTTCACCACCCTGGTCCCCAACCTGGGCGTGTGTGAGCTGGACTTTACCTCCACCGTCTTCGCGGACGTGCCAGGCATCCTGGAGGGTGCGCACGCGGGCGTGGGCCTGGGCCACGAGTTCCTGCGCCACGTGTCGCGCTGCCGCGCGATCGTGCACGTCGTGGATGGGGCCTCGCCCGACCCGGTGGGCGACTACGCCGCCATCCGGACGGAGCTGGCCCTGTTCTCGCCCGCCCTGGCGGCCATGCCCCAGGTCGTGGCGTACAACAAGGTCGACCTGCCTGACTCCGCCGACTATTTCTCCGACGTGGTCGCCCACCTGACCGACACGGCCGGCCCGGACGCCCCAGGCCTGGACCCGGCCGACATCGTGGCCGTCTCCGCCGCGACGGGGGCGGGCGCGGTGGACCTGGTGCGCCGGGTGCGGGCCCGCCTGGCCGAACTGAAAGTCCCGGACGGCCCGGTCCGGGCGACGGACGCGGTCAACGCGACCGTCCCGCCCAAAAAAGCGGCCGGCCTGGGCGCGTGGGACATCGAGTTTGAGGGCCCCACCCGCACCTGGGCCGTCACGGGCGCGGGCCTGGACCGGTTTGTGGCCCAGACCAACTGGGACTACTATGAGGCCGCCCTCCGCTTCCAGCGCGTCCTGGAGGTGACCGGCATCGCCAACTCGCTGCGCGCCCGGGGCGTGAAGGAGGGGGACACTATCATCGTGGGCGGCGCGGAGCTGGTCTGGTCGGACGACCGGTCCGAGGCCGCCCTGTTCGAGGGCTGGCTGTCCGAGCGCAAGGCGGCGGGGCGGGTGACGCAGGGCAGCCACGCCTGGCCGCACGCGGGAGGGAGTTGATGAGATGGAGGGGGATGCGTGTGTGGGAGGGGCGTGTGTGTGCTGTGTGAAAGCTCAGCAATGAATGATGCTGATGCTGCTGAGGTTGGGGAGAGGTTGCTGAGGTTCAGAGGAGCGACAGCGAGGAGCGAAGAGCCCCGTCTCACAGAAACAGACACACGCTCACACACTCTCTCTCCTCCATGTTCACCACCCGCCCGGGCCTGGCCCTGGGCCAGGAGGAGGTGCTCGTGGCCCCTCGCGCAGGTGAGAGACAGAGAGAGCGGGAAAGAGGGAGGGACAGTGGCGCCGTCGACGGCGCGCCCAATTTTTTCCGCGGCCGCCGACGGGCCGCCGAACCGAGACACCTCATCCACAGTCGACCGTGCGCGCCCTCACGCTCTCCCTCCCTCCCTTTTCCTCTCTCTCCCTCCCTAGTCCGATTTGGCCTGCCCATCCCCGCCTTCCTGCGCGGCGGCGCCAGCCCGGCCTCCTCGTCCGCGCCGACAGCATCGTCGTCACCCACGCCCCGCCGCCGCGGCCGCCCCAATCCAGCCGCCACGCTCGCCCTGGACGCGTCGGACGCCATCGCGGACGAGGACTACGAGGGCCAGTTTGAGGAGGCGGAGCTGGACCAGGACTTCAGCGTCAAGCGCATCGCGGGCGACGGGAAGTGCATGTTCCGGGCGCTGGTGAGTGAGATGGAGAGAGGTGGGAGAGAGGGAAAGGAGAGGGAGAGGGGACCGACCCGAACCTAGCCAGAAGGGGGGAGCGCAGCGCTCCGCCGGCTGCTGCGTGGGCCCTTGGCCCACGCAGCGACCGCCGGCGCGCGCTCGGCTCCACAGAGGGGTGGACAGCGCCAGGCAGGCTGGCCAGAGGAGATGCGCCGGTTTCCGACGGCCGCCGCACGTCGGGGCCACCTCTCTCTTTCATTCTCTCACGCCCCATCCCTCTCTGACTCTCCTCCCCCCCATCCCATCTCCCACAGGCCCGCGGCATCGCCACCAACCAGGGCCTGTTCCTGCCGGCCGACCAGGAGACGGTGGACGCCGACATCCTGCGCATGGCCGTCTTTGACGCGCTCTGCCGCACCCCGGCCCGGCGCAAGGAGTTTCAGACGGCCGTCACGGCCGTCGACGTCGCGGAGGGCGGCCTGGGCCCTTACTGCGAGCGCCTGACCTCGCCCACCTTCTGGGGCGGGGAGGTCGAGCTCATCGTCCTGTCCCGCCTGCTGCGACTGCCAATCTACGTGTACAAGTCGGTGGAGGAGACGGACCCGGAGGCCGGGGAGTGGGGCTTCGCGCCCTTTGTCAAGTACGGGGTCGCCTATGAAGGGGCAAAGGGGAGCGGGAGCGGCAAGGGCGGCGCCGCGCCTCCGGGCCGCAAGCCGGTGCACCTGCTGTACGCGTCCGGCAACCATTATGACCTGCTGGTGCGGTGAATTGAGGGAGAGAGGAGAGGGGGAGAGCGCATGAGAGAGGGGAGAGGAGGGTCCCTGTTGATGAAAGCAAAAGCACTTCTCTCTACATTTTTCCAGTCCGCCGCCGCCCCGCTGCCTAAGACAGCGAGCTCGCTGTCTTGCGCCCCGGCCCGGGCCACCATCACGTCCGGCCGCACGTCGACGGCCGCCGCGACGGGCGGAATGTCCGGCGACCTGGCCACCGTCCACCCCCGCTCACCCCCCGCTCACCCCCTGCTCACCCCCCCCGCCCACCGCCGGGGCGTGGGGCGGGCAAGGGCTGGGGCGGCCCCGCCGCGGGGCCGGGCCGGCGGGGCGGCGTGCTCCGGCACCCCTACGACTGCGGCCAGCGCGTCGCCCGCGCCCGCTGGCGTCACCGCGGACGTCTCGGCCAGGGCGGCCGCGACCCCCTCGCGGTCCCCGGCCCAGGCCGCGGCAGCAGGGTGGGCGATGTGGCCGGGCGCAGCCTCCTCCTGGGCCGCCTCTGGCCCTCCCAGCCCTGCGCCCGCCTGGTAGTCCTCCACGCGGGCAAGCGGGAAGGCGGTCTCGCTGTCGTCACCACCGTCGCCGACGCCGCCGCCGCCACCGCCGCCGCCGCGGCCGTGTCCCTGCTGCCGCGCCACAGCAGCGGCCGCTTCAACAGCCGCCTCGACAGCCGCCCGGGCCTGGTCGGCCGTCAGGCGGCGGCTGGGCGTGTCCCGGACGCGCTTCTTGCCCGCGCCACCGCCGGGAACGCCGAGCACCGCGCCCGGCCCGGCCTCGGCCACCAGCCGGGCCGCCGCCTGGGCGGCCGTCGTGGGCGGCGCGGCCGTCGCGAGGACGGCCGCCGCGCGGGCGGCCAGGCTGGGCGCGCGGGCGGGGCCGAAGTGGGCGGGGCGGAGGGAGCGGGCCGGGTGGGCCGGGTGGGCGGGTGGGGGTGACCTGCCTGCAGGTGGTAGTGGTGGTGGTGGCGGCGGCGGCGGCGGCACCGTCCCGAGGAAGCGGGCCAGGGCGCGGGCGTCGGTGAGGGTGTCGAGGTCGGCGCTGGCCAATTCAGGCGCCGCCGCTGCTTCAAGATGAGCCCGCGGGTTGGTGGCCGCTGCGCCGCCCCCGCCGGCGCCGCCGCCAACTAGGAGGCGGTGCGGTGCTGCGACGTGCCCGGGGGCCCCGCGGGGTGGCATGGTGCGTGGGGAAGCGAGAGTGTGATTGAGTGGTGCAGCCCACTTGCGCGCTCGCCTCTCTTTTCGCTCTCTCTCTGAACAGGCGGGGGTACCGCTTCGTCTACTCTAGAGAGCACACCCCCACTCAAATTCTTGCGCCCCGCGTACTTCCGCAGCCGAGGACCGGCCCTTGCGACTCCACAACTTGGCCAGCCCACCCCACACCCACCCGCCAACCATGTGCTGGTCCCTCACCGCCTCCGCTGGCTTCGCAGCCTTCGGCTCGGTCGCCACACTCGCCGCCGCCCGCGCTGGCCGCCCTCGCTCGCACGTCCTCATGCTGGCCTACTTTGCGACGATAGAGGCCCTCCAGGCCGCCCAGTACCTGGTCATCTCGGACTGTGCGAGCCTTGCCAACCGGGTGAGGAGGCGAGAGGGAGAGTTTGAGGGGAGAGCGCGCGGGCCGGCCTGGGTAGAGAAAGAAAAGGCGCGCGCCAAAATCGGCGCATGCTCCCGCGACCTAACCCACCCGCCCGCTCGCACGCTGGTGTGTGCCGAAAGCACACGCCCGCCAACCCACCGCCCACGCCCAGCCTTGGGCAGGCGGACCTCACATGGTCCTTCAGAGATGTGGCGACCACCGCCTGTCCTCCTTAGCTCCACCCACCCACCCTCGGCGGCGGCGGTGGCGCGGTCGTCGTGGCCGAGGCTGCAGACGAGGCAAAGGGGGGCATGCTTTTGTCGCCCCTGACTGGGGCGAAGAGGCGGATATCGCAGCCGCGGCCGCCCGGGTGGCCGACTTCGCGGGCTCCCTGCCCGATCTGGAATGGAGCGGAGGAGGAGGTGGCATCCCTGGCGCCGCCAGCTCCGGCGTGCGCGCGCTGGCCGCCTTGGCGGCGCGCCGACTCTCGACCCCGCGCCCCGCCCACCCACCCTCACACACACGCACTCCACCCGACCCCACTGCTTCCCCCACCCACCACTCCTTCCTAGACCCTCACCGTCCTGGGCTACCTCCACATCTGCTTCCAGCCCCTCGTCGTCAACACCTACCTGTTCTCCCGGTCCACCTCGCCCGACGGGCGGGCCATGCTTCTCCGCCTGTGTGCGGCCAGCGGCCTGTTCCTGGCCGCCCGCCTGCCGGGGCTGGCCTCCCGCCTGGGCGGCCTGCTCAACCCGGCCTGGGCGGCCAAGGCCGCCGGGTCCGGGTTTGAGTGGAGCAAAGCGCCCTGGCCCGACTTGCCGCCGGCCGCCGCGTCGGGCGTGCCCGCCCTGTGCGGCCTGGACGCCATGTGCGGGCGCCGCCTGTGCAGTTTTGCGGGGACCAAGCATGTCGCCTGGTCCATACCGCTGACGGTGCGTGCTGGGATTGAATGGATGGGGGAGAGGGAAGGGGGGGAAGGGGAAGGAATCAGGCGCGGCGCGGCCAGGGTGAAGGGCTGGGGGCGGCGGCGGGCTGGCGGCGGGTGAACGGCAGGCAGCGGCGGCCGCCGGCGGGCGGCGGCGGGCGGATGTCGGGCAAAAACCCGCCCGCCATCTCGCCCTCCACCACGGCCGCCGCACTGCGCCCTCCTGCCCTGGCCTAGCAAGAGGCCAGCGCGGGGGCCCAAGCCGGCTCCCACCCCGCCCTGGAAACCTCTACTGCCGTTCCTGGCCCGACGTGCTGGCGTTTGGCGGCGGTGGGACGCGGTGGCCGGGCGGGCGGCCGCCGCGCCTTGTCCATCTCGTAGGCGCGCGCCCACGACCTGCCCCCTCTCATTCCTCTCCCTCTCACCCCCCCCTCCCTCCCT
>Ga0210003_1004198_pt1 | contig 11483 bp, 17 predicted proteins | sample LantaG_FD_182804 | JGI IMG/M metagenome (GOLD analysis project Ga0210003, IMG submission 182804) | Deep subsurface microbial communities from Baltic Sea to uncover new lineages of life (NeLLi) - Landsort_02402 metaG (SPAdes) (version 2) | ecosystem: Environmental > Aquatic > Marine > Oceanic >...
TAAAGACTGAGTCAAAAAGAACTCAGCAAGACGTTGCTGAGATAAAAGCAGACTTAAAAGAAGTATTAAGAGAAATAAAGTCTAATAATCTTTAATTACATATACGCAAGAGAAGGATGTTTAATGTTTGATTGGACAGTAACAGCAGAGCCAGAAGAAGAGCCAGTTACAGTTGCTGAGTGTAAAGCATGGGCGCACATTGACACAGATGCAGACGATACTGTAATTGGCCAGATGATTACGGCTGCACGTATATGGGCAGAAGAATTTACTGGAAGGTCTTTTGTAACCCAAACAATTACTGCTAAGTCTGACTATTTCCAAGACTCAATGCAGATGCCTCAGTCTCCGCTTGCCAGCGTTACATCTATAACATATTTAGACCAAGATGGTGCGACTCAGACATTAGATTCAAGTTACTATAATGTTGATACTACTTCTGAGCCAGGGTTAGTAACTTTGGCATATGATTATTCATGGCCTTCAATACAGACTGTACATCACGCAGTAACTATAACTCACGTCTCTGGCTACGGAGAAGCGTCAGACGTGCCAAGCAAATTTAAAGTTGCTCTAATGATGTTAGTAGCCAATATGGACTGTCACAGGGAAGCAACGTCGCCAGTTAAGGCTCACGAAGTTCCTTTTGGTGTTAGAGAAATGCTTAGTATTAACAGGGTACAATATTAATGGAACTAGGCACCCTACAATTGAAAACAATGAGTGTTTGCTAAATGCTAATTAAACCATCCACAGACAGTTTGGCATTCCACAGGTATGACGATAGCGTTATCTTCCAGCCGACCACTGATTCCACAACCATGTTTCAGTTGCTCCAAGCGGATGGAACGGTTGGGTATAACTACGATAGTGTTAACAATCGGCATGGTTTTGGGACTGATACGCCGAACAACACTCTCCAGGTTGCTAATCTGATTAATTTTGATGATACGCTAAAGAATATTTCACTAGGTACATATTCGCTTTTGTCCGTAACAGGAATAGATAACCTAGCCATTGGGCATTCGTCAGGAGCGTTCCAATTAGGCTCGAAGAATGTTTGGATAGGTAAAGAAAGTGGTGTCGGGTATCTTGTAAATGCTGGAACTGGCAATGGGAATGTTGGCATAGGGGCAACAAGCCTAAGAAATCTTCAGGGTGGTGCGAATAACAACCTTGGCATTGGCTTTGAATCATTGTTTTCATTAGAAGCTAATGGGCAAAATATTGGCATAGGTTCAGGGGCAGGTAAATTTGTAGTTGCAAATAATAATTTATTCATAGGATATTTATCAGGTGCTGGAGTATCCGGTAGTACCAATGGAGAAGACAATACAGCTATTGGCAATCTGACACTAACGTCAATTACTACTGCGTACCAAAACACAGCTATTGGTTCTTGGTCCGGCAGATACATCACAACAGGATCTTCTAATATTTTTATAGGCTATTTGGCTGGTATAGGCCAAACCACAAACAGTAACCTACTTATAATAGATAACCAAAACCGTGGAAGCATTGCAGCAGAAGAAACAGACTGTTTGATTTATGGTTCGTTTAACGCTACGCCTGCGAGTCAGACATTGCGATTCAACGTAGGCGCAACTACATGGCATAACGCGACTCATTCAGACGCTGATGGGGGCAGGAGCAATCAGTTCAACTTCAAGGGTCAGCAATCGGGTGGTGAAGAAACCACACTTGCCAGAATCGAAGTCAGCCACGACGGTGCTGCTGATGACGAAAAGGGTAAGATACAGCTCTACACCAATTCCGGTAGCGATACGGACACGCCTACATTGGCGGTTACAATAGACTCGGCTCAAGCTGCTACAATCGTCGGCGGCTTTGGATGTAATGGATCTGCTGCCCAGACAGCGTACACATTGAACGCAGCCTCAACGGATTTACCAACAGTCGTTGCACTAACTAATCAAATTCGCTTGGCGTTAATAGCTAACGGCATAGCAGTATAAGGAGACATTATGGCAGAATTAACAAGTGTAGTTGATGGAAAATTAATAATCGAGAAGTCACAAGATGTTGTTATAACAAATATGGGAAAGGAAGAAGTTGCTGGTCGGGTAGCAGAAATACAAACTGCTTTGGATCATCTGATGATTGATGTGGCCGCAAAGCAAGCGGAACTTGCATTATGGACAGGCCGTAAAGTAGCTGTGGAAGAGAAAATTGTTGATATTATCAAATAGAGGAAGATAAGTTATGATTATTAATGTAGACAAAGAAGCAGCGTTATTTATCAAAGAGCTTATATCAGCGGCTTTGAAATCACCTCTCGTAAATGACGGGAGTGTTGACGGTATTTACATATTCAAACATTCCATCAAGTTGATTGAAGAACCCTGTGATGAAAAAGCTGAGGAACTCTTAACCTAATGTCAGCAGAAATCGCCATAGTTTATCCATCAGGAAGTGACCTATACGCCACCATACGAAACCAAGCCAGAGAGGTTTGGTACATCGTAGGTGCAGTGTTCGAGACATGGGGAACGTCTGGACGCGACGCAGACGATTATGATATTCCACTGACTGACGACAATGGTGATTACTACGTTGGAGATTTTATAGCTGGAATAAGTTCAGGACAGTATTCAGTTGCTGTATATTCGCAAGTTGGTGCTTCCGCTTCGGATACGGATTCTCCAGTCGGTGCAGGGGAAATATGGTGGAGCGGGTCAGCGGAGCAAACTCAGACAGAATATGAGTTGAATTCATACGACCCGCCGACAAAGACTGAGATGGACGATGCTTTCACTGAAATAAAAGGCGCAACGTGGGACGCTGGTACTGATACGCTAGAAGATATAAGAGACGATATAAGCAATAGAGTTGAAATGAATGTCGATCATGAAGTCGTAAAGGTTTCTGACTCATGAGTATAAAACTTATTTTTAGAATAACTATAGACGATGTACTGACTGACGTAACGTCTGCTGTATTAAGTGACCCAACGTCAACATATGGAGTTAAACGCAACGATACTGACGCTGTGGTTGCTGCTGACGGTACAGCTATGACTAATGAGTCAGTTGGCCTTTATTCGTATACATTCACAGCACCAGAGCCAGAGCTAACTTATACATACTGGGTAGAGTGGGTGTACAATGGCAGCACGTATAGACAAGAGTTTTCGTATATAGACACTGCCGCCACTGAGCCAGTTACAGTTGAAGAATGTAAACTTTGGGCACATATTGACTCTGACGCAGATGATACTAATATTGCTTATATGATAACGACTGCTCGCCAGTGGGCAGAAGAGTATTCAGGTAGAGTATTCCTTAATACAACAAAAACGTTAAAAATTGATTCATTTAAAGACACAATGGAGTTGCCAGGAACGCCACTATATAGCGTATCTAGTATTACCTATCTTGATGAGAATGGTGACGAGCAAACTCTTTCGTCTAGTATTTATGATGTCGATACTACAACGGAGCCAGGGCTAGTTACTTTAGCTTACGATGAGTCGTGGCCAACTACGCAGATGTCTCACAATGCAATAACTATTACATATACCAGTGGCTACGGAACTTCTGCGTCAAACGTGCCAAGTAAATTTAAAGCAGCGATAATGATGTTAGTTGCTAATATGGATTGCCATAGAGAAGCAACTACAGAGGCTAAAATACACGAAGTTCCGTTCGGTGTTAGGGCGTTACTTAGTATTGACAGAATAGTTCCAGTGCAAGGACATCTATGAGTTGTATGCCAGCAGGAAGATTAAGAGACAGAATCTCATTACAGAGCATTACTGGTTATACCAAGAATGCTGAAGGTGAGAAGACTCCTACGTGGACAACATATGCTACCGTATGGTGTAACATGGAGCCAGAAGAAGGTACTGACTTTTCTTACGAGAAAGTAAGAGTTAAGTCACCTGAGTCTAGAGTCACTTACATGGTAACTATTAGATATAATTCAACGGTCGGGCCAAAGCATAGATTCACTTTGGGTTCCCGTACCTTTTCTATACAGTTTGTCCTGAAAGCCGATGACAACGGCGCATGGCAAAAACTTCGTGCAGTGGAGATTGTTACATGATGTCATTAAATTGGGACGACAAAGCTCTTATGCGTAAATTTGACGCACTTGAGACTAAAGTTGCAAGGGCTGCTATAAGGAAGGGCGTTAGGGCTGGCAGGAAGACTACTCTTGCTGTAGCCAAAACTAACGCTGCTGGCCTTAGAAAAAGTGGCACTGGCATGTCAGAGAAGATACGTAGTGCCCTAAAGCTACGAGTCACACCAAAGTCAACGCTGCACAGAAAAGACTCTTATGCAATGGAAGTATTAATTGATCCTAAAATAACTCCTGAGTTTCTTCATGTAACAAAGGAAGGGAAAAAGTATTACATACCATATGCAATAGAGTATGGCCATGCCGCACCTGGTGATGGCGGGTCTAAGGATAAGTTCGTCTTACCGAAACCTTTTATGATACCTGCTCATGAGATGACGAGAAATACGTCTATCTACATGGCAAGTCGTGTTATAGCTGACGAGATAAAGAAAGCGTGGAACAGGTAATGTCTGTAGAAACTGCGATAGTTGACATGATAACTAATTCTGCGTTAATAACTTCACTTATTGACGATAGGGTATATCCGAATGTTGTTCCTGAAGAGGAAATTCTTCCAGCCATTGTTTATCATGAGACAAGTGGGCATAACACAAGGCAAACAAATAATAGTACGACTGGACTAGTTAGGGCTAGATTCCAGTTAACCATAATGTCAAGTATAACTCAAGGCGGTTACAGTGCTGTGTGTGATATACGTGACGCTGTAAGAGATTTGTGCGTAGCCACAAGAAATACTTCTTCTTATGGCGGCATATTTATAGACCACATAGAAGTATCTACTATGGACATGCCAAGTCTTGAACCAGTATACACGATATATGGCAAGCTTGTCGATATGATTATTTATTACAGGGAATAGCAATGGCGCTAACAACTAAGGTAGTTTTAAAATTTAATACGGTGTACACAAACCCTGCTGATTTCTCGACACCTAAAGATGTGTTAATAGATGACGTATCTATATCTCTGGCTGATGGCGACGGTGCCAGTCAAGCAGATGTCATATTTCATGACCAGAGAACTCTTGCCGATGGTGCTAACGAAGTATTAGATTTATATGCTTCTGGCTCGTTACTAGATCCTCTTGGCACAGCCTTGACAATTGAAACATTGAAGCTTCTATATATCTACAATAATTCTAGCGATGCTAGTTTGAAAATATTCGGAGGCGTTACTCCTATCGGCATATGTTCTGACTCTTCAGACATAGTAATACTTCCTCCTGGAGGAACGTTTATGTGGTCAGCACCTGATTTAACAGGACTAGATATAACCACTAATAAGAATTTAAAATTAGAACACGATGGCACAGGAACAAGCACATTAACCTATGACGTGATAGCTATCGGTGTTGACTAATAACGACTTTAATTAAAGGAATACAAATATGGCAACTACATTGACAGGTGGGACACTTATTGGTGATGGCATAGGGACTATTACTGGTATCCAGAGTTGTACCGTTGGTGGTCTTGAGGTTAATGATATTAACTTCGCAGCTAATGATGACACTAACGGTGTGACTAACCACATACCAGGAACGGCTACTGAAGGCCCGATTACAGTAACGATAGTTTATACGTCAACGCTTCAGAACACGCTTCGTAATGCAGCAGATGATAGAGATATTGCTGAAACTTTCACATACATTGACGGTGCTGGTGCAGCGGCTGACTGGAAATGGTCAGGGCTTGGTTTTATTAGCGCAGTAAGTGGTGTGGATTCAGATCCAGACTCTGAGGACACTTTCACTATGACAATCACACCAGTTACTAAGTTTACGTTTGCTGAAGACGTAGAGTAAAAGTTTAGCTAACACAATAAATAATACACTTTATTAAAGGAATACAAATATGGCATCTACACTAACAGGTGGGATTCTTGTCATTGGAGCGACAACTGTAACAGGGGTGCAAAGCTGCACCGTTGGCGGTCTCGAAATTAACGATATTAACTATGCAACAAATAGCGACTCTGGTGGTGTGACTAACCACATACCTGGAACGGTTACAGAAGGACCGATGACAGCTACGGCAGTATACGTTTCTGCGATGCAGTCAGCTATCAGGACTATAGCTGAAGCCAGAACAGCCGTTGCTGTTTCGTTTACCGACGGTGCTGGAACTGCATATAAATGGAGTGGAAATGGATTTGTATCTTCTGTGAGCGGAGTGGACTCTGACCCAGACTCTGAAGATACATACACGATTACTATTACTCCATCTACTAAGTGGTCCTATGGTGCAGCATAACAAGGAGATCTTATGAATGTTAAATTCATATACACCTCAGACATTTACACACCTAGACATTTAGCGTGTAAATCTGGAGAGTCTAAAGAAATATCCATAGAAGATGCAGAACGTCTTGCATCGCAAGGATACGGCTCAATTGAGGTAGAATTAACCTCTCATACAGAGGATAGTGACAGTGCTGACGTACCTAAACCCAAACGGTTGAAGTCTAAGGCTGTTAATAAAGAAGAGTAATGTGCTTTAACTAATTATAGTAACGCAAATTAAAGGAATTGAAAGATGACTCAGTACGTAACAAAAGAAAGCCTTCAAGAGGCAAGACACAATGTCCAAAGAGAAGATGTAGTTACACGTAACGGTGTGTTCCCTTGTGCTGGTATGACAACGCTTGAGTTGCAGCAGTACAGAACTAATATCTCTGAACTAAAGAACAGAGATTACATTCCGTCGATACTAATGATTCTCGGTTGTAAAGATGCTGAAGGCAAGAGGCTCTTCAAAGAGGCAGACCAACTGTGGCTTTGCGAGCTTGGTGCAGATGTTACTGAACCAGTAGTCAATGCTATCCTTAGACTCAGTGGTATTGGAGTAGAAGCTGAGGAAGAGATACTAAAAAACTCAAGTCTGGATCAGGACGATCCAGAATCAGAATAAAGACTCACTATCGAGCGACAGACTCCGAGCTTGCCGAGAGGTTCAGTGCTTACGAGATGAAGGAACTCGAATACGCTGACCAACTCGGCTTGTTCGGAGAGTCTGCTACAAATAAGAGGCTTAAGTATTTAGCTCATATTATAGTAGGCGCACAAGGCAATAAGAAAGCTATAGAAACTGCCAATAGGATTATGAAAGACTTGGATAGATAGCATGGCCGAAAATCTGGTACTAAGATTAATAGCACAGTCAGACAAGTTTCGTAGAGATATAAGATCTTCAAAGAAGAGTGTTGATACTCTAACTGGGTCTGTTAACGCAACAAAGTCTGCTATGAGAGGTCTGGCTGCTTTAGCCGGTACAGGCCTTGGCCTTCACGGTATTAGTCGTGGCATCAGAAGCTCTATCACAGAGTTCGCTGCATTCGAAAAACAGATGGCTAACGTCTCTACGATGCTTCGTGGCCAGAACATGAAGTTCCTTCCTGGTTATACTAAAACACTGTCTAAAATGTCTGTAGAGTTCGGAGAAAGCACTGACACGCTGTCAAAAGGTTTATATGATATTCTGTCGGCTTCTATACCTGCATCAAAAGCACTAGATGTTCTTGCTGTATCCGCTAAGGCAGCGACCGCAGGTGTTACGACTACAGCTGTGTCTGCTGACGCTATTACTTCAATTCTAAACTCATATTCTATGAGTGCAGATCAAGCATCAAAAGTTTCATCGGACTTATTCGAAACGGTTCAGAGAGGTAAAATTACTTTCCAGGAACTTAGTCAGGACATTGGTAAAGTTGCTTCTCTTGCGGCTACTGGTGGAGTTAGTCTTGAAGCGTTACTTGCTACAGTTTCTACGCTGACAAGGGCCGGTCTTAAGTCAGAGATGGCAATGACTGGTGTTAAGAATATTATTAACTCGTTTGTAACTAAGGCTACGCCAGACGCTGTAGAGGCTGCAAGGCAGCTTGGTATTAGCTTTGATATATCTTCTCTTGCTGGCGATGGTTTAATTACTATTTTCCAGAAGTTAAAGCGAGCCAATATGCAACAGCTCGGTGCTTTGATGCCTAACGTTAGAGGTCTTGTTGCACTTTCTGCTGGTATTAGACAAGCTGGCAATGCATTTGAAGACCTTCAATATATTCAGAATACAAGCGGTGCAGACCTAGAAGCTTTTGGTAAAATTAACGATACAACAGCTAAATCTATTGATAGGATGCAACAGTCATGGGCGCTTCTTAAAAGAACAGCTGGCGAAGAGATGGCACCTGACATACAGACATTAGCTGTCGCATTTACAGAACTATCAAAGAAAGGTGGAGGCTTATACAAGGCTGCCGAGCTTGCAGGAAAATTTGCAACTGCAATACTTTCTATCCCAGTAGGCGCTGCATTTATGAATCCATTCTCAGACACTACTGCTTTGGCAGGAGAAACTCTTAGGATGAACAAATTGATAGAAGGTGATATACCAAGAATAAAAGAGCAAATAGAAGCCAGGGAGCTAGTACTGGATTCTATGCTGTATAGGTATGTTTATAAAATAGGTGACAAAAACTGGGAAGATTTAATTAATAAAGAGAAGAAAAAAATAGAAGGATTGAATGTTACTTTAGATAACTACATGGCAGAGGTTAATCTGACAGCTGAAAAACTTGGTATGCCAGGTGTTCAACGACCACGTCCTAGACCTTCAGTAGGAAAATCTCAAACTATGGCCAACTTTGAATACAGTGGGCCTTGGAAGACAGGGTGGAGGAACGAAATGCCTCCATACGGGCCAGCCATGCCTACGATGTCAAACTTTGGTCCACAGTTACCTGTTGGAGGAATTAGCGCAGATGAACAGAAAGAACGTGATAAGTTAGCAGAGACAACTCAAGGCATTAAAGACCAAGTTGAAGCGTATAAAATGCTTGAAGACGGCAAAATTAAGCACCTTGAAGTTGGCAAGTTTATGATAGAAGCTGAGCGTGTTTACGGTGACGACCTTAAAGCTAAGAAAGCGATGATAGACGACTATACAATTGCTTTTGGTAAACTAAGTGCAGCAAAAGAAAGGGAGAAAAAACGAGACGATGCAATAGAGAGGCAAAAAAAGGGTGCAGAAGGAGTAGCCAAAACCTTTGAAGCTATGCGTCTCGAAGCTGACATGATAGGAAAGGTTGGCGATGCATGGCATAGATCAAACCAGTATGCACAGCTTCACGCTGACGCATTAGACGAGGCCGCTGGAAACCTTGACTTGTATAATAGAAGGATGGCAGAGGCAGAAGAGCTTCATAAGAAGATAATGTTGGCCGAAAAATGGGCCAAAGTTAGTGATGCTATGGAAAGCTCAATGGCGACGGCTTTTGAGAGAATGACTCAAGATGGCCTCAAGTTTGGCGAGGCTATGAAGAATATAGCTTACGATATCATGAAGGCATTTGCAAGAGCTATGGTTATTGAGCCAATGGCAAACGCTGGTGCCGACCTGTTTAGATCATTCCTAACTAATGCAGCGACAGGTGGCATTATGGGAATTGGCGGCGCTGGAATTGGTGGTATTACTGAAACTGGCGGTGTTGGAAAATTCGATGCTATGATTGCTAACCAGCCAATACAAATGCATTCAGGTGGAATTGGATCTAAGTACGGCGGAATAAGAAGGTCTGGGATAAGTTCCAATGTATTCAACGGCGCACCATACCTTCATGAAGGATTAAAGAAGGACGAGTTCCCTGCCATATTGCAAACTGGCGAAGAGGTAATACCGAGAGGCGGCTCAGCAAGTGGTGGAGTCTCTGTAACTATCAACAATAACGGAACACCGCAACGCGTCACTGACCAGCAGACTTCAATGGAGAACGGAAAGATGATGCTTAGTTTGTGGGTTGAAGACTTCATGAACGAAGGTGATACATTCAATGCAGTAGCAGGAAGTAAAGGTCTTAGATAATGGAAACATTCCCATCCATAGGAAGTTGGCTATCTGACGATAGACATAAAGATACTAGGGCTGGAAGTCCTACTAGTAGCTCTCAGTTTTATTCTGGCTATACACAGAGAATAAATAGGTTCTCTTGGGTTCCTAAAGTGTTTCATAGAACGCTTGGCAACTTAACCACTGCCAACAGAACCGCTCTGCAAGCATTTGAGGTAACGGTTAATTATGGCCAAGACTCATTCAATTGGACTGACACAATAACATCTACTGTGTATCAGGTGGCACTGGAAGGAAGTGCATGTCCTCTATCATTCTCTATGTTTGGTGGAATTTATGATAAGTGGAAAGTTCCAATAAGTTTCATACAGACTACGCCAGCAGAGCTAGCTACATCATATGAGAAGGAAGGAATTATGCAATACCAAGTTGAAGACCTTGCAGCGAATGCTGATATAACTGACAGGCCAATATTCTCAAGTGCTTATGCCTATACGTTCAGCAAGGCAACAATACTAACTGAAGGAGCACCTGCCGGAGTTGACAACTCTAATACAGTTGTGGTTACATTGAAGAATGGTGCTGGGTCTACAATAGTAACTAAGACATATAATACTACGACTCAGCCCCCTACATCAGACTACGCAGATCTAGGATCTTTGTCAATAAACTCTATTATCGCAGGAGATATTATAACTCTATCCGTAACACAAGGCGCAACAGCAAACATGCCACCATTTTCTATAGTATTGGAGTAAGTCATGGCAACAGTAAACACACCAATGAGAGATTGGTCAGCATTTGAAGGCATCGGCATCGGCACGACGAGTCCAGGGGTAAATCTACATGTTAAGAGTGGCACTGCTGATTGTGTTTCACTGGTAGAGCAGTCAAATGCTTCCTATTGGTCTGCTGTTGGACTGAAATGGGGATCAGATGACTGGTATCTATTTATGGGGGACTCTAAATTAAGAATAGGCACGGATGTCGGTAGCGGCGAGAAAATTGTTATAGACACATCTGGCAATGTCGGCATCGGCACGACGAGTCCTGGTTGTGCACTTGAGGTTGCAGGAACAACGGGGCAATGGTTAAGTCAGGGTTCAGACATGAATCTCAGACTTGCCGCACAAAGCTCCACGACAGCAATTCAAGCGGTTAATGATGCGGGAAGTGCGTATGTTCCATTAAGAGTTGACGGGTTCCCGTTATGCCTTAATGCACAGTCAGGAAGAAACGTCGGCATCGGTATGACACCTTACACTAAATTGGATGTCGCTGGCACCATAAACGCAGGAGCAACAGTTGGATTTAGTTTAGGGACAACAGCGATTCTTCCAAATGGTGTTGCTGGATGGTATCACTCAAATGGATTGACAACCGGGACATCTAATTTCTACGCCAACTTAGGAAATCTGAGTTTAGGGGCTGAAAGTGCCACAAACGCATTATGGATTCAGAAGACTACTGGCAACGTCGGCATCGGCACGACGAGTCCAGGGTTCAAATTAGACGTGGCAGGGGATTTAAATGTTGGCGGTA
>Ga0210003_1004199_pt1 | contig 11480 bp, 8 predicted proteins | sample LantaG_FD_182804 | JGI IMG/M metagenome (GOLD analysis project Ga0210003, IMG submission 182804) | Deep subsurface microbial communities from Baltic Sea to uncover new lineages of life (NeLLi) - Landsort_02402 metaG (SPAdes) (version 2) | ecosystem: Environmental > Aquatic > Marine > Oceanic >...
GGAAGGAAAAGTAAATGTCTATAGATTATTATGGTTATTTAGGAGAAGATATAAAAAAATATAAAGAAGAATATTTTAAAAATTACAAAGAAATATTTATTTTATATAAAGAAATCAATCATTTTTTACAAAAAATCAAGTTTAAGTTGAAGGTAAAAGATAATAATATACAAGACATATGTATATTGCCTTTATTTAAAATAGGGACACATCCCATTTCCTTCTGAACGTAAGGACTTGAAGTCAAAAGACCAAGTGAGGTATGAGGCTTACCTACAGGCTTACCCACAGTATGGCTATACCTTAAAAGAGATAGCAGAATATATTGGCGTGCATTATACTACAGTGAGCGGAGCGATTTAAAAAAATTGAGGGGGAAGAAGAAAAGTGATATTGCAAGATCTGACCCCATAATATTTTCATAATATTTTCTTTTATTCTATATTTTACATGGTTAATTTTTTTGTCTCACTAGAAAAATCTGTGACAGAGGACGGTTGATAATGCTCAGTAATTAGATAATTTTTAGCGGAAAACCTATGGGATCTGAGGAGTTTCTTAACCGGATGGTTGAGACTTTAGGTAATACTATACATAGACGTTCTAAAGGAAAATTTCATAAAATGAAAAGCTAAACCATAAAAAAAATAGGATGTGCCTATTTTAATTAATTAAGATAGCAGGACAGAGGCCATTCTTTTGTTTCGCTTTTATCATATCTTAGAAAAAACATAATAGGCACGCAATTTAATCAACAAACTATTATAAAAAGATGGAAACCTATTCTGGAAGGAGTAATAAAAATGCCAAATAATAATGTATCGCATAAATCTATTTCCGACCAAATTTTAGACAAAATGTTTGTAAAGCTTCGTGAAAATATTTTTTTTGATGATGATACTACAAGTAAGCTTGAACAAATACGAAATAACTCTGAATTAAATATATTAGAGAAAGTACGAAATGCTATTTTCCCACTATTGGAGGAAGACAATGAAATTGATCGAGCTTGAAATTAATAATATTCGAGGGATTCCGTATTTACATATAAAACCAAATGGAAAAACTTTTGTTATTTGGGGGCCTAACGGCTCTGGGAAAAGTGCAGTTGTTGATTCAATTGATTTTTTATTAACAGGTAAAATTTCTCGATTAATTGGTAAGGGAACAGGTAATATTTCCTTAAGTAAACATGGACCACATGTTGACTATAAACCAGAGGATACAATGGTTCGTGGTATAGTAAAAATTAATACTTATGAAAAACCAATTGAATTAAAAAGAACAATGTTAAATCCAAATGAGCTAATCTGTGACAAAAAAGAAATCCAATATATTAAACCAATTATAGATATTGCTTCTCTTGGCCAAAATGTTCTTACTAGAAGAGAAATATTAAAATTTATTACAGCTGAATCGAGCACACGAGCTCAAGAAATACAAGAATTATTAAATATATCCGAAATTGAAGAAATTAGAAAAACATTTGTAAAATTAGCTAATAATCTAAAAAGGGAACTTCAAACAGCTAATAGATCATTAGAAAATGCTAAATCTGCAGTACTTGCAACTTTACAAATTGATAAATATAACATTGAAATGATAATAGGTGAGATAAATAGATACCGTACCCTTTTAGGGGGCGAACCAGTAACCGACTTATTTTCTAATACCATAAAAAAAGTTCTTTATCCACCCAATGTTGATAAAGAACAAAGTGTAGTTAATGTAAATATGCTTGAACGTGATATTGAATATCTCAATAAAATATCTTTTGATGACAATCAAAAAATAATCAAAGAAGCAGATTCAAAATTACGCAAGTTAATTAACAAAATAGTAAGTGATGAAAAGTTATTAAAAACACACAATCGTCGTAAATTAATTGAATTGGGACTGAAATTAATCGATGAGACGGGGGAGTGTCCATTATGTGATACTTCATGGCCTCAGGGGGAACTGAGTACATATCTTAATAAAAAATTGTCCACTGCACAAATTGCAGAAAAATACCAAAAGGATATAAATATAAATGTAAACTTAATTGATAATATAGTAAGTTCTGCTATTACAAATATCGTAAATATTATTAAAATTGCACAAAGTATAAAATTTGATGAAGAAGTTCAACAACTTAATAAATGGATAGAAGATTTAAATCTTCTTAAAACTGCATTAGCAGAACCATTAGAAAAATATTCAAATATTAAATTTAATGAAGATGATGTAAGTAAACTCATTGCACCTACCAATATTTTTACAATTTTAAGTTCAATATTATTAGCAGCCAAGAAAAAATCTCCAAAAATCTCAAAGGAACAAACATATTGGGATATATTAACTCGCCTGGAAGAAAATATGAAAACAATTGAAAATGCTCAAATAGAATTAGAAAAGCATTCACTAGCCCATAAAAGATCTGAAATATTACTGAGTATTTTTCAAAGTACAAGGGATTTGGTTTTAGATAATTTATATAAAAATATTAGTAATAAATTTGAGATACTATATAGAACGCTTCATGGAAATGATGAAAAAAAATTTATTGCAAATTTTAAACCCGAAGGTGCAGGACTTAATTTTGAAGTTGATTTCTATAATAGGGGAGTTTATCCACCTAATGCACTACATAGTGAAGGACATCAGGATAGTATGGGATTATGTTTATTTTTATCATTATTCGAACGATTAACAGAAGGATTAATTGATTTAATAATTCTTGATGACGTTGTAATGTCAGTAGATATGCAACATAGAAGGGCACTTTGTTCACTATTTTCTACTTTTTATCCTAATAGGCAATTTTTTATTACAACCCACGATAAGACATGGGCATATCAATTATTAAGTGCGGGGGTTATTAAGAAAGGGGGATTAATTGAATTCTATAATTGGGACATAGACACTGGCCCTTCAGTTAATTATGAAGCAGATCTTTGGGATAAGATAGAAAAGGACTTAAATAAAAATGATATACCAAGTGCAGCCGCACGACTACGACATGGGTTAGAGGAATTTTTTAGTCTTGTATGCGATTCGTTGTCTGTGTGTGTAAAGTTTAAACTAAATAGTAAATGGGAACTTGGCGATTTTTTGATCCCCGCAATGGATCATTATAGTTCTTTATTAAACAAAGCTATTAAATCAGCAAAATCTTGGAATCATAATGAACTTGTATCAGAATTAATCGAACTTAATAGTACAAGGAGCAATATATATAAAAGAACTTATGTAGAGCAATGGGGAATTAATGTTAATGTACATTATAATAATTGGATGAATATGGGGAAAGAAGACTTCACGCCTGTCGTACAGGCATTTCAAGACTTATGTGGGTTATTTATCTGTTCAAAATGTGGATCACTGATTAAACTTGCAATGGTCGGATTAAAACCTAAAAGTCTTGTTTGCAATTGCGGAAAAGTAGATTGGAATCTTGTACAAAAAAATTATAAAGAGGTGCCATTATGATACCAGATTTTCAAAGTATTATGCTTCCCTTGCTTGAAATAATTGGGGATAAAAAGGAACATACAATACAAGAAATAAGAGATTCATTAGCAAAATATTTTAACTTGACCGAAGAAGAAAGATCAGAGCTTTTATCTAAGAGTAAACAACAAAGATTTAATAATAGAGTTGGTTGGGCAAGAACATATTTAAAGAAAGCTGCGCTTTTAGTATATACACAAAAGGGTTATTTTAAAATTACAGATAGAGGTTTAACAGTATTACAAGAAAAACCTTCGAAAATTAATATAAAATATTTAAAACGTTTCCCAGAATTTCTTGAATTTAATAAACCATCAAAAAAGATAGATCAGCTTAAAGGCAAAGAGATTGAATCAATTCTCGAAGAAAAAACACCCGAAGATTTATTAGAAATTGGTTATGAAAAATATCAGGAAAAATTACTATCTGATTTGTTAGAAAAAGTGAAGCAATGTTCTCCTGAATTTTTTGAGAGATTAGTTGTTCAACTTTTGGTTGGCATGGGATATGGAGGTTCATTTGAAGACGCAGGAAAAGCTATAGGAAAAAGTGGAGATGAAGGCATTGATGGAATTATAAAGGAGGATAAGCTTGGTTTAGATGTAATATATATTCAGGCAAAGAGATGGACAAATCCAGTTAGTCGGCCGGATATTCAGAAATTTGCTGGAGCTCTTTTGGGGAAAAAAGCTAAGAAAGGAGTCTTTATAACCACCTCAATATTTTCTGAAAGTGCTATTGAATATGCAAGGAATATAGAAAATAAAATTATTCTGATCGATGGTGAACAATTAACCAAGTATATGATAGATAATGGAGTTGGAGTATCTGAAATAGCTTCATATAAAATTAAAAAAGTTGATTTAGATTACTTTACTGAAGAGTAGAAAATGATAAAAATAATTAAATTAATCTCATGCGTTAGTAAGAATAAATTAGAACAAGCCGATTAACATAAATAAAACAAATAATGTTATTGCAAAGAATAATTTAGGAGTAATATAAATGGCTTCTATTTTTTCTTGGGTTGATTTTTCAGATGAAGATCGTGAAAAGATGGTCCAAATAATCCGTCAACTACGGCAACAAGATACTATTGACGAATTAGGCATCGGATCAGTAAGAGATTCTGTAGCTAATATTTTATTCCCTGGAACTACTACTATTCAAACCAGAGCCAAGTACATGTTGTTTGTTCCTTGGATTCTAAAAAAAATGGAAAAAAATAGAGTACCCTCAGAAAATATTTCCCAACGAGTAAAACGAGAAGAAATTAAATTATGTAAATCACTATTGAAAATGGGGTTTAAAGATGGGGTTATTGGCGCTATTGCAGGGGAGGGATTACAGAGATTTCCCAGTTCAATTTATTGGGCCGGGTTACAAACCTGGGGAATTAGAAAATTTAGGGGTTCCTTGAATGATTATTATCAAGGTTTAAACAGTTATTATCATTTAAAAAAAAGAAATATTACCCGTGATGACCAAGAAGTTTTGTTATACCGTAATTTTGGTGAGAATTGGGATGAGGGGCTTCCTGAATTACCGGAAGAGCTACCAGGTAAAGAAGGTCTTGATTTAACCAAACACGAAGCACAATATTTATTGGAAAAATTATTAATAAATTGTCGGGAAAGTCTATTAACCAATATTATATATCTTCGTAAAACCGCAAAAAAAGATTTTGTTTGGGAAAATACTTTTATTGATAAATTAAATAATGACTTACAAATAAAAGTAATGCATGCCCAAAATTTCTCTGAGATTCTGCAAGGAGCTGCCTTAGTTTATAATTATCTGCTAGCTGAAAAAAAGGAAAGTGAAGAACTAATTAATAAGTATAAGAAAAAATTAGCTGAATGGCAGATTGCCATGAGAAGTAGAACGGAGATATTTTTAAATTGGAATTTAGAGCATTTTTGGACCTTGATATATTCTGAACGAACTATAAATGTTTCCAGTAGAACGAAACGATTTATCGATCAGTGGATAGGGATAGTCTTAAGAAATATTGATAATATTTTTACAAATAAAGAAGAAATAAATCATTTAATTTATGAAAGAGAAAAAGAAGTAAAAGGTCGGAGAGCACGTCTGAGGAATCCAGATTATTTGGCAAAGTGGAGTGGTGCAGCAGGTACCCAACAACTTGATTATCGATGGCATGTGGTAAAGAGAATAGTTAATGATATTATTTTGGGGATAAATAAATAATATGTTAGAACCTGGAAAAAGAACATTGTATATTGATGCATTAAGACCACCTTCGGATTATCAATTATCCTGGGGGATTGGGACAACTTATTCCTTAGAATTAGAGACACTTTTAAGCGTTCCTTTAGCTTTTTCTTTATATGAATGTAAAAATCAAAAAGAAATCCTGAATAATTCTATCTTTGCTCTTGATGCCATTAGAAGAAACGCAAGCAAATTAGTTATTTTTTGCCAACATGGAGAGATTAAAATATCATTTACCGACTCCCTTTTATATAGTTATTTAGAAGATATGATAGTAGAAGTGAATCCTTCCTCAGGAGGAGTTTTTCATCCAAAGATATGGTTGTTAAGGTTTAAAAATCAAGAAGAAGAAATATTTTATAAATATATTTGTCTTTCTCGAAATATTACCTTTGACCGTTCATGGGATACTATTTTAGTTTTGGATGGAAGACCGGTAGATTATGAGATACCAGAAAATGATAAGTTAATTAAATTTGTCAATTTTTTGCCCAAGATTGCGGTTAACAAAATAGAAAAAAATCGATTGGATATTATTAAAAAAATTAGTATTGAGCTGGGAAAAATTAAATTCAACCCACCTGAAAATTTTGATAATCAATTTAATTTTCATTTTTTAGGAATAGATAATAGTGATTCCTTTCCCATTAGTGATGAATACCGCCGTTTATTAATAGTATCCCCATTTTTAAGTGAGAGTTTCTTAAACAGATTTGAAAAGGTAAAACAAAAATATTTAATTTCCCTACAGAATAGCTTGGATAATATATCTGATGATACTTTAAAAAAATATAATAAAATCTGGGTTCTGGATGAATTAGCTGAAGATAAATCAGAAGATGATATTTCTCGATTATCTGGTTTACACGCTAAATTGTATATAGGTGAAAATGATAAATCGGTTACCTTGTGGAATGGCTCATCAAATGCTACCCATGCCGGTTTTTCTTCGCAAAATGTTGAGGCTTTAGTTGAATTAAGAGGCGAAAGAAGAAAAGTCGGAATTAATCAATTTTTAGATGAGAATTCCGAGAATTCGGCTATTCATTTTTTAAAAGAATATGGGAAAACCACTCTTGATGATGAAGAAAAAAAGAAAGAGAATTTAGAGAAAGAGTTAGAGAAAAAACTTGAGAATTGTAAAGCGAATTTATTAAAAATAGGATTAAGGATAAAAATTAAGCCGGAGTCGGAAGAATTATATAAAATAATAATTTGTCCCAATATAACTAATTCAAAATATAACAGTGAGGAAATAAAGGGGATTTGTTATCCGATTACTTTACAGAAACAGACGAATAAAATAGATATCACGTTATTATGGAAGGATAAAATTATATTCCATAAAGTACCATTACTTTCTTTAATCAGTCTTGTGGCTTTTGAATTGAACATTAAAGATAAGGGGATATCACAAAAGATGGAATTTGTTTTAAATTTACCTGTTGATGGAATGCCGGAAAGAAGAAATGATAAAATTATTCGAGCTATTTTAAGGGATTCAAATGGTTTTATCCAATATTTAAGGATTTTACTTACCGAAAACCAGAATATATTTTTGTTTAATCATAATTTTTATAATAATTATATAGGAGGTTATGGACACCAGAAAAATCAGATGCCCATGCCACTCGCAGAAGAATTGATAAAAGCTTTAAGCCGTGATCCCGATAAAATAAAGAATATACATGATTTAATTAAAGAATTATCTAAAAATAAGGAGATTAAGGACGATATAATTCCCGAGGAATTTAAAGAGATGTGGGAAAATATTTGGAGGGTTTATAAAAGTCAGTATGGGAAAAGATAATAAAGCATCATTTCCGGATACAGCAAAAATTTTAAGTAAACTGAAAGATTTTCAGCGAAAAACAGTGAAGTATGCCTTTGAGCAAATGTATGAAAGGGAAAATCCTACACGTCGCTTTTTAGTTGCCGATGAAGTTGGTTTGGGAAAAACTTTAGTTGCAAGAGGATTAATTGCAAAAGCAATAGACCATTTTAAATCAAAAATTCAAAATGGAACATTACGATACGATATTATTTATATTTGCTCCAATGCAGAAATAGCTAAACAGAATATAAATCGCTTGAACGTTATTGGGGGTGTTGAGAGGAAAGAATTCACCTTTACTTCACGCATTACATTATTGCCTGTGGAATTAAAGGATATAAAAAATAACAAGATTAATTTTATTTCTTTTACTCCCGGCACATCTTTTAATTTAAGGTCGAGTGAAGGAATTTACAAAGAAAGGGCACTGATTTATCATTTATTAAAAGAAAAATGGAATTTATCTTACCGCCCAAAATATGTAAAATTTTTTCAATGCTATGCTAAGTTAGAGTATTGGGAAGAATATTTATTAAAGAAATTTAATAAAGAAAATAAAATAGACACATCTTTAGCCGATAAGTTTCTTGAAAAATTAGAAGCAAAAATAGTACAGGAAAATCAAAATAATGAAGAAAATATCTATGTTCGTTTTGAAAAAACAGCTAAAAAATTTAATTATTTATATCAAGGTAAAAAAGTGTCTACTGATGTTTCAAGAGAGAGAAACAGAATTATTGGTGAATTAAGAGTGCTACTGGCAAAGAGCTGCATTTCATCTCTTGAACCCGATTTTATTATTTTAGATGAATTTCAACGGTTTAAAAATCTTTTGGACGGACAAGACGAGATGTGTAAATTAGCACGAGAGATGTTTGATTTTGAAGATACCAAACTGCTCCTTCTGTCTGCGACACCTTACAAAATGTATACTCTATACCAGGAAGATGAAATTCATTATGACGATTTTATTCGAACAGCCAAGTTTTTACTTACCAATAAAGACGATTTAGAGAATTCCCATAAAGATATTTCAATACTAGAAAAAATGTTGGAAGAATATAAGAATTTATTATATCGATTAGGTGAAAATAATTTAGGTGATATCTATAAATGTAAAAAAAAGATTGAGAAAATATTAATGAGGGTGATGTGCCGAACAGAGAGAAATTCAGGAATTTCCAAACAAGATAGCATGATTGAAGAATATGCAGAAAAAGGTGAGATTGAACATAAAGAAATAATAGACTTTATAAATATTGACAAAATAGCACAGGTTGTAAAGCATAGAAGTTGTATGGAATATTGGAAATCGTCTCCCTATTTACTGAATTTTATGGATGATGACTATAAATTCAAGAAAGACTGTCGAAAAGAGATTGATGATGGTTGTTTAAAAATGGAAGATGTGTTATTAAGTGCGAAGAAAAATTTTCTTCCCTGGAGAAAGATTAGAAATTATAAAAAAATATCTGCTAATAATCATAAATTAAGAGTATTGCTAAAAAATACCATGAAAGATAAAGCATGGAAACTTTTATGGATTCCTCCTTCACTCCCATATTATCGAAGTAATTCATTTTTTGATGATTTAGAAGAATATACAAAAAGTTTAATATTTTCTTCTTGGAAGGTTGTTCCCAAGACAATTGCTTCTCTATGTAGCTACGAAGCAGAACGAAAGGCAAAAGATTTTAATCAGGAAGAGTACGGATATGGGGGAAAAGAAAGGCGCAAAATTAAGGAATTGAATTTTGCCATCAAAGAAGATAAACCTGCTTCAATGAATCTAATTACTTTGTTTTATCCTTGCATGACATTAGCAAAAAGAATAAATCCTTTGAAGATTACACAAAATTATATTAAGAAAAATGGGTCTTTGCCGAGTGCTGTAGAAATAGAAAATGAGATTAAACATAAAATTCGCAATATTTTAGAAAATACTGTTTTAAGGAAAAAATTAGATTCTGAAGGACCTTTTGATCAGCGATGGTATTGGGCATCTCTAATTTTTATGGACAGTGTTTTTTATAGAGATAAAATAAAAGAATGGTTTTCTGTTAATGAGAGTAGTAATGATAATGATAATAAATATGCGTTTGAAAATTTAAATAAAAAATCAGATGAAGACATAGAAGGTGATTTAAGGCAAGCTAAAAAAACAGAACCAAGTCATTTTGCAGAACATATTAGTAATTTGGAGGAATTTTTTAAACTTGAACCACTTCAAATGGTAAAAGAATTGGGAAATCCTCCGAAAGATTTGCTTTCTATTTTATCAAAAATTGCCTTAGCCTCTCCAGCGGTAGTTAGTTTAAGAGCTTTAAGTGAGTATAGTGATAAATATAATTCCGTGCTTTTTTATAATGCAGCCTTAATATCTTTTAGTTTTAGAAGCTTATATATTTTACCAGAAGCAATATCTATCATAAAAAAATTATTTCCAGAAGATCCTTATTGGAAAAAAATATTAAACTACAATATTGCAGGCAACTTGCAATCTTTATTAGATGAATATATGTATATATTATTTGAATCGTTAGGATTAATGAACCTAAGCGAAAAGGAAAAAATAATTTGTGAATTAGGTGAACATATTGAAAAAGTTATTTCAATCAGAACCCCAAGCTTGTATTTTGATGAAATAAAAATCAAAAACAATAAGGTAGGAGAGATTAAAAAAAGAAGCTTGAGATGTCGTTTTGCCATGCGTTTTGGAACGGGAATTAAGGAATTAGGGCAGGAGGTTAGCAATATTTCAGATGTAAGAAATGCCTTTAACTCTCCGTTTAGACCATTTGTCTTGGCAACAACTTCGATAGGGCAGGAAGGATTGGATTTTCATCAATACTGCCATTCAATATATCATTGGAATTTACCCCCAAATCCGGTTGATTTAGAGCAAAGGGAAGGAAGGATATTTAGATATAAGGGGCATGCTATACGAAAAAATATTGCTACTAAGTATGGGATAAAATTGCTAGGCAGTAGTTGTAGCGGTAATATATGGGACAATTTATTTAAAATAACTTTAAAAGAAAGAGAAAGTGGGGCAAATGATTTAATTCCGTTTTGGATATTTAATCAAGGTAATGCCAAAATCCAGCGTCACATTCCAGCAATGCCGATGAGCAGAGAAAAAAATCAAAAAAATGCTTTATTTAGAAGTTTAGCCGTATACCGATTAGTTTTTGGCCAACCTCGTCAGGAGGATTTAATTAATTTTATAAATAGTCAAGTTGGAGCGGGTATCGAAAATTTGAAGATTGATGAAATAATAAACTATCGAATTGATTTAACGCCAAGGTAATTTTGAAGTAAAAATTACCTTGATAATTATTAAAAATTTATGAGGTTTTAAAATGAATTTTTTTCTATTCTCAAAAATACCATTTGAAATTCCTGACCCCATTACTTTAATCGAGTGTTATTGCTACCAAAATGATTTTTATTCTAAATATGACCTTCTGAAAGAGAAGAAAATTGAGGATGTAAATAAAATTGGCGCACGTATCAAGAAGGAAGTACTTTTAGAATGTAGAAAAATAACTGAAAGTACAAAGAGCTTAAGTATATTTAAATATAATCTTGAGCAATTTTTAGGCCTGGAAGAGAAAAATAGAGATGAACAGATTAAAGAACTAAATGAATTTGTTATTCAGAAGTTATTAAGGATTAATGGTATTGCTTTGTCTACCACTTCCAAGATTCTGCATACTCTCTATCCAAAAATTATTCCCATGATTGATAATCCTCTTCAAAATAAGTATCGTGAAAAAATTAATAATGTATGGACGAAGAAATTAGCCGATGAAATATTTATTGATTTTTATAATAATCTGAAAATGAAAAGTAATCGGGAAAATTTAAATTATATTTATGGTAAATTATTGGAAAATAATATTCAACATTTAAG
>Ga0210003_1004200_pt1 | contig 11479 bp, 8 predicted proteins | sample LantaG_FD_182804 | JGI IMG/M metagenome (GOLD analysis project Ga0210003, IMG submission 182804) | Deep subsurface microbial communities from Baltic Sea to uncover new lineages of life (NeLLi) - Landsort_02402 metaG (SPAdes) (version 2) | ecosystem: Environmental > Aquatic > Marine > Oceanic >...
CATAAACTACTTATTTGAGTTTGATTCTGGCTGGGTAAACCCAGGACCACTGCCCAATGAAACTATTAGAGAAGGTGCCTACAAAGTTTCAGATGTTGTATTCGCTAGTGTAAACGAAATCACAATAGAACACTCGGTTAGTGTAGGGTCAGATGCATCAATTATGGTATGGGCACTTCTTAACCCATACGATACCTTTGACAAACTTAAAGATGCTTGTCATATAGCGTCACTTATCTGGGATGGTCTACGTATAACCAACCTCAGAGACAAAAGAATAATAGATACAAAAGCTTTAGACATTGTAACTAACACCATGGGTCAAGGTGCACTAACTCAAATGGTGCATTCTTTTGGTGGTGGAAACAACACAGTATACGCCGAAAACTTTAGAAGTCCTAAGTACCACTCACAACTGATGAGCAAAGATGCAGACTCTAGAATACTAAACAACATAACAGCAACAAATATCAGCAAACTTCGAGTGGGGCAACTATACAAGTACACCTCCAGAGCACTTCCTGTTAATATATCTTCAGGAAACATTTGGAGAGTTGTGTTCTATCCATTAGACAGTACACGTTTACCATTGTTCACTGGAACTGCACAACCAATTTTATATTTCTATACAGCAGGAAGTTGGGCATCTATTTTAATGACAGCTATTCCAGGTATGCCAAATATGTTTGAAGCTGACACGCTTACTACTCCTACTAGAATCAAAATAGAAATGACGTGTAACGAGTACACAAGTATGGTAATTTTCGGATAAACAGGAACACATACTATGCCGCAACAACGGTTCTACGACTATAGCAAACCATCTTCATCCTCGTATGAGAACGCTATACATTATGCGCTAAACCAAAAAGGTGTTTATCGCGGTATGGATCTCGGGGTTGACTCTGTATTCTACTATCTGACAATCGCAGCAGGATACGGTTTGCAACATGATGGTATAATTTGGTACGAGTCTACTGACACCACAATAGCGTTCTACCCTCCAGCCGCAGCCACGGTGTATACTGTAATCGCAACGCACGATAACAGACAAATAATTGGAGGTGTATCCGTAGACTACGATATCGTTATAGGTGAGTTAACCAATGTAGATGTCGTAAACGGAGTAGTACTTGGATGGATTTATCATCCAGGAGGGGTAGGAATACCACTGTCCATTGAGATGATTCTATCTGCTCCAAAATCCAATACAGAAGACTACGCTACAGCTTTGGCGAACACTGCTCCAGTAGAACTAATAGCACCAATGCAGAGGTCTATTGTAACTTCGGTTGACTTGGACATAACGTTTGTACCATCAGATTTTGATGCGATTAACTACGTTCTATTTCAAGACGTGCAGAACGCACCACTTGCTGTGATGGTAGAAACTTTAGTACAACAAGTGCAGCTGTATGTTCAAGGTGCTACCTCTACAAGACCTATATCATTTTCTTTTTACCACAATTTTACGACCGTACCAACGACAGAACTTGTAGTGGAGGTCTACGATACCGGGCAGTCTCCTGTAAAGTTTGAAAATGGGTTTCTACTTGAAACAATACATGGAACTGGTGGGTGGAGCGCGACAACCGTAGTCTTAGATAGAACAGATGGTACGTTCGATATCGGAAAACCGTATACCTTGCGGTTGACTTATAACGTAGCACCTGGTAAAAATATACAGCTTGGAAGAATACGAACCAGCTTCTGGCCGTACCCATAGAGACAAGAGAAACTACTATGATCACACTAGTTAAGTTCCACTACAACAAGGGTAAGAACACCTCCAGGAATAACTACCTAGTGACCAAAACGCTAGGAAAGGTCGGGGTACTTGACTGGGAGAGAGTAAAAAAGCATAAACGTTTGCCCAAAGACGAAGAATTCTGGTTCGTAGAGATAGTGAAAGAACGTGGTGCAGGAACTCCACAAGGTTTGTTCATACTAGATCCAATAGAAAAAGTGGAGAACATTAAAGTCGGTGATGAAGAAAAACCTGAAATAATACGAATGATTCCAGGTACTTATCAGACTAAACGAAAAGGAAATACTGTACTGTTATATCCACAATTTACTTGGTACCCAAAAAAATTAGGACCAAATTGGATCTGTGGATTAACTATCCGTAAAGTAATTAAACAGCAGTATCAAGAAGAAGAGGGCGAATATCCTATCAATACGGTTATTGTAGTCATGGATGGTACAGAAGACTGGCCCAAGGAAATTGGATACGTAGAGCAAGGGTGAAAATAATAAAATGGGATGCTGTAGAGGAAGAGAGCGAGTTGTAGCCAGCCATAATGGGTCTCCACCTTGTAAACACTTAGAACAAGGAGGCGCTGGACTAAAGCTATTAGTTGCCACTGACCAGGGATCGCCCATGTTGATTATCAGAGTCTCCCCTTCTGGAGACCGATACGAGATCAACTCGTATATTTCAACTTACGGGTGTAACGGCCCTACAGCTCGCAGCATACGGTTACATGTGGGACGGATACTACAAGCGATGTCTACAAACATCTCTCCGTTCCGCAAATTCGCAAACGGCGCTTCGCTTGTATCGTTACTGAAAACAGCTGATGCTGTTCTGAAAGATACAAGGAGTAGCCAAAATGTCAAACGTGAGCCTATCCCCAACCGCTTCTAAAACCTGCGAAACCTGCCCCCTAAAAGATGGAAATTATGTAACTAGGCAAGTTACTTCCGAAGTACACGGTAATCGTGTAAACGTTATGTTCATTGCGGAAGCTCCTGGAAAAACTGAAGATGACGTTGGTCGTCCAGTAGTGGGGATATCTGGAAAGATACTTCGACGTACCGTATTACAACTAAATGGATCTGAAGACGAGGTAGCCTATGGAAATATCGTACGCTGCCGACCTGTAGATGAAGCAAGTTCAGGACGCCCAAAAGATCGCACGCCTACTCCAAAAGAGATAAGTTCTTGCACCCCCAACATACTACGAGATATCCAAAGTATACAACCAAAGTACATTGTATTATGCGGCAGGTCCGCAGCACAAGGGCTAGCCCTAGACCCAACCACTAAGCAACCGATTGATCCAAAAACTCCAATATCTAAACTACGTGGTATGGACTACGTGATAAAAACCCCAGATGGTATTGAGTATCCCGCCACAGTTACTTACCATTTTGCTTACGTAAACAGAAATCCGCTTAGTGGATCTGTTATGCGAGAAGACATAGCAAAAGCATTCTTACGTGCTAAGGGAGACTTGCCTGACTATAGTAAACGCGGGAAACCTGTTAAAATACTCACTTCTGTAGAGGAAGTCCATAGGTTTTTAAAGTTCTTGGTTACCAAGCTTACAAAAAAAGACGTGGTCTGTATGGACTACGAAACAGAGGGTGTCGAAAGAATAAACAATAGACTGCTTACTATAGGTATGTCGTACAAAGAAGACCAGGGAGTTGTTATTCCCTACCAGCACCCAGAAAGTCCATGGAATAAACAAGAGTTCGAGCAGGTCAAGGCGCTACTGACCAAGTTCTTCACCACTAAAAAGGTGTCGTTCAGTTCGATAGTGTGCCACAACTTGAAGTTTGAATGTGCGATTACACTTGATGCATTTGGTGTTTACCTACGTGCTTTTCCTATAGAAGATACTATGCTTCGCGCCCACGCACTAAACGAGAATAGAAAAGACGTTCTAGGAAAGGCTTTTGGCCTAAAGGATTTATCAGATGAGTGGCTCGGGTTTAAAGGTTACTCAGACCCAGATATACTTCCCATCGTAGCGCTAAGAAACCAGGGTAGGCTAGCTGAGGCCCCTCTTACCCCACTCTGCGAGTATAACGCCATGGACTGCTACGTTACCAAACGACTGTACTCCATGCAGGATATAATGGCAGACACAGAAGGGTACAAAGATACTCTAAAACGTCTAGGTATGTCCCTTCATGGAAAGTCTTCTGCGTTCGCCGCACAGATGGAACGTAACGGAAACCGCGTAAACGTAGACAGAATAAAGTTCCTGATGACACCTCAGTCTCCTATTTTCAAACGGCAAAGGGGCATCGAAACAGAACTATACAGTTTAGAAACAGTAAAAAAAGCAAATCAATTAATAATATCAGAGGATAGAAAAACGCAAGGGTTGGATGGAATATGGGGATCTAGAAAAAGTGATCCTTGGGCATTTCACATCAACAAACAAAAATCAAAGATGTCTCTGTACATAGACGTACTTGGATTAGATGCAGAGAAAACTAAAACAGGAAGGCCTGCTATAGGAAAAGGATTTTTTGAAAAACACAAGGGTGTACTAGAAGTAGACCTACTTGCAGAGTGGAGCGCCCTGGACAAGCTACGCGGTACGTACATAGAAGGTATATATAAACTGCTACAGCAAAACCCAGATATGAGAGATGGAAGAATACGTGCACGATACAACTTCCATCTTACTGCTACAGCGCGTACCAGCTGCGACTCCCCAAATATGCAAAACGTACCTAAAGGTAAGACCGAGATGGCTAGGGCTATTAAGGGATTGTACGTAACAGACCCTGGATATGTTTTGGTTTGCGCTGACTATTCGCAAGCAGAAGTCCGTTGGTTAGCTGAGATGACCGGTGATAAGAACCTACTATCCGCGTTTAGTAATGTGGCCAAGGCACAAGAAGCATACAAATTAAACCCAACAACTGAAAACTTCTTGAAGCTTATGAATGAGGGTGACTTTCATAGACAAACCGCAGCACAAATTTTTGGCAAACTTCCACAAGACGTTACTAGTGAAGAACGTGGCGCAGCAAAAGCCATTGTGTTTGGTTTGATCTACGGAATGAGTGCATTCGGCCTCTCTTCTAGATTGGGAATATCGTACGCCGCAGCAGAAGTATACCAAGAAAAGTTCCTAAGCCAGTTCCCTGACGCCAGAAAGTGGTTATCTTGGATTGAGGCGCAAGGGTTGAACAAAGGACACGTTGAATCTCCGATAGGAAGACGACGGCATCTGGTATCTCATTTTGTTCTAGGAGACGATAATGAATATCTGTACAGCGATGATAAAGAAGGTAAAGCTCTAACTGACGTAGGTAGGTACAAAAGATACGAGGATAGGGTATGTAGAAACGCCCCTATACAAAGCATTGCTTCGGACACTAACCTAATGGCCTGTGTTAACATAACGGAGCATATTTTAGATCATAAAAAGGATTGGAGGTTGGTCAATATAGTTCATGATAGTATAATTGCTGAGGTACCTTTCAACGAGGTGAAAGAGTACATAGAAGTAGTTGATACTATTATGACTGACCCACTCATATTTAAAGACTTTGATATTGAATTCAAAGTTCCGTTTAAAGCAGATTTTACCATCGGTCCTAACTGGGGAGAACAGATTAACATTGACATTCTAGAAGAGTACACCGTAATATGTCGGAGCTGTGGAGCAAAAAGAAAAGAAGACAAGTGGCCTAGTAACAGACGTTGCGAAGAATGCGGGTCAACTAAAATAGCTATAGAGGTAAGTACAGGACCACTAAACACAGCTATGAAGTATCTAGACGCGAAGTACCACTACTCAAAGTGCTTGGAAACTAAAAAGTCCACTGTAATATAGGATAGCGATGCCAAAAAAGTCAGCCTACGATGCTAACAACATCGAAATTTTAGAAGACTTAGAACACATACGGCTTCGGCCATCTCAGTATATTGGAGACACTGGTATAGACGGACTACACCATCTATTAAAAGAAGTAATCGATAACGCTGTGGACGAGTACATGGATGGCCATGTATCTGCTATCGGTATTAAACTGGATACTGAAACACAAACAGTAGTAGTAATTGATGATGGCCGTGGAATTCCGGTATCTATACACCCTAAAGCTGGTGTGTCTACGATTACAGCTATATTTACAAAGCTACATTCAGGAGGTAAATTCGGAAGGGGTGCCTACACTAGTGCTACCGGAGGTCTACATGGGGTAGGCATAAAAGCTACCAACGCCCTATCGGAGCAGTTAACAGTATGGACTAATCGTAGAGGAAAGGTATTCTCACAAGAGTTCAAAAAGGGAGAGCCTACTACAAAGGTTCGTGCTGTAGATAACAAACTTAAAAAAGGTACCGTCGTAAAATTCAAGCCAGACTTCTCTATCTTTAAGAAAGTCAAGTTTGATCCTCGTAGAGTCAGAAGCCTATTACGAGATATTTCCTACCTATGTCCCGGATTAAAAATAGAGCTACGCGTTGACCAAGAACCTGCAGAGGTGTTCTATTCAAAAAATGGCTTAACAGATATGCTGGTTTCCTTAATGGGAGATGGTGTATCTAAAATACATGAAGAAATAATAACTGTATCTACCGCAGAAGTTGACGCTGTATTTGCATGGACAGACAGAGAGACTGGTGAACTGTGGAAATCGTTTGTAAACGTCGTGCCAACTACAGACCACGGAACTCACGTACAGGGTGCTAAAAAAGCGATTCAACAGGTGCTGTCCGATTATGTGGACAAGAAGGTTAAAGTAAAAGGCGAAGACCTACGAGATGGTTTAATAGGAATAGTACATGCACATGTGAAAGAGCCAGAGTTTCGTGGACAAACAAAGACCAAGCTGGGGAACACTGAAGTGGAAACATTAGTTGCTACTCCAGTGGAAACGGCTCTAAGGAAGTTCGCTACTGGAAATTCTCAAGCGGTTAAGTCAATTGTTGAACGGGCTGCGGAATTATTCAATGAACGTGCCAAGTTCCGTGCTAGACAAAAGGCTATTAGGTCTACCAAAGTAAAACAAGGTGCAAGAGGTATCCTTCCTGGGAAACTATGTGAAGCTCCAGACTGTGACGCAGAAACTAGAGAACTGTATATAGTTGAAGGTGACTCCGCGTTCGGTACTGTAAAGAATGCTAGAATACTAAGTGGAGACAAGGTTAGAAAAGTTCATTATCAAGAAGTGCTCCCATTACGCGGAAAAGTGATGAACGCTGCAAAAAAGGGTGGACTAGACGAGGTATTAAAAAACAGTGAGCTTAGTGGGGTTACGCAAGCATTAGGCACAGGTATAGGACCCGCGTTCGACCTAGAGAAATGCAGGTACAAAGCTATATACTTACTAATGGATGCAGATCCAGACGGAAAGCATATCTTAGCACTACTGCTATCATTTTTTGCACAGTACTTACCAAGAATAATAGAAGATGACAAGCTACGTGTAGTACTAGCCCCACTATTTATGGGAGTGACATCTACTACCAGAGTATACGGAGATACAATAGAAGAGGTGAAAACAAAACTCGGAAAGGCAACTAAGTTCCGCCTGGCTCGTTTCAAAGGACTAGGAGAGTCCAGTGCGTTAGACTTAAGGGCCTACGCGATGGATGCGCGTACCAGAAATATATGTAGGGTACTATGGAACGGTAAACCCGATCAGGATTTAGTATTGCAGTACATGGGAGACGACTCTACAGCTAGAAAAATTCTACTCAATATTACGAGTGAACAATGAACGACGTTAAAGAAGAACTGACAACTAGTGAGATCGTACGCAACTCGATGCGAGAATACGGGTTCTATGTACTAGAGGATAGAGCGCTACCTGATATACGAGATGGCCTGAAACCTGTACAACGTAGGATACTGTGGGCGCTACAGTCGTTGCGCAGAGGTAGCACTGCGATTCCGATTAAATGTGCAACAGCTGTAGGAGAAGTTATCGGTAAATACCATCCACATGGTGATTCATCTACCTACGATACTCTAGTAAACCTATCTTGGCTACGGTACCCATTAGTAGAACAACATGGAAACTTTGGCAGCAAAACCAGTTTGGTAGAAACAGGCTACGCTGCGCACCGGTATACAGAAACCCGTTTATCAAAATTAGGCGATAGGATGATGGATGACATTGCCCTTACGCCAATGGATAAGTCTTTTACAGAGGAGCATGAAGAACCACGGCTTCTTCTTACAAGGATACCGTTACTATTAGTAAATGGAACACAAGGTGTAGCGGTAGGTCTGTCTACGTGTATCCCACCACATAATCTTACTGAGTCTATAGATGCTATACGGTTTTTGATAGACAACCCAGAGTGTAGCGCACAAGACTTAACAGGATTTATAAAAGGACCTGATTATGGTACAGGGGCGTTAACCTCAAAAAAATCTGATATAGTGACCCTGTACGAGAATGGAAAGGGTAGGCTAGACTATACTTGTGTGTACAGTTTTGAAGAGATAAGCACTACCAAAAGACGTCTGGTTATTACAAGTCTTGCTCCTGGGTTTAAAAAAGGAAAGTTCCTAGAAGCTACCAGAAAGTTAGCAGAACAAAAACTTCTAATTAGCCCCGCAAACGATGAAGGTTCCTTGGAACGAGGAACCAGGATAACAGTAGACTTCACAGATCAAAACATAATAAAAGATCGTGTTGTGCCTCTATTAAAAACATCAGTTAACTACCAGTTCTATGCGTTAGGGGGAAACAAGATTCCAAAGTTGTACACCCTAAAACGTATGCTAGAGGTGTTTGTCTCATTCCGCAGACGCGTAGAACAGATGGTGCTCAAGAATGAGCTAGCGGAGAATGGTGAAAAACGGGATAGTGAAGACGCGAAACTAAAAGCTATAGACAACATCGACGTGGTAAAAGAGGTACTTACTTCAGCGGAATCAGCAGAGGATGCTGTAGCCCTATTGGTAGACAAAATACCAAAGTTGACTGTAGGGCAAGCTGAAATTATTCTTAATACGCAACTTCGTACTCTTCTTAAAAAAGCAAACAGAAGTAAACTAGTAGACGCTATAGCTGTTCTAGATAGTAATAAAGAAGAGATAAACAAAAAGCTTTTGAATATTGATGAAGTGGTTATCGCACGACTAGAAGAAATGCGAGCTTACGCAGACAAGCGTGGTACAAAGCTACGATTCGGTGGTAAAGAGGTAGACATTGAAGAAAGCGCTCTATACTACGTAGGGGTTACAGCACAATCTAAACTGGATAGCTTTACTGAACCGCCTACTAGCAGCAAAGCCGCATGGAACTACGTCAGCTTAGTAGCCACACCGGGAAGCTTTGTTGTTGGAACAGAAGAGAATGTTGGTCAGTTGGTATCACTTTCCTTCCTAGATAAGTTCTCAGATAAGATGGGGGCAGTCATTGGGATGGTATCAGAAGAAGACTCCATAGTAGTTGCAATAACAGAAAACGGTAAATATGTAGCATTTCCTCCAAAGCAGAGAAGGAATAAGTTCCCGCTGTTTAAAGATACTGCTGGAAGCAATATTCGCTGGCTAGTTGGTATGCGTGATGGAGACACCTTGGTTTCCGTATTTGAGGATGGTGAGATTATAGAACGAGGAGATCTACAGGTAACCCGACCAAATGTAGCGTCTAAAACTGTTAGGCCTAGAAGCAGCAGCAACATTGTAGGAGTATTCGTAAATAAAGAAAACCATTTCTTTGTAAATAGCAATGGAACTGAAATTGGTGTATCAGAACTAGGTACGTACGACACTGTGTTTCAAATAGGACCAAAAAATCTAGTGGTTCTCGAAGATGGTAAACGTGCGTTCCAAGAGTCAGATGCAGCCTACGATGCTATCAAAAAGCTGGGCTCTAGCGTAAAAGCGATAGTACCGTTTAGATAGTACTATGGCTAAAAAGAATGCAAAGAAGCTTAGGTCTCCGATAAAGTTGATGGGAGGTAAAGGGCATCTCCGTTCAAAGATAGTGCAGTATCTACCTCCCCATAAAACCTACGTAGAACCCTTTGGAGGAGGAGCCAGTGTTCTACTATACAAACCAAAAAGCAGTGTAGAAGTATATAACGATTTAGATAAAGGTCTTGTAGCAGTTTTTTCCGTGATCAAAGATCCTAATATGCGCAAAAGGCTTAAAGAACTTCTATGGTTAACCCCGTACAGTAGGGAAGAAAGAGTACTGGATAGAGATCCAAATGAACAAGATACACTATTAGAGCGTGCACGAAAGCTGTTTGTATCTTCTAGGCAGTCATTTGGAGGAATGATAGACCGTACCTCTTGGGGACTTGTTACGAATACAAGCTCAAAGGGAATGGCACAACCTGTTAACTCAAATATAGGGGCCATTCGTGCACTAGATAGCGTAGGAGCTAGGATCTGTGACGTTAAGATACGCAATGTAGACTGGTCAATTGTGGTTGCTGAGTATGATAGCCCAACTACATTGTTTTATTTAGACCCTCCGTATACTCATGGCACACGTAGAGATGGTTGGTATCTACATGAGATGGACGACGATGCCCATAAGAAACTTGTAACCGCGCTACTATCGTTAGAAGGTATGTCAGTGCTATCCGGATATAGCAACAAGATGTATAGTGTACTTGAAGAAGCTGGGTGGGAAAAAATAGATTTTAGTCAAGTATGCTATTCAGTTGCCAGAACAAAATATACAAATCTAAAAGGTACAGGCAACGTCACAAAAAATCAAAAAAGAGAAGACTGTATTTGGATTAGCCCTTCCGCAGCAAATTCTATTGCTAGTTAGTATATAACGGTATACAAAGGAACTGTGCAATGGAAGACACAAAAAGTAGAGTAAAACAAAGTTCGTCTGTAGGTCGGGTGTACAAGCATTTCAAAGATGGTACATTTGGTCTAGTGTCCGCAGCTTTAGAAACTCTGCACGTAGCAGAGAATAATAAGCGAACAAGAGAGCTTCTAGAGTGGTTAAAGTCAGAAGCTATTCAATACATACCGGTTGTAGGGAAATACGGCATAAAAGAAAAAAGCGTGTTTCTTATGGATGTGGAACCTGATCTTGTTAAAGATATAGCAGTGCACTATGATCAAGATTCGTATATCTGGGGAGAAAAGGGTGCGTGGGTTATGGTAAAGACTGCTACAGGTAAAATAGACAGCGACGGAACAAAGTTCCTTGTTTCCAGTGTGATAGATGAAAAAGATTTCTACAGTGAAGTAAAGGGACGAAAGTTCAAACTAGCGGAAGAGTAGATCAATGATTGAGTTTTCACTATTAAGCAGGCCCGCAATCCTCCGACTTAGAGAAGAAGGAAGGATACTTATTGATCCTTTCGTACCTGAAAATTTAGGAACGAACAGCTATGACGTAACATTGGGTGAGTATTTCTGGAGAGAAACATCTCCTACTACGTGTAGCAATAGTAGAGAGCTTCCAGTACTAGACGACGGTAGCGTTATCTATAATCCTTATGACAAAAATCATGTGGATAGGTTGTGGAGTTTAGGCAAGGCTGTTTGCGTAGAAGAAACCCTTACCAAGAAACAAGAGTTGTTATTCAAAGAAGAATGGCCGCTTAATGGAGTCTCTCCAAAAGACAAAGTAATCTGGATACGTCCTGGAGAAGCTATTCTGGCCCATACTATTGAATACATTGGAGGTCACGGAAGAGACGTGACCACGATGATGAAAGCTAGATCTAGTACAGGAAGAAACTTTTTAGAGACTTCTAGGTGCGCGGGGATGGGAGATATAAACT
>Ga0210003_1004202_pt1 | contig 11477 bp, 6 predicted proteins | sample LantaG_FD_182804 | JGI IMG/M metagenome (GOLD analysis project Ga0210003, IMG submission 182804) | Deep subsurface microbial communities from Baltic Sea to uncover new lineages of life (NeLLi) - Landsort_02402 metaG (SPAdes) (version 2) | ecosystem: Environmental > Aquatic > Marine > Oceanic >...
ACCAATGTATCGGTGGTTATCTTCTGCATATACTTGCAATAATCTGCCCAACGTTGAGTCGTATCATCAATCAACGGCCATTTCCAATACCAAGGATCGGATTCCTCTTTCCCATCTTTTTTAGAGAAAATCACCGTTATAATTATTAATATTACAATTCCTACAATTACATAAATCATTTAAATTCACCTCCTTATTCTATAGTATTCCATTTGACTATTTCTTTAGTATTCCATTTAGTTATTACAACGCCATTCCATTTAACTAAAGGAAAAGGTGTCTCCTTACTCCCATAAGTAAATAAGATGTCATATACTGAATTATAAGTTCCATTTAACCAAGCAGTAGCTCTAATAACTGACGAAAACCTAATTTCATCCAACTGACCATCTATATCCCTATCATGACCAGGTCTATCTCCAATTGTCATAGTGCCAGCAGAATCATAACGAGTAGTTTGGGGTGGAGTCACTTCAGTTACATTTACACTTGTATTATTTATCCAAATGACTGGATCACCAGCAGTGCTGGAACCATCATAAGTAGTAGCAATCCAATAATCCGCGCCAGCAATTGTAGTTCCAGTATCTGTCACCCATACACCATCAACTGACCATTTTGCACGATAAAGAATGGAATTATCTGTCCCGTCAAAATATAGATAATCGTGCTCTGGCTGAATCATCCTCGGCCATGTGCTTCCCCCAAGCGAATCCATACGAACAAAAAGCTCAAATGTAGAAGTATCAATTCCAGCACCAAGAGTACAATCAATCCAGTCCGTGCTAAAATCCTGCCCTTTTCCAACCTTTACATTTGCTTCAATTGGATTATTTGCACTGAATTTTGCACCATCAATATTATTAGAAGTAGAATCATAAATAGCAGCCGTACTTGCGCCATCTCTCATGTGATACACTGCTGCAAAACTTGCATCCCAAACAGCCTCAGCAGCCGCTGTGTTTTGATAACCAATATATGTTGAATTATCTGCATGATCGTTATCATAATACATATAAACCGAAGTGTTGGCATTAATTACCCAACCAGTTCTAGACACGTGATATATGCCTAATGATGCTGAATCATCAAATAACTCACATTCAGCATATAATTCTGTAGTGCCATCTGCTTTAGTAAAAGCCACTTTAATGTAATCTGTGTCTGCATCAAATTCGGCAAATACTTCCTCACCTTGAATGCTAGTTAAAAATACTGTTACTGGGAACCAAGTGACTTCCGCGCCAATATCACCAGCATAGTCTCCAATGGTTAATTGTATTCTTTGATCCCAACCATCTAACCAAGCACAATTACCTATTAAAATAAAAGTTAGGAATAATACTAAAATTAATGGCAATAATATTTTCTTCATTAAATCTCACCTACATCCTGGCCTGGATTGAAGAATAAAATATCAGCACTCTTTGCCTCACCAACCATAAAGATTTGATCTCCACTTTCTGCTGGTGCTGTGTCATCACAAGTCCCCGCTGTATCATCATTTAAGAATATTGGGACTGCTCCAAAATCAAAAGCACTATCATCTCGAATATATCCCTTCACTAACATTAAACAAGTTTCTCCATCAGTCTTAGTTTCAAGTGCTATTCTTGTACCACGAGCAGTCGCATAAGCATCGGCTTTCGCCTTATACCATTCGTGGTCAGCCCATTTCTGATATAATATATCTCCAAATACAACATTCTCACCTACTGGTTGGGTGTCCTTGTCCCCACTCCAGGTATGGTCAGAGGCCAAAGCATTATAAAAGTCAAACTGTGTATCGGTATTTTGAGTATGTTTTTTGGTTACCGCGTCAGCCACATCTGCATCGGTATTAGTTCCCTCTTCAATTATTCCAGAAGCATTGTTTATTATTGCCATTCTTTCGGCAGTAAAATCCCCTGTCTTAGTTACCTCATCAACCAAAATTGCTTTTAACTCTTCATCACTATCTACCGTTGGATCTACTTCGGTGGCCACCTTGGTATCAGCATAGGCCTTGGTAGCGGCATCTTGTGGATTTGCTGGATCAACTACACCAATTATTTTGTGGGTCCCCATGTTAAGGTCCTCAGTCTGCGTACCTAAAGCAATATCAGTATTTTGAATATGCCTTTCGGTGACCGCATCTTCAATGAATGATCCGGCAGAAGTTATATCGGATAAAACATTTATAGTATCTACCTTCTTGACAAAGGTTGCCTCAAAAGTAGCATCCAAATCGGTATCGGCATTTTGTGAATGCTTTTTGGTCACTGCGTCTTCGATGTTTGCCCCAGCAGAGGTAACATCCGCTAAATCTGCAACATTATTACCAGATAAATCTAAGTTTTTAAGTAATGTCCAGGCCTCAGCAGTTATACATTTATACAATTTATCCGTATCGGTAGCTAAGTATATATCTCCTACGGCAGGAGTGGCCGACTTACTGGCATCCAATCCTCTTTTAATTTTGTTAACAGAAGCATTTCCCACCGTTCCAGATATATCTCCCCCTTGAGTTTCACTTCCCGAAGTATGTTTCTTAGTAACCGCGTCCTCAATATCTGCACCAGGAGAAGTTATGTCACTTAAAACATTTACGGTATCTGTTTTCTTGACAAATGTTGCTTCGAAAGTAGCGTCTAAATCGGTATCGGTATTCTGGGTATGTTTCTTTGTAACTGCATCCTTGACATCCGCAGCAGTAGAGCTATTTCCTGCCCCATCGTCTACCGTTTCAGATTTATCTACAATACTATCTTCATCAGTATCGTAAGTGAGTTTCAACATATCCCCGGCACCAGCAGGAGTTCCAAAACTTGGTGCAGAAGTCGCACCATTACTTCCTAAATATGTTCCATCAGCACCTAAAGGAAGTTCTACAACATCACCATCAGCGTTAGAATAGAAAAGTCGCCAAGCTGTCTGGTCTACAAAAGACGTTAGATTTGTATAACCACCGGCTGCCCCTGTTGTTTCTGTCCAAACTGCAGCTCCATCTGCATTGTCAAGACAGACATATTCTTTATCGTTAATAACATCAATCCAGCGAGAGCCAACTGTATACCCTTCATCAATATCATTATTTACGGTTGGAGCAGATGTAGCATCAAGTTTTACTTTTAAATTCGCCACCAAATCTAAACTCATTAATGCTTTAATCTCTGCTGCACTATGCCATTCAAAATCCCCGGTAGTATCTTCTTTGGTTAATATATCCTCATCGGCAGGTTCATCTACGGCCTTTAAATCTGCTTCTACAATTGAATTATCCTCAACACTCGTTGCTGTCCCTACAGTCTGATCAGAATCAGGGATAGTAATGGTCCTATCTGCTGTCGGATCAGTAAAAAGTATCGTAGTTTCATGATCATCAGCACTTGATCCCTCGGCCACAATCTCATCCTCGATCTTTATGTCAAAACCGAATTCCGTAGTCGGCCCCACATTGCCATAATCCGGAGCTCCGATAACTACAATCGAAAACAATAATAAAATTATCAGCAATGGAGTTAATACTCTTTTAATTTTCATATAATTACCTCCCTATATACCAGATTGTGATCTCTGCATTAGCTGCAATTGTTACACAATCCAAAGTATGATAAATTTTATTTACCTTACCTGAAATTTCTGAACTTTTATCTTCATTATTGACTTTCTTTTTAAACACATTATCCACATTATCAATCTGAGTAATTAATCCTATTTTGTCGGACATCCCCACCGTTACCGTATCGGAAGCACTTACTCCAGCGGGAATGGTTATTTTGCTTAATGTAGCCCAGGCTACATTTCCATACACCGTGCTTCCAGCTACTATGGTTATTTCCTCTGCAGCACTTTGACCTAAATTATTTATGCCATCCAATTTTACAATACCGGAAGGAGTAGCCACAGCAGTGGTCTTTATGCTTGCATTTCTGGGTATGTCAGGATTAGTTATATCCGTAGTTACCTCCAGCTCTTCACCTGTTCCGGTAATGGCAGCGTGAACATATTCATCATTGGAAGCTCTCACATCTTGTAAATGCATTACAATAACTTCAATTAAATCAGTCGCCGAATCTAAGTGTTTTACCTTTATCTGGAATGATATATTCTGCTCCTCTGCATCAGTCGGAGTGTGCAGTCTAACAAATAATTTTCTGTATCGTTCTTTGGGAATATCACCTAAACACAAATTATAATTCGGTCCCACTTTTACAAAAGCAGTCATAGCATCATCATCAATGCCATCGCCACCACCCACTCCGCTGGATTTTATTTCGATCCATTTTTGTTTAGTCCAAACTTCATCCGCTCCACCATCAGGATCCCGAACAGCAATCCTAACGGGAGTCATAGTGTCTCTGCCTTCTCCATCTCTATCATTCCAGAGATGTATCTCCAAACCATTAGCGTCTGGCTTATATGTCCCCGCATCACAATCGCCAAAGCTAATAATAGTTATTTCTTCAGTTTCGCCTGCATTCCAAAAAGTCGGTTTTGGTAACATCTAATCACCTGCCTTACTTTTTATTTTCCGTATAAAATTTCTATTACTATCATATTTATTTCCCAGATAATCGAATTTATGGAATATTAACTTCACAGCAATACCAATATTTATCAACATCCCCTGCAGGCTGTGTTTCTGTCCAAGTAACTCCATAATCTGAAGAGGTGTAGAGTCTGCCAGGTTCTCTGTCCCCCGCTATCATATAAGCACCGCTAACTTCACAGCAATACCAAAATATACCAACATCTCCTGCAGGCTGTCTTTCTTCCCAGTTGACCCCGTAATCTGAAGAGGTGTAGAGTCTACCAGCATCTCTGTTCCCCGCTATCATATAAGCACCGCTAACAGAACAGCAATACCAATATCTACCAACATCTCCTGCAGGCTGTCTCTCTTCCCAGGTAACCCCGTAATCTGAAGAGGTATAAAGTCTGCCATAATCTGAGACCCCCGCTATCATATAAGCACCATCAACAGAACAGCAATACCAAGATTTATTAGCATCTCCTGCAGGCTGTCTTTCTTCCCAGTTGACCCCGTAATCTGAAGAGGTGTAGAGTCTACCCCCATGTATCCCCGCTATCATATAAGCACCGCTAACAGAACAGCAATACCAAAATTTATCAGCATCTCCTGCAGGCTGTCTTTCTTCCCAGTTAACTCCGTAATCTGAAGAGGTGTAGAGTCTGCCATACATAACCGCTGCTATCATATAAGCACCATCAACAGAACAATGATCCCAATATTTATCAACATCTCCTGCAGGCTGTCTCTCTTCCCAGGTAGCTCCGTAATCTGAAGAGGTATAGAGTCTACCAGCATGTACCCCCACTATCATATAAGCACCACTAGCAGAACAACAACGCCATTTTTTATCAACATCCCCTGCAGGCTGTGTTTCTGTCCAAGTAACTCCATAATCTGAAGAGGTGTAGAGTCTGCCAGGATATATCCCCGCTATCATATTATTTTGTGCTATATTAGTTGTCATCGTTTTGTCCTCCCCAACCTGCTCATCACCATTAGCGTCTAAAACATAAGTCTGATAATGGTAAGTCTCTCCACCAGCCAATCCTGTTATCTGCAAATTATAGGCTCCCTCTCCAAAACTGCCATCTTCATGAACATCTAAACCATAATCTGTAGTAGTCCCATAATGAAATCCTCTCCTGATACAATTTCCTATCGCCCCAATAAATGAAATCTTACCGTTTACATATGCTGTAGTGGCCGTGATAGTATAAGCATTCAAAGTTTCAACTCTCGCGCCACCAGAATAATCTACTTCCACTATTTTAGGTTCCTGAGCTATTTTTTTGGCGTGGCCCCATATTCGAGGTCTCTCTTTATTTCCATCCTCGAGGGTCACAATTACTATTTCGCCGATTGAAAATACTTCATCGTAGAATGCAGTCTCCACGTTAGGATATGCTTCATTGGCTTGAGATATTTTCACATCATAAGTGCCATCCCCATTATCCTTAGTTATCTCTCCGGTCAATATTGTGCCCCTATATTTTATCTGGTCGATTACGTTTTTATTTAATTTTCCAAAATAATCAAGCATAACATATACCTTTTACCTGTGTTCTTGCTTTTATCTTCCCTTCATCATCAATTTCGATGCCGTGTCCCACTCCTTCCACAAGATATCTTTCGGTAAGACCTATCTTTGTTTCGTTTAAAGCTATGGTTTGACCTGTTTTAATGAGAGGATTAAAGGGAATTTCAAAGTTTGATATCCCCAGTTTATGGTTATTCCTAATAATCTTCTTTCCTACTGCTATACATTGTTCTACTGTCTCCAAAAGTGGATAGCCAACCGAACCACCATCTCGTTCACCATACTTTGCAATTGAATTGGGGTCAGTTACTTGAGCCGAGATCTGATCATATCTAACCTCATAAGTAGTAATAGTTTCATAAATTGCTGGTTCTGCTTCTCTATTTAAATATCCATAAACAGATACATTAAAGGTAAAGGCTTTTCCCTTACTACCTTTTTCGTAATTAGTGCCAGTCCCATCTCTCGATATAATCCATAATATTCCGTGTAAACGTGTAGTACCTCCAGCACTTACATGATCCCAAATTTTTACAAGTGTTGCATTCCCTCCAATTTCGCCAGTTTTTGATGTTATAATATATGATTGAAAAATTTGCTGACTTTTGTTTCCAACCGTTATATGTATATTTCCACCAGCAGCAGAACTTCCATATGAATAAATTTTAAGTGTAAATTCTCCAACCGTTTTGGTATAATTATTATTTGCATTATATTCAATTACTTCTCCATCTTCATAACTAAGAGAGTCGGAAAACAACAATACAGGCGTATCATAACTTACACCAGGAGTTGTTAACTTTGTTTCGGTATGGGGAATTCTTTTTTGCGTAGTTTTCCCCAATACAGTTATCTTATTAATTCCTGCCCTACTCTTTTTATATCCCAATCTTATGAATCTGTCTTCGTTATAAGACCAGTCAGGGGTAGGATAAAGAACCGGATCTGATTTAATTTCATCTAATTTTAATTTCATATTTCCATCTTCATCAAACTTGATCCAGTATTGCTCCACCATTGCCTCTTTTTGAATCATATCCCAGAGGCTTTGGTCCTGAAATGAATTATCGATAGTTACCGGGTCCATTTCAGGGATATCAACACCGGTCACCCCCGCCTGTTTAGCAATATATTTTATTACATCACTTCTTTTAGTTGATGCTGCTAGGTCTTGGACGCTAATCAAAGTCATCTTTTTATCGAGTAATTTTTTACCGTAATCTCTGCCTGGAACTATTACCTTGAATGCCGGGGTATTTTCTGCTTCTGGCTCATCTATTGAACCAGTAAACAATTTTTGTTCCTGCCTATTAATGTAAACTGTAATTACTATCGGCTTATCCAGATTAATATTTCCATTAGTCCGAGGAGAATATTGCGTATCTCCTAAATTGAGCATAAAAGTGCTAATCTTATTTTTATCGTGTTGAATGTTCAAACTTCCAATTATAGCCTCAGATACATCCACATCATCGATAAGAACCTTTAACCTAATTCCCTGATCCCAAGACTTACAAGCAGCTACGATTATACTGGTAATAGTCGCGGTGCAATTAATTATCTTTCCATACCAATTTTCGTTAGTATTACAATGAGCGGTACAATTTATCTTTTTATATGTCGGGTGATCAGGATCCTGGGCATTCACTCTGGCTATGCAATCGATAGAATATATCAATTTAGACCTCCTCGCAGACCAAAATATATGTTAGCAGTCCATTATAGATATAAGTCCTGTCCCATGAAATAATATGTACTAAATATTTCGGGGTATATTTTATTAAAATATTATCAACTGCATATAAAGGAACCGTACCAAAGGTCATTACTCCAGTATCTTTATTCACGTAAACAACTCCCGTCCCCGGATTTGTAGCTGTTGTCACCACCACTGTCTGAACTACATCATCAACTACAATCCCAGGAACATAGTCTGCACCTGCTAATATTCTTTGTAAAGTCCAGGTCTTTGTCTCTCCATCACCGGACAAAACTTCATAGATCTTATAATAATCAATTAAATATAAGTTTGATATTTTTAATGCCACAAATCTTATATTGTCTAGCTCATCATCTTCTATTCCCGGAATTTCAAAATAATATTTCGTTATTGCCTGGTCTTCAACATTCACACTTCTGTTTATTATGAGTTTCCTATTTATTGTTCGCTGATAAGTTTCGCTCTTATCCTCTCTATGTATATAATCGGAGAGTCGTTTTAAGACTATTCCTCCTATAGAAATATTTATCGATTCTACCATATTAATCCACTCCCGGAATTACTTCGGAACCACTACGTGAAATCTGGAGATTACTCTCATCTAAAGCCTGTTTGATAGCCGACTTAATTTTTCCCACATCTCCATCTCCTGCAACATATATCGGGCCTATGTTATATCTAATTTCTCGAAGGACACCTGGTTCAACTATGCCCCCTCGTTGCATTCCCGGAGCTGGAGTTGATTGTCCAGAAGCTATTGCCTTACCTAATTGTGAAGGGACAACACCAGTTCTTCTAATAAAATCAGTCATCGGTTTATCAACCACGTATTCCCCAGGAGTTGCCCTAATCAAAACACTATCTATCCCACCACCTCTCTGATATCCCTCTTGTGGTTTTCTTACAATTCCCCCAAATTCAAAACCTATCGTTCCACCTGCTCCACCTTCCATACTTGCTAATATTTTTTGATATTCTTCATATCCGTATAGTATAATGTTGATTTGTTCCTGCATATTCTTTCTTAATTCTGTTAATTGATATTCTGCCATTTTTCTTCCAAGGCCAATTCCGGTATTTATAATTTCTATGGTAGATTGAATAAGCGGGAAGAAGTGCATTTTAATTTGGGTTATTGCTGCAGCTACTCCTTCTTTAGTAAAATTAGAAAGTTCAGCAGTTGCCCGCTTAATTTGGGTAGTAAAACCTTCCCAACTTTTACCACCAAGTATTCCTAATTTCACTGTAGCTCCTGTTGCCTCAACTAATTTATCTTTATGTTCATCTAGTGCAACATTAGATTCGTTTAATTTTGCTATCTCTGCATCGTGCCATTTGTTAACAAGCTCGATGGCAACCCCTGTTTCAAGGTACTTTTGTTTCTGTTCGTCTAATTTTCGAATGTGTACCTCCATAGGGGTATGGGTTAATTCGTATATTTTATCAGTGATAGTTTTATAGGCGTCTGCTAAAGTTCTTGCAGATTCTTCTGCCTGCCTCTGTTCTTCTTCAAGATTATTGAGGGCATTTATGTTATTGCCAATCTGTAATTCAACTCCATTAAGTTCTGTTTTTAAAATTCTATAGGCCTCACTTGTCTTGTCAACCCCTACCTCTTCTATGGCCTGTTTTAGTTCTTTCTCTTTCTCCACCAGTGCTATTAATCCTTCTACTAATTCACTTCCTTTTTCTCCAAATTTATCATAACTCTTTATAATTTCATCCAGTGCGTCCTTGATTTCATACCAGGCTCCTGTTTCTGGAATGGCTTCAGTTAATTTTTCCCTTAAAAGGACTGCTTTTTCTGCAAGTAACCTTATCTTCTCTTTAGTATCTTCTGTAGAATCACCCAGTAATGCCATCTTGGCAGCAATTAAATCTAGCCCTTGTAATGGCTCTGTCAATTCTTGCAAAGATTTGGTAATTTCGTTTAATGCTTTTGTATTATCAGCAATTTCTTCTTTTTTCTTGTACCACTCTTCAGTTCCTTTTTCTAAAAGCATTAATTCTGTTTGTAAAATTACATCGGTTCGATTAAGCAAGTCCATCATATCGTTATAATATGTAATACTTTCACTTATGGCTTGATTACCTGCACCATATTCTTTAGTCAATAAACTCATTTCCTGCGTTAAATCTTTAACGGTAGTTACTATAGTACCTATTGTGGGTTGTACCTCATTCATTCTTTGTTTTAAATCTAAAATTGATTGCTCAACTTCTGCTATACTCTGTGACAATAACTGCCATTGTTTAGAGTCTACGACCATTGTGCTTAATTCCGCTTTCATACTTTTTAGTTCTGTCTCAAGTTCAACCATTTTTTTTATCATTTTTTCTAATGCAAAATCTGTGCCAACAATGATAGTCACAGCTTCTTTCATTGCTTCATAATATTCTCGATAACTCTCTGCAGTATCTGCATTTACTTTACTCACTACTTTACCAGTTCCACACAATGCTCTTAGTTCTGCTTCTAAAGCTTCAATTTCTTTCTTTGCAAGGTCTCCACCAAGAACAGCTGATTCACCTATTTTCTCAAGTTGGAATCTTAATGTTTTAATTCTTTCTTCAACAATTTTTACTCTATCGTTTATCTCCTCTATTCCCATTAAGCTTGCTTTTAATTTTTCATTTTCTTCTCTAGCCTTTTCGCTGTGTTCTTGCCATTTTTTTAATCCTAATACTAGTGCAGTAACTGCTATAATGAATAATCCTATAGGACCCGCCCCAATAGTACCTAATCCACTAAGAGCTATTTTCACTTTTCCTAAAGTAGCTACCAATCCTGGTCCAACTCCGATCAGTAAATTAACTCCTGAAACTAAACTTGGTAGGGCTATTAAAAGGGGTCCTGCTACTAACATTAACCCACCAATACCTGCTGCCCATTTAACCATCGTTGCGGTAAGTTTTGGATTAGCTTCAGTCCATTCTTTGACTTTCGTAAGGACACCCATAATTTTTTTAGTAATATCTTCTACAGCAGGCATTAAAGCCGTTCCTATGACAACCTTTATGACATTGAACATTTCTTTTAGCTGACCTAATTTGAAGTTTAAAGTAGCTGATTGTTTTGCAAAGGCCTCCTGTGTAAGTCCGGCTGAATCTAACATTAAAGCATAACTTCTAGCATATCCTTCGGCATCTCCTAAGGCTGCAGCCATACCTTTTAAACCTCTGATATTGGGAAATATGGCGGCAAGTTGTTCAGCAGTTGCATCTGTCAGTTTTTCCATCACCCCGGTCAGACCTTCGGTCTGAAGAGTTGTGGTATTAAGCTCTAACCCAAATTTTCCTGCTGCCACTATGGCCTCATCAGTTGGTTTAAGAAATGCTATCAGCACACCATTAATGGCTGTCATGGTTTCTTCTGTCCGGATACCAGCCCTAGTCATAGTTGCAATACAAGCACCTAAATCATCAAAACTTAATCCGGCCATCGAAGCAGTGGCAGCGACCTTTCCGATTGAGGGCGCTAATTCTGCAAAAGTAGTTTTACCTTCCTTGACTATGGCGAAGAGTTTATCACTCACCATTCCCGCTTGGTCCGCACTCATTCCGTAGGAGTTTAATATAGTGGTTATGGCATCGGCTGCCACTCCGGTATCGGTAATACCGGCTGCCGCTGCCTTAGCAGAAATCTCCAACACACCTAAGGCCTCAGCAGGAGGAATACTCGCTGAAAGAATATCATAAAGTCC
>Ga0210003_1004204_pt1 | contig 11474 bp, 10 predicted proteins | sample LantaG_FD_182804 | JGI IMG/M metagenome (GOLD analysis project Ga0210003, IMG submission 182804) | Deep subsurface microbial communities from Baltic Sea to uncover new lineages of life (NeLLi) - Landsort_02402 metaG (SPAdes) (version 2) | ecosystem: Environmental > Aquatic > Marine > Oceanic >...
GGGGGGAGGAGGAGGAGTTTTCGATGATTTTAGGGGGGAGAGAGAGGGAAGGAAGGGAGGTCGAAGAAGGCGGAAAAAAGTGAGTTTTTTGTTTTTCGCTTTTTGTTTCGACGCCTCTCCTCCGAGGTCGAGTCGGGAAAAAAAAACTCCAGAAGGCTCCTCTCCATCGACGCACCGTAGCAGCACGTGTTCCTGAACCCGCCGGACCTCCCGAACTTGTCGGCTTCCTCCTTGATCTGCACCGCCAGCTCGCGCGTCGGCGCCAGCACCGCCATGGTCGGCCCGACGCGCGGGTCGCGCCGCGTCGCGGCGCAGTGCATGAACCCGGGAAGCAGGAACCCGCACGTCTTGCCCGAGCCCGTCTTGGCGATCGAGATCAGGTCGGACCCGCGCAGGGCTACCGCCCACGACTGGGCCTGGATCGGGGTCGGCGCTGCGTACCCCGCGCGCTGGATCTCGCGCATGATCTCGGGCGAGAAGCCGACTGAGTCGAAGGTCTGCAGCGGGTCCGGGACCTGCCCCCCGCGGGACACCACGGTCAGCTCGTGCTTCTTGCGGTACTCGTCGGCGGAGAGGGAGAAGCCGTCCGCCGGGCCGAAGGCGTGCGGCGGGGCGTCGCGGCCCGTGGGGGCCGGGGCGGGGCCTCCGCCGGCTGCTGCGCCATTGGCGTTGGCGCCGTAACGGTCCCCGCCGAAGGAGCCGGGGTGGCCGCCTCCGCCGCCGCCGCTGTAGCGGTCGCTGCCGCCGCCGTAGCTGCGTTTTCGTTTTGTTTCATTGGAAGAGAGGAGAAAAAGGAGAATGGGAGAGGGAGAGGTGAGCGGGCGAACGAGCGAGCGAGGGAAAGAGAGAGAGAGGGAGAGGGAGAGAGAGTTTTTCTCGTGAAGAAAAGAGAAAGACCGAGAAGAAGAGAACTCTTCTTACCCGCCACCTCCTCCGAAGCCGCCGCGGCCGCCGCCTCCGTATCCGCCGCCGCCGCCGCCCCCGTAGCCGTTGGAAGCGGGGGGGGGAGGCGGGGGAGCCTGTGTTGTCGTCGTGTTTTTAACAATGGGAAGAAAAAAAGAAAAGAAAAAGGTGAGCGAAGAAGAGCGAAGAGCGCTGCGAGCCCGCGTTGACCTCTTGTTCGCCTTCTTTCCCCGGGTGCGCGTTTCCAGCAGAGCAGCAGCGTGCGGTGATGTTTTCGTCCGTCACTTTCTTCTTCCAGGGTGTGTGCGTGCGTGCCGATCGAGCGTTCTGGGAGAAAGGAACGCCCCCTGCTTCTTCGTCCTTGAGAGAAAAGGGCGCCGCCTCTCTGCTTCTCTTCTTCCCGCTGCAGCTGCATGCTTCCTGCTGCTGCCTCGAGACGACGCAGAGAGTGCGCGTTCCCTCGAAGAGAGAGATGGATGGTTTGCTTTGCTGGTTCTTGTCTGTTCTTTCTTCTTTCGCCTCTGCCTTTGCCGTTCCGGCCAGCGAGGGTGCGGACGCGCTCTTTTGCTTTTCTCCCATCCACGCCTTTTCCCATTTTCAGTTTGCTCACCGTGAAAATCGAGTTCATTTCGTCGATTCAGTATCGATTCGGAACTCCATCTCCACGCAGCTGCTCCGGAAAAGGGCGGGATAAAAGCGTGCAGGAAGAGAGCGCGCCAGCACCAACACACGGAAGATCGTTCGGAAGCGTCGTCGTTTTTTTGTTCGTCGACGCTGCTCCGGCGTTGCCGTCGGTCGAAAGATGAAGAAACCAACGAAAACCTGCAGAAGAGGAAGTAAAAACCCCCACTTGCAGACCACCTCTCTCCGGCGAGAGCAACGCTATCTCTCTGACACACTCTCTCTCAGCTTATCAGAGGCAAAAGGAGGTTAGAAGAGAGAGGAGCACGTCCAAAAAGAAAACATCATCCGCCGCCGCCTGCGCTCTGCTGTTTTTTTCTCGCCGCCGCCTGCTCTCTCCCGCAACAAGCATCAACGCACCCCGCCGGCGCCTCCCGCCGTCGGCTTCTCGTAGGTCGTCGTGTTGGTCGCCTGGTTCCAGTAGTAAGCCAGGCCGCTGTCCGTGTCGCGGATCTTGCGCCAGCCCGGGGGCAGCGTCGGGTCCTGTTCTTCGCGGGGCGGCATGTTTGAAGAGGAAAAGAAGACCTAGCGGAAGGAAAAAGAAGAGCAGAAAAAAAGAGGGGAAAGTGAGCTCTGATGTTTTTTTTTTTTGCCAACCTGCACGAGAGAAAAAAATATTACACGCCGCCTTCCCACTCTGCGCCTCCCCTCCTCCTCCCGCTGCCCCCCGCGGGCCCCCCGCACGCAGCCTCCCTCGCCTTGCTCGCAGCCCCGGCCGCGAAATGAGCGAAAGCTCCCGGAGAAGGAGCGGCGGCCCCGAGAATCGACTTGGAGAACTTTGCGACGGCCGCGGCGTCCTCGAGCCTCCTCCGCACGGAGCGCCTCGTCTCCTCGTGGTCGGGCGAGAAGTCGGCGAGCAGGTGCAGCTCGCAGGCCGCGTACACCGCACAGAGCGTCGCCCGCTTCGAGTAGTACGAGGAGGAAGAGTCGGCAGCGGAGGAGGAGGAGGGGCGGTCCCCGGCGGCCAGGGCCCACGCGTCGTCGCTCCACCTCCACAGCTCGCGCGCGGCCTCGGCCGCGGCCCCCGGGCCCGCGAGCGCCACCGCGGCGACCGCCTGGTGCCACGTCGACGAGAAGCGCGCCACGGGCTGGAGGCGCCACCAGATCGCCCGGTCGATCCGGGCCGTCGTCCCCGGGAGCGAGGCCAGCTCTTCCAAGCGAGCAGTGGCGGCGCCGCTGTTCTTCTCCTCCTCCTTCGCTCCGCCGCCGCCACCGCCGCCTCCTCCGCCTCCTCCTCCTCCGTCCTTGCCGGCGACGTCGAGCCCGCCCCCCAGGCTCGCCGCGAACTCGTCGTTGTTCTTTCTGATATACCACAGGGCGAGGTCCGCGGGCCCCCTCCGCGCGAGCCTCGCGGCCGAGGGCGAGAGCCCCAGCGACACGGCCGCGGCGGCGAGCGCCTCGTGCGACCAGCCGAGCTCGGGCACCTTCGCCAGGGCTTCCTCGAAGAGGGCGTCGCGGAGAGAAGCGGAGGGGTCTTCTTCGTCGGAGCCACTCTTGCTGCTGGTGTCGTCCTCGTCCTCGACGTCGGACCCGGGCCACGAGGGGGGCGCGGCCTCGCCTCCCACCGCCGCCGAAGCCGCCGTTGCTGCCGCCGCCGCCGCCTCTTCTGCCGAAGAGGGTCCCTTCCTGCTCCTCCTGTGCTCGTCCTCGGTCAGGCTGCTGTCTGACTCGGCGTCGGCGTCGTAGCCCCTGTCGTCGGCGGGCGAGGGCGAGGGCGACGATGAAGGCGAGGCGGGACGGCGACTACTGATGCTCTTGTCGGAAGAAGAAGAACAAGAGGTCGAGGTCGAAGCGGCTCGGGTCTGCGACGACGACGATGTCGACGATGCAACGGAGACGCTGCTGCCGCCGAGCCGCTGGTTCGAATTGTTCTGAATCGCATCGTCGTGATGATATCCAACGCCATGAATGATCGAGCTGCTGGAGGAGAAACGAAGGAAAAGAGCCGAGAGAGCGCTGGAAGTTGGAGGCGCGATCACGGTCGTCGAGAGCAATGGCGATTTCGTCGTCGTCGTTCCCGCCGTTGTTTTTCCTCCTCGGAGCAGGGCCACCGCCAGCGTCCGCGCCGCGGCTCGAGTTGCCATAGTGTGCACAGATGTGTATGTGACGGCCTCTCCACTTCCCTTTAGCTGGACCAGCAAAAGCGGGGCGAGCGTGGGTAGTTCTCGCGGAGAGAGAGAGAAAAAAGTGAGAGCAAACTTTCCATCCCCTTCACTATTTCCGTTCTGGCTTCTTTCTTCTCTCTCTCTCTGTCTCTCTCTCTCATTCCTACGCTGGCTGCAGCTGTCGCCTTTCGCTGCGCCAGAGCAGCAGCAGTAGCGACTGCACCAGCGACCGTCTCGAGAGCCAGAAGCAGCAGCCTGCAGGTGCCGCCACCGCTGCGCTCCTCGCTGCTCCTGATCCTCGAGGCAGGAAGAAGGCCTCGTCTTCTTCAACAACACCGCTCGATCGTCGTCGTCGTCGCCGCAGCTGCAGCGGCTAGATCGACGCCGAGGCCATCCACGCCTTCTTCTTCTTCTTCCTCCTCTTCGCTCTCTTCCCCCTGGGACGTCCCATCGTACCCTTCGAGCGACGACGCCATGGCCCCGAAATCAGCCCCGGCAGCAGCAGCAGCCAGAAAGAAGCGCAAGGCCAAGGCGGAACCCGAGTCGTCATCGGAGGGGAACTCTTCTTCTTCCTCGGATGACGACGCCGCCGCCACGGCCGCTGGCTCCGCCGACGACGCCACGCGCAAGGTCGAGCTCAGGGTCAACCCGAGCCGCGTCCGCCTGCTCTCTGAGACGCCAGCTGCCGCCGCCGCTGCTCCTCGCGACAGCGGCCCCGTCATCCTGTGGATGTCGAGGGACCAGCGGCTCGACGACAACTGGGCGCTCCTCTTCGCGGCGCAGCTCGCGGCCGCCGGCGGTGGCGGCGGCGCCGCCGCCGCCGCGCCGCCCGCCCCCGCCGCCTCCCGCGCCCCCGTCCCACTCGCCGTCGCCTTCAGCCTCGTCCCGGCGTTCCTCGGGGCCGGCGCCCGCCAGTTCGGGTTCATGCTCCGCGGCCTCGAGGAGCTCGAGGCCCGGCTCGCGGAGGTCTCCGCAGGGAGGGTCGCCTTCTTCCTGCTCGAGGGGGACCCCACCGAGACGCTCCCCGCCCTGGCGGCCTCGACGGCGGCCAGCGCGCTCGTCACCGACTTCAGCCCGCTCCGGCTCAGCCGCGCCTGGAAGCGCGGCGTGCTCGGGAAGCTCTCCGCCGCGTGCCAGATGTACGAGGTCGACGCCCACAACGTCGTGCCCTGCTGGGCCGCGACGGACAAGAGGGAGGTCGGCGCGAGGACGCTGCGGCCGAAGATCCACCGGCTGCTGCCCGAGTTCCTGACCGAGTTCCCGAGGACCGACGCCGCGCTCTCGGGCCTCCCGGACTGGTCTTCGAGCGCCGCAGGGAAGCAGCGGGCCGCGGCGAGGCCGGAGTGGGACGCGGTCATCGAGCGCGCGCTGGCCGCGGGCGCGGCGGTGCCCGAGGTGCGCTGGCTGGAGCCCGGCGCCGCCGCGGCGGCGCGCGCGCTCTCGGCGTTCCTCGAGCCGGCGAGGCTCAAGAGGTACGCCACCAAGCGCAACGACCCGTGCGACCCGGAAGCGCAGTCCAACCTGTCCCCGTACCTCCACTTCGGGCAGCTGGGCGCGCAGCGCGCCGCGCTCGAGGCCGCCAAGCACCGCAAGAGCTCCTCGACGCGAGCTTCCGTCGAGGCCTTCCTCGAGGAGCTCGTCGTCCGCAAGGAGCTGTCGGACAACTTCTGCCACTTCGAGCCCGACGGCTACGACTCGCTCGACGGCGCCGCGGCCTGGGCGCGCGAGAGCCTCGAGCTGCACAGCTCCGACCCTCGCGAGTTCACGTACTCCCGCGAGCAGCTCGAGGGCGCGCGGACGCACGACGACCTGTGGAACGCCTCGCAGAAGCAGCTCGTCCACCTGGGCAAGATGCACGGTTTTATGCGGATGTACTGGTGCAAGAAGATTCTGGAGTGGTCGGCGAGACCGAGCGAGGCGCTGGCGACGGTGCGTTGAGAGGGAGAAAACGTTTTTTTTTCTTCCTGCGATGACAGGAAGAAGGAAAAATCACTCACTCTTTCACTCTTCTTCTCTTTCTTTCTTCTCTTTCTTTCTTGTCTCTCTCGACCACGGGACGACTTCAAACAGGCCATCTACCTCAACGACCGCTACGAACTCGACGGCCGCGACCCGTCGGGCTACGTGGGCTGCATGTGGAGCATCTGCGGGACGCACGACATGGGGTGAGTTTTTTTTGAAGTTTTTTTCCGTTTTTTTCCTTCTTCGACCCGTCGGGGGAGTCGAGAGAGGTCATCGTCGAAACTTAAAAAAAAATCACTCTCTCTTTCTCTCTCTCCGCCTCAATCTCAACAACGACAGCTGGACCGAGCGCCCCATCTTCGGCAAGATCCGCTTCATGAACTACAACGGCTGCAAGCGCAAGTTCGACATCAAGGGGTACGAGCAGCTCGTCGAGAAGGAAGTGGCGGCAGAGACGAGGAGGAGGGGCGGGGATGCCGCCGCTGGAGGTGCTTGAGAGTTTCTCTCTCTCTCGTTTTGTCCCCTTTGATCGAATTTGTGTTTTTCTTCTTTTTGTTGTTCGCTTTGAGAAAGGAAGAGAGAGGCAGAGAGTTTGTAGAAAGCGTTTCGCGGGAAAACGGAATATATCAAAACTTGGAGAAAGAGACTACACAATTTGAAGTTGAAAGAGATTTTGTTGAATTAAATTCGGAGTGCGGAGCCTTTGCGCGACGGAGGAGTCCCGGCTCCCTCTTCCCCCTCCTCCTCTTCTTCCTCGTCATCGTCGTCGACCGTGTCTCTCTCCGCCATGGCGATGAAGTCATCGCCGCTCATCAGAGCGCTCATCTCCTCGTCGTTCAGGGCCGCCCTCGAAGCGGAAGCGCCGTCATAGTAAAAGTCGGCCGACGAGGCCGACGAGCTCGATGAGAGGCCGACGCCGTCAAAGTCGCTGCCGTCGGCGTCGAAGAAGGCCGCAGAATCGGCGCGCAGCTCGGTGCCCCCGCCCAGCTCGCGCCAGAGGTCGGAGACGACTGCGGTTTGTTTTTGTTTTTGAATATTTTTTTTTTAATCCAAGGTGAGTGCTCTGCTCTCTTCTTCGACCTCTTCTTGCTCCGACCCCCCCCCACCCCCCCCTCAGAGGAAAAAAAGAAAACGCACCTCCTTCCAGCAGCCCCTCCAGCAGCCTCGGCGGCTCCCTCCACCCACCGCGGTCCCCCAGCATGCCCCACACCAGCCGCGCGTCCAGGCTCCGCACGTGCGATCGAAGGTGGACGACCACGCGCGCGGACCCCAGCCCCGGGTGCGAGCGCATCAGCTCGGCGTCGGCGTGGGCGATCGTGTCGAGCACGAGGGCCATCTCCCGCTGGAAGATGCGGGAGCGGAGGCGCGGGGGCGCGAGCCAGCGGGCGTCGCCGGAGACGTGGCAGAAGATGTGGAGGGAGTGGTCAGAGGCGGAAGAGGAGGAAGGAGAGGAGGAGGAAGAAGAAGAGCCGCTGCTGCTTCCGTCGCCGCCATCGGCTCTCTCGACCCCGACCGCCTCGCCTCCGTTTCCTTTGTCCTCGTCCTCCCGCCGCCATTCAGCGAGCACCTCGTCCCGGATCATCCTGACGTACCACCCCTCGAGCTGCGCCGAGTTGTACTCGGAGCCGATCGACAGGGCCAGGGCGCCGGTCACGTCATTGTGGGTGAGGGTGTAGCGGCGCGGGAGCGGGAAGAGCGGAGAAGGAGATTTCGAGGTCGCCGCCGCCGCCGAGGTCCCTGCTGCTGCTGCTGCTGTTGCCGGAGCCGAGGAGCCGTTGCCGCCTCCTCGTCCTCGCCTGCTGTTGCTCTCCTTTTCGGCTCCGGAAAGCCGAGTCACGGTGAGCTTGGCCGGGTCGAACGGCGGAGGCCCGAAGAGCTGCGGCGGAGGGGGCTGCGACGAAGAAGAAGCCGAGGCGGAGACGATAAGAAGTGAACTTCTCCGTCGTCGCGGGGGAAGAGGTCGGGCGTCCGAGACCGAGACGGCCACGGCGGCGGCAAAAGAGGCGGCGGGCGGGCAATGCGGCCGTCGCCGCGCTGCTCTCCGGCCTGCGACGAGAAAGCTCTCGCTCCCCGTGTTCCACCCCCCGGAAGTTGACGCCGCGACGCCGCTGAGGGCGCGGGCAGCGGCGAGTGGCATGGGCCGGGACGGCCGAGCGCAAGTCGGAGAAGAGAGCGCGAGAGAGATCGAAGAAGGTCGAGCGAGCGACGAAGCAAAAAAGCGCCGGGTTGTGATTCGTCTCTTCTCTCTCTCTCTGGCTCTTCGGCGGGCGACGCGCTTGGCTCTACCTCCTGGCCAAAGAGCCGAGAGCTCTTAGACGACGCTACGTGTCGCGATCGAAATCGAGAGCGCGCACACGCCCGAGCCTGCCTCCAGAAGGTGAAGTGAAGTGAAGAATGAAGGGAGAAGGAGAGGAAGAAAAACAAACTTGCCCCTTGGTGGCACTCTTTATCTCTTCGAGAAGGAGCCGATCAATTGATCCAGGGTGCTTTTTGCTTCTCCTTTCTTCTCGCTTGGAGAATCCGGATGGCTCGCTGGATGATACGAGCGCCTCGATGCCACCCTCGGGCTCAAGCGACGACGGCAAGAGCAGGAGAAGAGAGAGGTGTAGGTGGGGAGAGAGGTGCCAAAGCGACGAGGAAGCAATCGCCGTCGCCGCCGTCGCCCCAACCTCGACCCCAACCACCTCAGCCTCCCCCTCCTCCTCCTCCTCCTTCGCGCCGCGACCTGCTCGCCACCACCGGCCTCCTCGCCACGGCAGCAGCAGTCTCGATCTCCCCTGCCTTTACACCAGCTGCCTCCGCGGAGGAAACAGCAGCAGCAAAAACAGCAGCAGCAGCAGCAGCAGAGGCAGCAACAGCAGTGTCATCAGCAACAGCCAGCCTCCCGTTTCCAACTTCGTACTCGCTTCCCGGGCCGTACGCCGTCGCCCGGCTCCCGCTGCTCGAGCACGTCTGCCCGCGCCTCAGCCCCGCGTGCGTCGGAAAGCAGTGCGCCGTGACGCTCGAGTTTCTGGTGCCCAGGCTGCTCCCCGAGGGCGGCGGGGACGAGGGAGAGGGAGAGGGAGAAGAAGGGGGAGCAGCGGGAGCGGGCAACGGAGGAGCGGGGCGAGGGAGGCAGGGGCGCGCCGCGAGCAGCAAAACGGCGCACGTCGCGCCCCCCCGCCGCGCGCCGCTCGCGATCCTGTCCGGCGGCTTCCTGGTCGGCCGCGGCGCCTACGCCTCGACGGCGCGCCACCTCTGCTCGTGGGGCTTCGCGGTCGCGAGCTACGACAAGGCCGAGACGGTGCTGAGCCCGCTCGACGACGTCGTCTCGGCCGCGGTCGTGCTCGAGGTCGCCGACTTTGTGGGCTCGAGCGCGGGGCTGTCGGAGCTGATCGACCCCGGGAGGCTGTACCTCGTGGGGCACTCGAGAGGGGGGAAGCTGAGTGTGCTGGCCGCTGCGAGGGACGGGGCCGAGAGCGGCGGCGCGAGCGCGGGCGGAAGCGGAGAGGGCGGCGGCGGCGCGAGCGCGGGCGGAAGCGGAGAGGGCGGCGGCGGCGCGCCGCCGCCGCCCGCTCCCTCTGTGCCCCCTCCTCCGCCGCCGCCCTCGCCGCCGCGACCCCCGCGGGTCAGGGCCCTCGGGCTCGTCGATCCGGTCAACAACACCGTCTACGCCCCGCAGGGCCCGCGCTTTCCGAGCGCCACCGCGGCCCTGCGCGGCGTCCCCGCGCTGGCCTCGACGCCGCTGCTCGCCGTCGCCTCGGGCGCCCTGGTCTCGGGCCGCGACTGCGCGCCGGCCGCCGCCGCCGCGCCGTCGTTCTTCGAGGCCTGCCGGTCGGCGCCCGCCTGGCTGGTCACGCTGCAGCCCGCGGGCCACTTCCAGTTTCTCGACGAGCAGACGGCGGTGCAGAGGATGGTCTGCGCCAGCGGCCCTGTGGAGGACGGGGCCGTGCGGGCGAGCGCGAGGGCCGCGCTGGCGGCGTGGGGGCGGCTCACAATCTTTGGCGACGGCGGCGGCGGCGGCGGGGAAGAGGAGAGACGCAACGGAGGTCGAGGCGTTTCGTCGCCTTCTCCTCCTTCTTCTTCTCCGGATGAGCTCCTCGAGAGGACCGAGCGCGACATCGAGGAGCTCCTGAGCGACGGGATGACCAAGGGTGGCGGCGGCGGGGAGTACACCAAGAAGTTGCGGGCGCCGCCGTTTCTGTCGTCGCAGCGAAAACATATTTCCTTTTAAATGTGATTTGAAAGGGGTGGATAAATCACTTGATAACGAACTTGCTGTATTGTAACACTAGAAAAGAAAGGGCGCGAAGAAGAGGTGACGAGAATGATGGAGAGCGCGGGGAAGAGTGACGAGGGAGAACAAAAAAAAAGGCTCCTCTCGCGAAAGGCTCCCTCTCCTCTCACAAAAAGGAACTCTCCTTTTTTTGCTTTCTTCTTCTTGCTTTCTTCTTGCTTTTTTCAGCGTTTTTTTCTTCTTCTCTCGTTGAAACTATGGGAGGCGAGCCCGCGTCGAGCGGGCTGCCCCCTAGGCTCAAGCTCCCTTCCAAGGCCGGAGGGACGCAGGCGACAGCGGCGCAGCAGCAGGTAGGGAGAAAGGGAGCAGGAAGCATTTGACGGACGAAGTGGAAAAAACGCGTCGCCAGTGGCGCAGGGGCAGTGACCTCTCTCTCGTCGAGATGCACCTCCCAGATCTGGGCACGCCCGTAAGGCCCCTCGGGAAGCCTCTCGTGGCCTCCTTCCCCTCTCAAACGCGTCAATAGCATCTTATTCTCCATTTTGAGTTAGAAGAAAGGCGAAACATGCCCACGACCGTGCCCGCTACGCACGGCAGTTGACGTTTTTTTTGCTGCAAGGCCTTTTGGTCAACGGGGAGAGAGCAAGCAAGTGGCGGCGGCAACGCGAATTTCTCATTCTTTCTTTTTGGCCCCCGTCCTCTCACGACGCACTTTAAAAAACAGAAAACAAAACACCAACAGGATACCGACGGAGAATACGCCGTCTCCCCTCGCGCGTCGTTGCTGTCCACCACGACGGAGCACAACGGATGGGTGGCCGGTGAGTCGATTCGTTTTTTTTTCTATCTCTCCGAGAGAGACAGAGAGAGAGAGAAGGAACAAGCAGAAAAAGAGAGGCCCCCTCTCCGCGTCCGATTACTATGTACTTGTTTCTCTTCGCAGAAGCCTCCAGGACGATCTTTTCTTTCTTTTTGAGGGATAAAGAGAGCGACTTGATGGCGGGAAAGGGGGTAACCGTCCCCCTCTCTTGCGAGATTTGCATTTGCTCTCGCTCTTCTCGCATTCTTTCTCGCTCACCACCTCTTTCTCTTCTTCTCTCTCTCCCTCCCTCCCTTTCACAAAAAAACCGCCTCTCACCTCCTCCCTCTCAGGTCGCAACGACGGAGGTCAGCTCGGAGTCGGCCCCGACGCCTTCGTGCCCAGACTCTCGCACCCGAGGGGGGTGAGGAGGTGGGCGGCGCTGGCCCTCTCGCCCGGGGCGGGCTCTTCTTCTTCTTCTTCTTCTTCGGGTGCTGCTGCCGCGCCGCCGCCGTCGTCGTCGACCTCGACCGGAGCAGCTCCTTCGACCTCTGCTCCGTCTCCTTCCCCTTCTGGCCACGCCGCGGGCGTCGACGGCTCGGGAGACGTCTACACCTGGGGCCGCAACGACCACGGGCAGCTGGGAGTGCCCCCGGGCCAGAGGAGGGAGGCGCCGGCGAGGATGTCGATCCTGAAAGGGTGGGACGTCCGGGCGATTGCTTGCGGGTGGGTCTTGATTTTGTTTTTTTTTTCCTTCTCTTTTCCCTCCGCGCGGGCTTTCCCCCCTCACCTCCGCCTCCCCCCCCCC
>Ga0210003_1004206_pt1 | contig 11471 bp, 29 predicted proteins | sample LantaG_FD_182804 | JGI IMG/M metagenome (GOLD analysis project Ga0210003, IMG submission 182804) | Deep subsurface microbial communities from Baltic Sea to uncover new lineages of life (NeLLi) - Landsort_02402 metaG (SPAdes) (version 2) | ecosystem: Environmental > Aquatic > Marine > Oceanic >...
TATTTCTCCGTGTTCAGCACCACGGAAAGTATCAACTACCTTACCACCCTTGATGGCAACAACAGTGAAGGGGCCATCATTCTTACTTACCTTCAACGCTTCATCGAGATCGACTTCTTCATTGGTTGATTCCCATTCACCACCAGCAGCCTTGTAGTGCTTCGATGCCCATGCGTTAGCATAAGCAGAAGGATATACATCAAACTTGGTTTTTGCGGCCGAAATTGATGCTGCCCACTTAGTAGGATCGGTTGGTTTGTTCTCTTCATTAAGAAGGTCTTCATTAACGATTTCTTCGATGATGTCATTTAAAAATTCTTTTGCTGATTTCATATCTCGATCTTCCTTCTTTAATTTGACTTTTTTTGACTGGCCAGGTGTATCATTAGAATATCGGTTAAGTAGTTCTGGTGTACCCCAGAATCCTGCTCCGGCGGGTTTATCTTTTTTATCCACAACAATCTCCCCTGAATACTATATGTATAAAAAAATAGGGTGGACAAGCCACCCTACTTCAAGACTGCGTTATCTGTAAGATACGTTCTGTCTGTAACTCAACCTGTGCGGTTCTTTGTGGGCCAGGCCAATATAGATAATCTTTATCACCATTCTTCTTTAGATTAATGAGAAGAGGAAGAACCAATTGCTCAATCTCATTCATCTTGGCGGCAAGTAGTTCATCGTATTGTGCTTTCACAGCACCAGCACCCTCACATGAACTATTCATCTCCAAGATCAATTGTAACTTATCCTGAATAGCACTAATTTGTTCTGGTGTTACTTTCTCTTCAGGAGTTCCGCCACCAAGAATATCCCTAAGTTCATCTTCATTAACTGCCATGAAGCCAAAGGATTCGTTATTATTAAATCCATCCATGAAATTTGGATCTTTATCTTCTGCCATCACTTAAACCTTTCGGAAATATTTGTTCTATTGGTATTACTAAGTCTATCTACTTCTTTATCTGTAACAATAATAGGAGGTCCCTCTACAATCCATTTATTATTTTTTCTTTTGAATAAATTGTAATTTTTTTTAGAATCCCATTTCTCCAGTGAACCTAACATATCAACTACAAGTATATCATCATCCTTAACTTCCTTGACGATCACCGTTTCAAGTGTGTCTCTATTAAGTGCGAATTTTCCTGGCTTAAAATTGAGTTCCATTCATACTCCATTTCTAACATACCATCTATTGTGGTATAGTGTATTGTTTTAAAAATTACTTTACACCAAGGCATACAAAGACAACAAGGTCTGGCGAGTCGCATTTCACCAAACCTGTTGAACCTAAAGTTATATAGGTGAAGATTTTTCCTCTGATCTGTATTGAGAAGAGCATTCAATTCACTATGCATCTCCTCATATCGATATCCTATAGCCTTAGCAATAGGATGTGTCTTGTATTGATTTGATCCAATAGAAACAATCTCACCCTTACGAACAATAATCGAAACGTGCTTTTTCTTTCTATCCAAATCCACACAAAGAGGTTTGGCAATTTGAATTAATTTATCAACGAGTCGTTCGCACACGATCAGGTTCCAGAACACTATGAATCCATTGCTTCACAATTTGACCAGCCAACTGTTCTGCTGATATTCCATTTTCGGTAGCATATTCTATTAGAGATGCTAGATGATTCTCTGGTAGAGAAATATTTGGTGTTAGAACTATATTAGTCATTAAGAATCCTTTATTAAAAACGAACTGCTCGGGCTGGACTCGAACCAGCAACCTTTCCGTTAACAGCGGAACGCACTACCAATTGTGCTACCAAGCATTACACTACCCTCCGAAGGAACACGCCTGGCAGGACTCGAACCTGCGACTGCCGGATTAGAAATCCGATACTCTGTCCAACTGAGTTACAGGCGCAGCATCAATTATAAGTTACCTAACTCTCTTACCGTTTCCGCTACGAGAGGTTTTAGCGGGCGCATTGCCCTTCTTCTTCTTGGATCGACGAGGGCGTCCTTCGGTCATACCACGAAACTCATCCTTTGCTCGGACATTATTAGCCATTTTTTAATCCTTATCAGTTAGAAAGTTTGAGACCATTGGCCCCTACAAGACCTTGACCTTGTGGTCCATTTGGAACAACAAGTTTACTAAATTGCGCCGTATAATGATTTTCTAATTCCTTAGCAAGAGTCAAAACAAACAACACGAAATCTTGGGGAATATCAATACCCTCGGCCGCTGCGTTTGTATAGGGCATATAAGGCATAAGTCCAATAGAACCTTCACCAGTAGGAACTAAAATAAGTACATCATCTAGATGACATCCAGTATCAGTATCCTTAATTTTTCCAATTAACTCCTCGCCACTCTTCATTCTAACCAATCTTACATCACTCATGATTTATCCTTTTTCTTAATAGGAGGTTTAGTGTTACTTTTCTTTTTGCCGAAAATCTTTTCATAGTTTTCGGAATATGATTTACGATCAACTGATCTATATTTAGAACCTTTACCTGCTGCATGTTTGTCACTCACATTTCACTCCATTATTATACAAGGTATGTTGAATATGTCAAGTCATATACATATATATAGAGGAACTAAATAAAGGATTTTCTAATGGACTATTTTGGAATTAAAGAAATCAGTACATCTGTAGATTCTACAGATAACTTCAAAGCATTTTATGCCAGCAACGGCGCCGCTACTATTGTATTCACATCTAAGTCAGGAGATACCGCAACTGTTGTTGTTCCTACTGGAACTATTTTACCAATATTCAGTAGAGCAGTAACTGCTTCTGGTACTTCGACTAGTGGTAAACTGTTCGGCCTATATTGAAATCGGTGTGTTCCCCGTCCAGAAAGCCCGCTGAAGACTTCACACTTCGGCGGGCTTTCGCTTATATAAATTTATTATTCCTTGTTCCATTTCACATCGAGAGTCTTGTCATACACCATTAGGTAACGGTGCTTTCTACTTCTGTCTCGCCACTCACCTTCGATTCCACTTATTTTTCCTCTTGAGTGTTTAATGAAACTACCATCTTCTTGCTTGATCCAGAAATCTTTCTTGGGAGCAGAGAGTCCATAGTAACCGAAGTTAGACGCCCTGTAAATAGTTCCCTCGTGGAATTGTGAATCAGCATAACTTAGTACTGCTCTAACCTCACAACTTTGGCGTAACTTCCGCAGACATTTTGCCACGAACCATGATGCCAAATTATGCTCAATTTTCTGGACGCTTGGGTGTAAGCACAACCGACTGAGTTCAAAGAAACCTTGCTGTTCCGTTCGCTTGAGTCCAAAGGCCGACTGAGCAAGTTCGGGAACGGGGAGTCCTGTGAAAATACAAACTCCAATAGGGCCTTCAGCCGAAATGGTTTGATCATGAAAGAGTCCATAATTATAACCACTCTTAAACCCTTTGGAGTGATCCTTAAGGTAGTGGTATTCTAAAAGTATTCCAGCGGCTTCTTTTTTACCGATGGTAGAAATTGTGAAATCACTTTTCATAAAGCGGGTGGAGAGAATCGAACTCTCATGTTCAGGTTGGAAACCTGACGTAATACCATTATACTACACCCACTATGGAGTCGGGAGGATTCCATAAAGAAATCCTCCCGACAATTTTGCTTCTAATCAATTAAGATCAGATGCTGTAGCGGTTGCCTTCGGTGTCGTAACCGTAGGTACGATCGCCAGGATGGGTATCCATCATGAAGTAACGGGTCATACCAGTAGCGGTTGCTTCGCTGATGATTTCCCAGTTACCGAAAGCCTCAACCTGCGACTTGATGTCGCTGATGGTGGCTCGAAGATTACCGACACCAAATCGTGCCTTTGCTTCATTAGCCGTGAGGCCCTTGCCGTCGGCAAGGTAGTTGATGACTCGACGCTTTTTGGTGAGAGTGTTGTTAGACATTACGCTGTTTCCTATTGACTGGACAAAGAAGAAGAAGTCTGTAGTGCGTTACCAGTCCATCCGCACTTGACTTTATATATTATACCCGAATCTGGTTGATTGTCAACCCCTTGATTCGGTTTTTCTGGAAAAACTTGCGGGTGGCGATTCCGCATTACGCCAGGGTTTGACCTAAGATCCCTAAACTTGGATGCCTGTTGCTTGTTCCGAGAAGGTCGAACGATCTCGGGCTGAACTTATGTCAGCGGGACTTGTTTTATAAATCATAATAAAATTAGGCAACATAGTAGTCATCGGTCGTTAAGGGATCTTAGTCATGGGTTTCTCCACTTGTCAGATAGTATTATAACACATATTGAGTCTTTGTCAACCTACTTGAAGAGAATCTTCCCAATTTTCTTCGAGATACCAGTTAGGCATTTCTGTATGCTTCCAACAGGCTATTGCCTTTTTCTCTTTAAGATAATATTGCCTATAGGCAGAAACAGCATCATTAGGCACTTTACAATACTCGGGCATAGCCTGTGGATGTGGTGTCTGTTTGTAAGACTCTAGGATCCTCTGTGGTGGATTCTCTCCACACCAGTAGATGATGTCCTCTGACGCATGTCGGCGTCCGTAGCGACGGGTATACTCCTCGCACAGAGCGAGTCCATGATCCACCAACCAATGGTAGTTCGCTACCGTCTCTCTAGCCCAGATGGTACAGGGATGGTTCACCATCGCTGAACGATAGAGGAACTCATCATGTGTAGGATGAATCCATGTCTTGATCTTTCTGCCGTTCTTGGAAAGCCTAATCGTTTCCTCCCCATCCAATACGCGATGAACGGTCGAAAGCATTTGGGCAGTCTCAAGAGGCATTTTAACTACATGCTTGTCAAACATTTGATGTGCGGCAAGCCACGGATTCTGGGACAATACAAAGATGTTCATATATCATTCAGCAAGAAAATAGGCTAGATCATTTTCGCTTAGAGTTTCCCTAAGCCCATCGAAGTCAACCTTGTAGTATGTTTTACCATCTACTACATTGACCTCTACGATCTTACCAACTCTTTTACTATGGGCATGTACAACTGATTCGTTTAGATTATAATTAGTCATCGTTTTTCACCTTTACGTTTTGCTTTGAGATGTTCAAAGTCATTATATTTAGTTCTATCCATAGGGAGAAGACCCGCAAGGGTTTTCATCACCACAGCAAGTTCTCTATGACTAATCATGTTAAGTAAATACTTTTCATAACCAATCATAGCGGACTCGCTGGCCTCAACAACACTTTGAACCCATTGTTCCTGATCTTGGTTCTGATTGGTCTTGTAGTTCATTGTTATTCTCCTCAAAAAGGAACGGTGTATTTACGTCCGTCCTCTTTATGTAGTTCGAGGCTTCTTGAAAAATCTCTGACAATTGTTCTAGAGTTTCTCCATCAAATCCATTTATGGCGCCATCAACATCAAAGTTAAGCAGAGAGGCACGCCACTCATTATTAATTTTCTGTAGTTCAATTCGAGGAGTTCCACAACCAACGTAGTCCCAAGGCAATCTAAAAGTAGGTGTAAACATATATCAGTTATTCCTTTCATCAAGTCGTCGGCGAAGTTCATCATAGTCTGCGGCGCGATCTCGCTCAAGACGGCCGATCTCCTCATCCCGCCGCCACTCGGTTTCCGAATCTCGGTTCGATAGACAGAGCAGAGTAATGGCTATACCAGCGAAGGTATAGAATAGATCTACTTGATTAGTCTGCTGTCCGTAGAAAGCAATGCCTCCACAGATTACAGTAAGATTACCTAGATTAGTTAATTTCCACATTGTATTAGTCTCCTAGTTTTTCAATATTTGGTGTAAAGTCAATAACGGTAGAGAGATCAAATGATCGCCAACCGTTCTTTTCGATGTCCCATACAATAAGTCTGGAACCTTCATTTAGATTTTCAACAGGCATCTTCTCACGGGCCAATACTTCTGGCTCCCAAGTACAATACATGATACGAATAAGGTCGTTTGATTTCTTCTTAAAGATTACTCGACACATTCCTTGTTCAAGTGCTGCAACCAAATCTGTTGGTGTATAAGTTGCCATCAATTTTCCTTCTTGTTTAGATCAAGCATCTTTTCTCGAATGCGTTGATTTTCTTTCTTAGCCAATTCTAGTTGTTCGTCTCTGGGAATTTTTCGTTCCGTAAAAGACTTAGCCGTTTCTCTGGGTGTGATTTTTTTCCTATCCATTTGAGTGAATCCTTTTGTTGTTTTCACGTTCATGATCCTCACGAGGAATCTCGTAGTATCGTTTTAATCCCCAGTGTTTAGCCAAGGCTCTTTCCCAACATGACCCTTTACTGAATTGAAACCCTGACATCAGATAGATGGCATCACACGAACGAAGGGCAGCAACATCTCTGCTCGCTGCTTCTTCGTATTCATACTCGCCAACTTGATCTGGTTCTATACCAGCGTCTCGATCCATAGCGGCTGGATTCACAACATCCCAACCATCCGCTCGCAATTGCTTTTCCTTTTGATCGAACGCATCCCAGTTTAAATTAGGAAGTCCGCTCATCGGTCCAGCGACATAAATTTTAAGTTTCTTATTCATTACAAAATCCAAGTGAGTCGGGGGAGACTCGAACTCCCGAAAATATCGTTATAAGCGATACTGCTGATGCCATCCGCTTCCGACCCGTGTTCATACATTATATAACATCATACTTGAATGTCAAGCGAGTTTTCTTGTTATTTACATGACCCTCTGCATCCATGTTTAGATAGTTCGACTTCTGGCGATCGTCATCACGCCCTAGACGATAGTTAATTTGAATAGGATCTAAGCCATGTCCACCACAGAACAATCCCATTTCATTCTGGGCCGAGCCAAGGGTGCTAATGAATTCATTGGCGAGACGAATAGCCTTTTCTTGATCCATCCCCAGTGGGATATCAATATGCATTCTATAATCACTCATCTATATTTTCCTTACCTTTATTTGAAACGTGATACGCGATACTAACGAATTGTTCAGGTGTGACATTTTCTTTGTAATCTATACCTTTAGTAAATGGCACAATTTCACCCAATGGATCATTAACGGTCACCTGAAGATCAGGGACAGAGAACAAACTAAATTCATCATCGAAATAATCTTCTGATGCTTCATATGAACATTTCAAACCAAGACCCCATGAGCCTGTAATAGTATACTCATTATCAAACGTAAGAACAATTGATTTCTGTTCTTTTCTTATTTCGATATTGAATTCTGAATTACTCATTGTCATTTCTTTTCATAAAGCCAACATATACAAGTAGTATTGCTGCGGCTAATAGTAGTAGATGATCAGTTTGCATATTGAATATCCTTTAGTTTCCTTTATTTACTAGTCATCATTAAACTACTACAAGGGTAATTATAACACCGAACAGAATCTTGTCAAGAAGAAAATTCAATTTGATCAGGCGATTTCTTCGTCCACGTCCGAGTTATTATAAAAAAGATCTTCATTGTTTTCATTTATTTTGTGTTCAACTATCTTAAATGAAGGAACTTGTTTTCTTGGATTTTCTCTATCCCATTTTTTTAAGTATGTTGAAATGTTTAGTCCTGCTTCATTTGGACTGCTGAAATCACCAAAGATTTCTTCAATGTATATGTGTGGGTATAGAGATGGATTCCCTTTTTGTATAGAGGTATCATTCTCTCCGCCAAAACAAACCCATACTCTATATACGCTTCGTATTGCCATAGTTTTCTCCTCTACTATGTAGAAGCAATGGCGATAGTGCCATTGAATGTGAAAGCCGAATCGTGTAATTCTTCTAGATCAATATCATCATCTTCATTCCAGAAAAGACTGATACTATAATTATCGCCATTGTGGATACCGCCAGACTCAATCACGGGCGAAGATGAACGAACAATGTCAACGAAAGACATCTTAAGATTGTACATATCCTGTTCAAATTTATCTCGATCCGATCGAGTTGAAAAAGTAAAACCTGCTTGCATTGGAATCTCCATAAAATAAGCCAAGGCGATCTGTCGATCGCCCTGGCCTGTTATCACCTTCGGTTCATACGAAAGGCGGTTTCAATCTCTCGGTAAAGAGAGTCAGTGGGCTTGAGCCACTTGTTCTGATGTGAGTTGATATCGACGACTTTGGCGTTGCCATTTACGTCAATCTCCTCGGTAACATACCAAATGGTATTACCATGCTCCATCAGGTATGTAACCTGCGTGTGGTAGTGTCGTACCACAGTCTTTTCAAAAACGCTAGACATGGTATGTCCTTTCAATGCGTTTTAACGGATAAGAGAAAACCACTTTCTCTATGTCTGTTCCAGTCACGACGATCCTGTTTAGGATCACGTTCCTTATATCCCCACGTTTTGGCGCGGTTTGTTGGACGAGCCTTATCGCCAGTCCATTCAGATTTTTGTTTCTTGTTTTTCATTCAATACATCACAGACCAAATAAGTCTTGAATCTTCGCCGTCTTCTCGAATGGTAGCCATACCATTGTAGTTTGTTACTTCCAACATATCAGCGAAGAAATCATCTTCTTCTTCTTCTGTGAGTCCTTTGGGTACTTTGATTTCTTTCCAATCTCCGCCGAACTTGGTTAGATCTTTATAGTAAAGACCGTTCCAAACCTTTGAATCTTTTCTAGCGGCTTCAAATACAGAAGTAAGAGCCTCTTCGCTTTCTTCTACAGGCGTCCAGCACCAATAGCGATAGCCGTATTCTTCTTCTACAAGGATTTTGAGTTCTGTTGAAATCATCATATTTCCGTCTGGTGTATAAATCGTTGTTGTGAACATATATGTATTATACCCTAAATCTCTCATGCGTCAAGAGCATATTCTGAAATATAATCAGGATGAACATCGAGATGCTTAAGCATGTTGTCTTTCGCCTGCTTCGCCATTGCGGGGCTGTTCCTTGCAGTATCGATCTTCTTGAGAATCCAACCCTCTTTAATCAGTTCATCCCATCGATTCCTGGCCTTAGATATAATAGTATCAACGACACTCTCGGTAAAGCCCATCGTGATTCGTTCGGTATTGCGGTCTTTCATGTAGATAACGAATCTGAAATGCTGTCCGCCATCACCAATAAGAAAGTACGTTAAACGGTGGTCCCAATTGTAATCAACGATATCTGGGTTCATACAATCAGTCCTTTTTACTAAACATACAAAATGCGATAAGAAAAATACTAATGATGGCGGCGCCATAATACATCGAAACGGTTTCTAGGTGATCACTCATAAGTATATCCTCAAAAGGGCATGTCGGAACGAAGCAGAAGATTCTCGTCTTCTCGCTTACCTTCTTCTCGAAGGCGTTGGGCAGATTCTACGGCGTTGGCGTAGGTTTGATACCACTGATCTACCACAGACCAGATATATCCATCGCGGTCCTGATCTATGGCACAATTCGTCACGAAGATCTCCTTCGCCGCTTCCAGCGAGATCGATGAATTGACATGGCCTCCGCCGATCGCATTGACGTTAAGCATGAACTGAATGTCCACTCCGCCCAATACGTCAATACATCCGTTAGTGGTGATCAGGAGATCCATTCTGCCAGTGACGGGAATTCTGTGGATAACGGTATCGGTTTCGTTGTTGGTCATGGGTTCACCATCCCTCATTCATGTCGTGGCGGGACACAGCGTCCCAAGTCGGTTCGGGGCGATCGTAGTCACAATCATCATCATCGTCTTCCTGCCGAACGCATTCGTCAAGATAGTCGCCGAGTTGCTCACGAGTGAGAACCCCGTATCCGGCCCAGTGATCGAGATCCTCGGTCAATGCGAATCCGCCATTGGAAGATTCGTTGATTTCCCGAATGTAATCACGAAGTGTGGTCGCATCATCGGCGGTTTGGTTTTTTCGATCGTTGCTGTTCATATCAGTTGTCCTTCTGGAACATGCGAGTTCCGTTTTTGAAATCGATCCAATTGTTGAGATTGATCGTCGAATACGAAGTGATACACAGGAATTTCGCTGTTTCTTCCGAGATGACGGTTTCGGTTGCGAGTTCGTGATTGAAGATGATGAAAACGATTTTCGTTTCGTCATCGTGATCTCGACAAGAGGAGAGTTCGATGTCTTCATTGACGAAGTAGGTATTGAGGATACTATCCATGTTCGGGTTCCGTTCGGGAGTCCGTGATTGGGAGAGACGTTCTCTCCATACGTCTATTATACCATAACCAGCCCCCAAGGCAACCCACTTGATCAATTTTCTCAAAATTGGGGATAAATTGTGGATAACTTTTAGTGGGTATTTGACGAAAAATGGAGGGTTTTGGCTTGACAGGCATTATCGGACGAAAAGGAGGGACCCGAAGGCCCCTCCTGTCCGAATCTCGAATTGTCATCCGTCGATCAAGCCTCTTCGCGTGCAGGCGGCTGTTCGAGAATCTGGTTGGTATGATCGTCGATAGGAATAGGCGCCTTATCGTGTTCGCATGACATATCTTGAGGCAAGACATATGAGAATCGTGCTAGATCACTGATGTTTGGTTCTTTACCTTGTTCAAAACACCAGTTGAAGTAATACATGTAGTTATCAAAAACTTCTTGTGCCTCGTCTATTACGCCGTGGCGGCCCTTCTTGAAATTTCCTCCCGCTGGTTCTCCACCCAAACCGATAGTCATGTAGGTCGGACGATGAGTCGGGTTCCCCTTGTTTACATCACCATTACGAAACCGTGATGCCGCCTTTCCCATCTCTCGCCATGCAGTTGCATTCTTCAAGACCGATTCGTAACCCTGCTTCTGATCATTCCAATTGCCGCCAGTTCCAATACCATTCTTTGCCAACATTTTCTGGGATTCTGTGGCATCCCATGACATGAATTTAACTGGAACACCCGTTGCTCGCTTAACCATGTTCCGAAGACCTCGCTTAAATGTATCGCCTCGTTCGGGACACAGTTTTTTAATCGCGGCATCAATATCTGCGTCGTTGTTCTTATCGATCAGACCTTGCTCGCAAAGGTCTTGAAGGTTTAGACCCATTTCATGCTTTGTAGGTTCCTTGCGTGGGAGATCAATGTTCAAAGACTGCTGGAGAATATTCTTTTCCAATTCGCTATGGAATTCAATCACTTCACAATTCATTTCATAGTCTTCACCCTTCACGGCTTCGGCTGCGTCCGTGCTATGAAAACCATCAAACAGGCAAGGATTGCCATTCTCATCTAGATACACGACTGGTGGGTTAGATCGCTCGATATAACCAATGTTCGCAATAGAGTCTTTAATATGCGCCCTATTGTCAAGATCTTCACCACCAGCGATTGTTCGTGGTACATTGGTTGTTTTGTCCCGAAAGATATCCTTAATCTTATACTTTCGGATACCATGCGAGGTAACTCCACCATCATCGATCGCCATCTGAATCCTAAAATTTTTACTCTTATTACTCTTCTTAATCTTTTGACTCATTTGAGTCTCCTATGTTCTGTCGTTAGATCCGTCTGTCACAACATGTGAGAGATCGTCCTTACAACTGTAATCATTATACACTAACTGTCGAGGATGTCAACCCTCTTCTTCAAGAATTGA